>JAEIGA010005669.1_pt1 | contig 19035 bp, 24 predicted proteins | sample 9270691 | NCBI WGS metagenome assembly JAEIGA01 (sample SAMN17057246, study PRJNA624740) | gut metagenome | biome: biome; isolation source: fecal sample | host: Bos grunniens | place: China: Xizang | collected 2019 | reverse complement strand
GAAGAATGCTCCGCCAACGCCCTTCTTACCCCAGGCGACTTGCGGCATCTTCTTCATTTTGCCCATGTCTTTACCGCGCTGGACCTGAACGTCATAAAATGCGTTGAATACCAAAGCAGTATTGTTATAGGCATTTACGCTGCTGTTGAGCAAATTAGACATTGTCTGAACAGTCGTTGTAACATCCTGGACCTTCTGCAGATTCCTCATGTACTCGTTTCGGCGAATATCCTTGCATCTGCGATCCCATTCAACCTGCTTCATGATTTCATCAACATCGGACTTCTTTAAATCGTTGCGATGCTTATAGATCTGACTGGGATGCTTTCGGAGATGCTCTTTCATTTGCTCTTCTTTATTAGCAGCTGCCTCGGCTTTCTTTTTGGCTACTTCTTTGCGGCGATCCTCAGTAGCTTTACTGATTTCTTTCCGCTTCTTTTCAAGGGCTTTATTGACGACGTTCTTAATGTCTTTCGCCGTGGTTTTCTTTTTAGCGGGGGTCTTAGGTTTATGCCCAAGCTCTTCGGGGGTTCTGATTACTCCCCATTTCTGACCCTTAATACCGTGATGGGCCAGATAATCATTATTGTTGTCCATGTTAAATAGCCCTCACAATTCTTAAGAGAAAGGGAGAGGCCCGGAATTTATCCAAAGCCTCCCCCAATCTTTAACCTAGTTTAGTTGTCAGCAGCGGAGCGTACCATGCGGATGAACTTTTTGAGCTCCTCACGTTCGTAGGGAGACTCGGTGGTATCCATCTCTTTTTCCATCATGGCAACGACTCTGTCACCGATGCTGTGGCGGCTATAGCCACGACCGCGATCACTGTACTCGGGGCCATAGTAATATGGATCGGGACCGTGCCGAGACATGTCATCCCCGCTGCGGTACCAACCCTGAACGCCATAATCGCCGGACCAGTCCATACGAGGATCGTATCCGGGTCTCATGGAATTACCACGATCGGAATAGTGCATCCGAACGGGCATGCCGTAGGAAGTAATGTGATACTGCCGATAAGGTTCTCCATGATGAGAATAACCTCTCTCGGAGTATTCCTTCTCTTCTTCCTTCATCTTGCAGTTCTCAATCTCACAATTGAGAAGCTCGCGAAGCTCCATACCATCAAGAGCAGCTTTGGTCTCATTTGGGGTCAGATCACCCTTTTTCATGAGTTCCTCAAGGCACTTTTCAACGGTAGCAACGCCTTTTTTCAAAGATTCAACTTCCATTTTGAATTTCATGCCTCCTTCTTCGTAAAGACAACATTCGCAGCCTCGACGAGGATGGGAATGGCACTAGTATTACGGATGGAAACGGTCTGGCAGCAACCCTTCCAAATGGGGACATTGGTCGCTCTGGACACGTTAAAGAACTGCTCAACCGCGGCAGGAGTCACTTCCATAGTTGTACCAGCAAGAGTATTCCCATCGATCGCAATGGCTACAGAAATAGGACCAACAGCCTCTCCGGTAGGAATAGCAATATTAGCACCGAAGTCGAGCATATAGTTAACAGTACGATCGTACATGCAGCAGCGGCAGCAGCGGAAACTGGGCGTATCGCTGATACCCTTCAGGAGAAATGCGCCACTGTCGTTACGGTGCAAGATGAGTCCAAGCGTACAAGGTACAGAATTTTCGGTGAAGACGATGGACTCACCGGGGTTGACCGTCTGTACGGCCACGCCTGTCCATTCGGCCATCACTCCACCCCCTTATGCGCCGCAGCCACAGCCGAAGCTCTGAGTGCAGCAGTTAGGGTTCTGAACAACGTACGCAGGAACGGGAGAAGGACGCAGATACTGCTCCAGAGTAGCGGTCTGCGCAGCCTGAGAAGCCAGGATCTGAGCAGTCTGATCATTCTGGGACGCACGACGGCTAGCCTCATTCAGCTGAGCCTGCAGCTCTGCGATCTGCTGATTCTTGGCATCCAGCTCAAGCTGGCAGATCTTATCCATAACTGTCTGAATACCAGCATTCATGGTATTCATCAGGTTCTGAGTATTGGCGCTATTGGCCATCATCATGCTGGTCAGGCCCTCACTCAGAGCAGTACGATCGGCGCAGTTCTCGGTAGCGACCGTATACTTCAGATCGGCAAGACCCGCCCGGTTCTCGCAGCAACAATTCTGCAGACCGGAAGCCAGAGAGTTCATAGCCTGCATGGTGTTAGCCTGGGCATTGCAGCGAGAAATCTCAGCATTGGCAAAGCCATTGGAAACTGCAGTAGTAATACCATTCAGACCGCCCATAATAGCAGACTGATCAAAGCCGCGCTGGACATCAGTATTGGTCTGCTGAGTACCCATCATCCAGGGCATCATACCGCCACCAAAGCCGCCGAAGCCGCCCCAGCCGTTGTTAGCAAACAGCAGCAGGATGATCAGCCACCATGCGCCATTACCGCCAAGGAAACCATCGCCGCCATAACCAGCGCCACCGGCAGGCACCACATTCATGTTAAACGGGTAGCCGCCATTTTCAGAATAAGACATTGCTTATTCCTCCTTGAAATATATTTTTTGCTTCTGTGACGCCGAAGCTTGCGTTTTTTGAACAGAGAGTCGTGTTTCTACAAAAGACACCAAATATCATCATTAGTTGGGATGCTTTGAGAATGCTGACTCTCTGTTCGTGTTGCATATCTCCACGAACTTCTAACGCTGCGCATCATCAGAATTTCGGGAGATATAAAAAAAAACCATAGAAACCGTTTAGGCTCCTATGGGTGATTTAAAATCCTGCAACCTTTCCTCCAAGGCGTCCCGATTAAATAAACCGAGAGTGGTACCGCCCTGCTCCGATACCGGAACGCTACAGGATTTTATTAACTTGTGATTAATGAAAATTATTTGTTTCTTTAAAATACTTTTTTAAACCATACTCGGCCGTAACAACTCCTATGCCAAGTTGTTTTGCATACTGAATAGCTTCTCTTAGCGCCGGAACTGCTCTAACTTTTCCAATGTAATTACCGGTGCCATCGCTGTCCATAGCGCCTGTCATTTCACCATTCTCGTCAATGATAGCTCGCCAATAGCCAGTAGTTGTCGTTCCGGAGCTTGTGTGTATCATCCATACCGCCCAGCCGCCGGTTACTGAAAGATCATCAAGAATGGATTTCATAGCGGTAATATCATAGTTATTGATTATATCAATACTAAAACGTGGCAAGTTATAGCGATCGGCATTAGAATACACTGGAATCTGAGATCCACCATTCGAAAAACCGCAGTCGAATACTGTCTCAGCGGCTTCCCTTAACTTCACACTGCTATCGCCGGAACTATGTGAATAAACAAGAATACCATTATCTAAACCATGAATTCGCATATTATTTCGAGCCTTGATTAGTCTATGAATAATTTCATCTTTAGTCATACTCTCAACTTGGCTTGCATCCGGATGTGAATACATATGGCATAAAATCTCAGCTCCGCCGGCGGCACATTCTTGGAGTTGCGCCCATGTCATCCATCTAGTATTAATTCCGGTCTCAGAATCTTCAATTCTTGTTGTAGTTGCCGCTGAAGCTATCGGTATATTAAGTTCTTGGATCAGCGGAAGTAAATCATATTTAAAATGTATATCACCGTCATCATCTATAATTGTTAGCAGTGGCTCATTATAAATATAATTAAATCGCTCGCTTAAAACTCCATTCGGGACAGCGGTATAAATTCTAGGGGTAACGCTTATGTTATTAAATGTTTTACCAGCTACGCATTGTAATCTTATTTGTGCGCCGTCATATTGACTCAAGTCCGGAATATCAAAAACCGTAGATTTTCGAACATTCAATAATGTTTCGCTAGTAGAACCGGTCCACACCATCAATCTAAAATACATTGCTGCATTGGGTTCATATTCGATATACACACGTCTACCACTTAATACCGATAACCAGTCTGGAATCTGAGTTTCTGAGCCATCTACTCTTACAAAAGATGTTCCAGTCGATGTTCCATCAAATGTCCACGTTCCATCATTGTACGTATATGTGATGCCCCCGTGGGTTCTTCCGGTAGGTGTAGCATATCGCAAGGCATCGTATGAACCGTAGTCCAATATAAGTTTAGCATTGGAATCGATCTGTTGAGAAAGCGTTTCGCATTTTTCGGTTATTTCAGCATTCGTCAACGTTCCTAGTAGAATTGGTTTTACCGTTTCATCGACCGTAGTACCGTTTCCAACGAATAATCGAATATCTACACCGGTCATATCGGTGGGCATCGTTACTTCACCATCGCTAGTAAGATCACAAATGCTACTTCCCAAAGTACCGTTATAATAAGGAATGATCCTAAACCGCACATTTGTAGCCGAATACTTCACGGAATAAGTCTTTCCGGGAATTATCCAATCGGGAAGGGAATTAGTATTTAAATATAACGTTCTTCTACTTGCCGCGGTGGCGGTTCCTTGTATAGACCACGACCGATCAGGATTTAAAGTATATGTTATCCCTTGATGCGTACCAGATGACGGGTCTGCATTTAGTAGCAAATTTGCACAATTATAGCTCAACAACTCCATCATAAGCTCGCCGCTTGTAGATGCGTCTGCGGCTGCTCCAGTAACGGAAAGGCTGGTATCTATCGGTGGATTAGTTGGATTAGTAATGTGTTCACTGAGCCATGCACCAACAGAAGAGGCTATTTGATCTGATGACGCAGATTCGCCGGCCGGACCTTGTTCACCAGCAGGACCAACTAAACTATTTAACCACTCGTCTTCACTTCCTGAAAAACCATTTTCTACCGCTACTTCATATGCGGAAGCACCTTTATCACCTTTCGGCTTTATAATCTGAGTGGTAGTATTTGTATAATTCGTAGTACCAGAACTAGGAATAAATGTTGAACCTTCCAGCACCAAATTATTTACAACAAAATTATCTGAAGGTAAAAATACAGAAAACTTTACATCACCATCAGCTATGGTCGATGCATATCCAGAAACTACCGAATATCGAACTAGCATTCTATTAGCATAAATCTGCCTAAGTTTATACGTGCCGTTTATTAATTCAACAGTCGGAAGATTTAGGGATACTCTCCCTCTAATATAACAAGTAATGCCGGATAAATAAAGGAAATCATTACTATAATCATGTAAAGGATTCCGCACTTCGAGTGTCCATATAATATCTGGTCTACGGTTATACATATACATCAGAAAAGCGCATGCTTCTCCAATGCGTGTAAATGGATTGTTTTCATCACCGGTCGGATTGACATTTGTCAATTCTTCACCAGATGTGGCAGAACCAACATAAACTGTTTTTCTATCTCCGACCCCCTGCATATCGTATGAATGAACGCAGATGGAACCGCCAAAATTAGTTTTAAACACTTGAGCGTAACCGGCATCCGCCGAAACTGCCTCAGCGAACCAAACATCACCAAGCATATACATTTGGCCATTTAAAAATGTTACAGATTCTATTTCACCATATGGAAATAAATCATTTCCAGTTCCGGCATTAATATATCCTTCGATTTTTTGTTCTTTAAGGTTAATGACCACAAACTGATTATGCTGATTAAGAGCCAAATATGCATAATTCCCATTGACTGCCATATCTTGAGGCACAATAGATATTCCAAGATTTGATGTAAAGTCTAAATCAATGATTTTTACATAATCGCCGGTAGTTATATCTACAGTACCTATTTTATAGGCGCCGTATACATATAGTTTTCCATCGCTATAATCTAGAGATGAAATAGTTTGTGAAACTGTGATCGTATTCTTAATAGAAAGATCTGTATAATCTAGTTCTACTATTTTATTTCCACCAGGGGCCACATAAATTAATCCATTTTCAGCATCATAGCCTATGCCGTTGCCGTGACCGAGTTCCGTAAATTCTTTTTCTCTGATATAAGCTCCATCAAGTGAAAATTCAACAATCTTCTGTGCCGTATTATCAGAATTAATTCTACCGCACATTAAGAATGAAGACTTAGTATTAGTAAAACACTGACTTGGAAACGAACTTTTATTGTCTGCGTTTTTCTCTGGTAAATATCGAAAGATCCGTTCCGAAGTAAATGCGCCTTGACTAACGGATGGAATCGCAACTTTAAGTTGTGATAAAGTAACCGTTTTATTTTCAGAATTCTGAACAATCGGGAACAAGTCATCGTTATTAAGCTCTGTGGCTATCTGAAATTCGGATATTTTTGCCATTTTTTCACCTACCTTGTAACGTCATCTGTGGACTCGTTCTTGATCCCATAGATTATTCGACCAATTCCCACAGGTCGAGATTCTCAGGACTCCACACGTTAGCGTCAATTTTTGACCTATAGATGGGGCTGTATGCATCGGGATAGTGGACCTTATCGCCCTTGTTATAGGCATCTTGAGCACTCGTTGGCTGTCTCCACACGGGGATGTCACCGGGGGCGGCGATCTCCGTAAACAGCGCGGGGACCATGGGCGGCTCCCACCCGGCCTGAGAGGTGTGGGTCTGCTCGACCCGGTACAGTTTATCATCATACTGAAGCCGATCTCCGGCCTTGCACAGCATCCCAACCACCCAGGCCGGGAAAAGCGTGATGAATCCCGCGGCGGTCTCATCATCCATTTTGACAAGACTAGTATTAATCTGAGCGATCCTCTCTTTGACAAGTGCTTTTAGTTCGTTCTTTGTCATACGTTCACCCCAAGGCTGGCAAGAGCTTCTAAGAAGTCCTCTTCTTCGGCTGGTTCCTCATCGCTCTCGATGGGGATATCCGTCTCGGTGTAGCTGCGGCCCATCTCCTCCGGGTCAGTAGCCTCGGCGTAGAGATCCCCGGTCCCGTCCTGACAGACCATGAATCCGCTGTCGCTGGTTGTCTTGACGAGCCAGCGACCGTCCCATTCGAATCTCTCTTGTACGATCATTTCGTGTCGTCCTCCAGTCCTTCAATGTGCTTAAGCCAGTCCCCGATGGTTTGGGCCTCCATCAACATCCCCTCCATCACGCTTCGCTCCCGGATGCCGTTGGAGATCGCCATTTTGTCCCCCATGGGTACCGCGTCCCAGATGACCTTACGGTCCCGGTAGTACCGGGCAAAGCGCCGCTCGGTGCTGTCCCGGTATGCCTGGTTCTCCTGATTGATCCACTCCGGCTTGTTCATCGTGTAATAGGCGTCGAAGATCATGAACGCCGTGTAGAATCCGGCCTTGTCCGCCATGCCCCGCCGAGCAAATTCCTCCACCAGCGCCGTGTTACTGTCGATCATGTTCCGGTAGGTCTTGAGGATATACTTGGGATCGTGTCGGCACACACTCTCGTCCCGCCACTTCCAGAGATAGAACGGTGTCGGGCAATACTTCACGTTCTCCGAAAGGTTCTGGCACAGGATGTTGAAAAAGCTGTCCTCGTGGATCGTCAGCGCCTCGTTCCAGCGGATCCCCTTGTCGATCAGGTACTGCCGGCGGTGGACCTTGCCGTGGACAAAGGTGCTGTCCATCTCCCGGTTGAGGTAAACAGGCTTCCCATCCGGTCCCCGGCTCTCCTCCACGAAGAGGCTGGTCAGGCTGTCAAAGCCCTGCTCCATCTCCTGCCAGAGCATCCACAGCCCGCAGGCATGAAAAAACATATCATCCGCGTCGCAGAACATGACGTACTCCGCCGTGGCGTAGTCCAGACAGGCATTTCTCGTCCCGCTGACGCCCCTGTGCGGCTCCTTGTGGTACTCGATGGCAAATGGGTAACCGCTCAAAAGCTCGTCCGAGAGATAAACCTCGCTGCCGTCGTTGCAAATGATAACACCAAGCTCGCTAAAGGGGATATTCTGCTGGATCGCCAGGCTGTCCAGCAGGGGCTTAACGATCTCGTCGGTCTCCTTGTACTGGGGGACCAGGATTTGCAGTTTCATGTGAGCCTCCTTACAGTGCGGAAATCTGCGCGTCGGTCAGGCCGACAAAATAACTTGAAAAATAAGTCCAGTTGGTGGCGTTTTTGTAAGAGCTGAGATATGCCGACGGAACGTAAATATGAGGATCACTTTGCGTGTAACCAGCATATCCGAGAAAAGGTGTTGAAGTGAAAGCTGTACTAGCGTCCAATGTGCACACAGCTTTTTTCAGAAGATACAAAGATACAAGCCCAAAGCACCAACTAAATGCACTGGCCGAAATCTTTGACACCACATCAAAATACAATCGGGCCAAAGAGGAAGAAGCATACTGAAAAGCGCGAAGGCCAACAGTTGTTACTTTTGGAAATCGTGCAGAAACCAGGGCTGTGCAATGATCAAAAGCGCTCTCTGGAATCGTCTTCAACAATGGCAAACTTATTGTTTTAAGTCTAAGGCACCCAGCAAATGCACCACTTCCTATCGCGGTTACCGACGGGAAAATCGCCGAAACGAGATAGGTACAGCCGCTAAAGGCTCTTGACTGAATTGCAGTTGCCACTGGGAAAGAAGCAGACCGTAATCCTGTCGCGCTAAAAAAAGCACTGCTTTTTATGGTTACAACATTAGGGAAAGATACATTATAATTTCCGGGCCAATAAGCAAACGCCCCTATGCCTACATCCGTGACCCTGCTGTTCTCATAGGTCCCGCTCAGCGTCCGGGTGACGAACGCGTCTTCCATCTCTGTCCCGCCACTGCCAGTAGGAATCGCATCTATAAAAGATGCCATACCGTCTAGCTTAGTTCCACTCTGGACAATTATGCCCTTATTTTCTATGGCTGTAATAATATCAGCTTTAGCGTTTTCAAGTCTTGTGATTTGTGTTTGTGTTTCGGTAGTCATTTAACCACCTCAAATCGCAGCCAGGGCCTCGGCGATATCAGATGTAAGCGACACCGTACCGCCACTAGTATAGCCGGCCGGAACCGTATAGCTGGTAGCCGTCAAGCCATCAATGCTGCCGGAAATAGCTCCATTATCAGTCATACTACCTGTAATCTGAATAGCGCTGCCGTTAGAAATAGTATGCGCTTTGACTCCGGCTAAAAGATTTGACGCGATTGCCGTATCCCCAGTCGTATCTCCAAACTTAGCAGGAATAGCATTTACCGTTACCTTGCTTAAGACCTTACCGGACGTAGGCGTAATATTCTGGCTGCTCGTGGAAGGCGTAGCACTCTTCGTTTCAAGGGTAATGCTAACTGTCCCGGATCCGTTATGATAGCCCGCAGGAACGGTATAGCTCTGATTATTCGTAGTCGCGTCGAGGGTCTTAGATACAGCACCGTTATTCGGCATCGTACCGGTAACTTTAACAGCCTTACCAGTAGTGTCTGCGGAGTGCACCACTTTTCCATCAAGAACATCAGCGGCTACGCCATCGTCGTTTGTTGTATCACCATAGTTATTCGGGATAGCTTCAACCGTTACTTTACTCAAAACCTTACCCTGCGATGGCACAACAATGGTTGACATGATCTGCGGAGTTATTGTCTGCTCTTGAAGAACGATCTGAACCTTACCGCTGCCGGAGTGCTTGCCCGCAGGAATAGTGTAACTCTGATTATTCGTAGTAGTATCAAGCGTCTTTGTTGCAATGGTTCCATTGTCGGGCATACTACCGGTACGTTCCACGCCGTTTGCGTCAACGAATGTCAATCCAGCAAGAACGTCAGCGGATGTTACATTAACATTAGATACGTCCTGATATTCGGCAGGAATCGCATCAACTGTAACCTTACTTAAAACTTTACCTGCTGTAGGAACAATATCCTGACTATCTTTCGTAGGGGTTGCGGTTTTCTCTTCCAGAACGATCTGAACTTTTCCGGTTCCGGAATGTTTACCGGCAGGAACCGTATAGCTCTGATTGCCATCAGAAGCATCAAGAGTTTTGGATACAGCTCCATTGTTCACCATAGTACCGGTAATAGTTTTGCCGGTAGCATCAACAATAACTTTACCGGAAAGCACATCTCCAGCAGCAGCTGTGACACCGGAAACATTCTGGTAAGCTTCAGGAATGGCTGCAACTGTTACATCAGAAAGGCCATAATAACCAGAGTCAGGTGTAATGCTCTGCTGACTCTTCGTCGGGGTGGCGGTTTTAGACTGCAGCGAGTAGTTACCGCCGCCGGACACACCAGAGACCGTGCCGGAGCCATTGTGATAACCCGCCGGAATGGTGTAAGTATCGCCCTCCTGGACAGTGGCTGTGACAGAACCTCGGTTGGTAATGCCGGAAATCTCAGCGGCCAAATCGTCCATAAGATCGGTACTGGTGCCTAAGCCCAGCTCGATCATCTTGTCTCTAATATCATTTCTCGCTGATGTTAAACGCGCTATTTCATCAGCAGTTACAGGAGTAGGCATTTGTTTTCACCTCTGATAGAAATAATAAAAGCGCCAATATAGCGCTTTCTCAGATACCTGCGAGCAATGCGTTAATATTTCCAATCGTCATATAAACGCCCGCTGCTGTAATCGGTCTTGTATTATCTTGTTCAGGCTCACTGGCAGGAGTCACCCATTCAGCGTCGCCGTCCTTACTGGATAATTTCTGTAAGAAATCACCATAAACGCCACCAGATGGTAAGCTTGTATGCCCATCTATAGCGTTAGAAATTTCGGTTTGAACAAATTCGGTTGTCGCGATACGAGTGCTATTATCACCCTCATCAGCTGTAGTAGCGGTTGGAGTTCCGGTAAACTCCGGAGAGTCGATACCAATGAGTCCAAGGTCATTACTAGTTTTATCACCAACAAGGGTCACACCGTTTATGCTCGGTTTATTACTTAAAACATTATAGTCACTAGTTGTAATAACCGGTTCTTTAACTTGCACTTTAACGGTATCGCACTCGCACTCGCAGTCATCTATGTAACGTATAGCATCATGTACGTAAATTCCGCTCATGTATACCATCCTCCTCTGCAAGTAAAGAGTCAATCATAATATCCTTCAATTAGATAGCATACGCTACCATCCCCTGCCGCCGACGTTGCTGCTGTGCCATAAAGAGAAGTATGGCGCAAAAAAGCAATCGCAGTCTTAGAATCATTCACAACGAATGTGCATATGACAAGACGATTTGAATTATTTGGATACTGTGCTATAGCGGAAGCAGTATAATATCCATTCGAAAGTGAAGATGTCGAGCGACTATCTAGTATCATTTCAACGATCATTGCTGGCCTCAGATTAGCCGCACTTGGACCATTACTCTTAACGTAAAATTTTAGACGCTTATATGGAGTAAGATCAACGTTGGTAATCTGCCAAGCCAAGCTTGTAGAAATATCAGTATTTAGTCCGTCAATGCCGGTAGATCCATCAGTCTCATAGATTACGACAGGGCGACGCTGATAGTTTATTACTATATAGTCAATTGCACCTCTAACTAATTTTTCAGATGGATAAAGATCATCACTAGGGGTACTGGACCAATCAGTTATCCGATTCACCGTTTGTTCAAGCTCAGTCTCCGAATAACTAGCTCCGTTATGATTGATAATAACGGTTTTAGTATCATACCCGGTAACAGCATCAACGAAAAGAAAACTATCTTGATACTGACTATGATCGTTATAATTCAGCCAGGATTTTAGGCGCATTACATGTACACCATCAGTATCGATAAGCTTTAGATAGCACGACTTGTTTGTAGTAACGGCATCGTAACAATTATCATAAGCACTGGAAGATACTACAATTCCATGACTGTCAACGGTCCCGGTGATCCACATTATCGAACTGATTTGATCAACGTAACGCTTATTCGCAGCATCATAGTCATTAACAGGAGTGCCTACACCTTCAATAGCTACTTTATATGGCGTGCCGCTAGCATTGCCGGACAAACTAAGAATAGTGCCGCGATTGAGGTCAAGCCTACGATCAAAAGTAATATCAACCGTGTAATCATCGTCGGGGATGTTAAATTTCAATGTACCATTGACATCAACATCGCCACTAATATTTCCGCCGCTTGTCGAATAGCGACTCGTATCCGTAGGATGAATATGATCTTCCCTTGCGTATTTTGCGGACGTACCGGTTGCCGCATTTCCGTCCATCAATGGATTGGAACTAGCCGGTTCATAAGTAGTGTCTGTCGGAATATCCCAAGAACCATCCTGCCTCAAAAATTTCGTAACTGCAGTTTCATTCGGAAGTCGTGGAGTTAAACCAGCTGCAGATTTACTTACAATGCCAGGAAGCTCTGTTTTCTGAGCAAAAAAGTTCTTTAATTTACTCCAAAAATATGACAGCCCATTTTCATCAAGGTACTTGGCCATGGCAGGCCCTCCTTATGATGCCACAATGGTGTCAATATCACCGTTGGAAACCGCAGTAATTGTAAAAACCTCTCCAAGAGGGTCCCAATTTTCACCATCCCAGGCCACGTTCATTCCGGGTCCACCATAAATAGATGAGGCTTCAATGTTATAAACATCGCCAACGGTCTGATCGGTACTAGGAAGTTCACTCGCAGTAGCTACGGAACCTTTGAATTTATACATTCCAGTAATATCAGTCTTGAGCGCATAAGTGCTAGCGTCGCCGAATGCTGCTAACTTATTTTTTTCAGTCGTAGTGTAATTATTATCCGTATGCACATAACTGGCATCAACGGCATAATTACTATCATTGGTCAGATCGCTGGTTTTAGTAGGAATGTCAGACGGAGCAGCATAATCAGTACCAGCAACGGCCGCACTAACACCACCGCTGCCATTACCTTTAAGAAGCCCCGACGCATTAATTTTGACCTGCTTACTATCATCACTCGGATGAACGTGATCTTCTCTTGCATATTTTACAGATGTACCAACGGCCGCCGAACCGTCCATCAACGGCACCACTGTAGCAGGTTCGCTGGATCCTTCAGGGGTTGCCCAAGATCCATCCTGTCTTAAATATTTAGTAGTGGTAGTTTCGTTCGGGAGCTGCGGAGCAAGACCAGCCGCAGATTTACTTACCACGTCGGGTATATCTGTTTTGAGGGCAAATAAATTTTTGATCTTTTGCCAGAAATACAAAAGACCGTTTTCGTCAAGATATTTTGCCATTATACTGTCTCCTTTAATCTAGATTCAACAGAGCTTCGATCTCCGAATTTGTCAATGAGTTCATATGCAGCTGGGCGAAACTCTGGTCTCCGATCAGCGGAACGCCCTCGATACTCGGCTTATTACTTAATGCATTATAATCGCTCGTTGTAATAACCGGTTCTTTAACATAAACTTTAACGGACTTAGTTTCTCGTGCACAAATTTTGTTCATACATACTCTTCCCCTTCCGCAAACAGAGAACCATCCATAACGATTGGAACGATTGGCGTTTGAGGTTCTACAGGAGAGTCTTTAAAATGAATTCTCGATTGAAAATAAAACGTACTACCAATTGGAACTATATAAGTTTCTTCTCTAGTCCAGGACACTACCAAAACATTTTCATCTTCAGAAGATCTGAATACAATATCTGAATCCTGTCCAAGATACCAAACGGCAGTCTTGAACGCTTCAGCTCGAGGACTATCTTTCAATTTAAAAACGAATTCTATTCTTTCAACTCTGTCAAAATCTAAATTCACAAACTCAAATGGTAAATGAGCTACAAATCCTTGCTGTAACAATTAACATCCCTCATTTCCATTTCTTATTCAGCTGTAATACCAAGGATCTTAATTAAAGTAGTAGTAGAATACTGCATACGGCCCCTACTCTCCAACAATACTATTGAGCGTCAAAGTTGTCGTAACGGCAGAGCCTGCACCCGCTTTTAGTAATGCGCCAATATAATATTCACCGCTCAGATCGGATACATCCAACGTTGCTCTCGTTGCGGTTTTACCCATGCTGTCCGTTGACTCGTCGCGGCTCTCATCGTAGTCGCTATTCGATGTAGAAACATAGAATTTACAAAAATTTACCGTTGTATTATCAGTTCCGACCGTTATAGCGAAATCAAAAGTAATTGTGTTAATCCCAGTCAGGTTAAATGACTTATTTGTTACAATACAGCCAGAGCGATTCCAGAAAGTACCCTGGTATACGTCTCGATTACTGATCGTCGCTCGCAAATGATTTGTATTATAGGTATAGGTTATATCAGGAACTGCCGGTTCGAGACCAGATTCAGTTCCATAGGATTGGCCAAAGCCAGTGAACGTATTATTATCGCCAAGGCTATAAATTCGAACAGTCCAATCAACCCAGGCTCCATTCAAATATGTCTTCGCAGTCTTACTAACCCACTCGTTCGAAATGTACTGCTTACACGAATTCGGATAAACATAAATTGGGTTCTCTTCTGTCACAGAAAATGCCACATTACTGGTAGCCCCGGTATTAAACCAAACCATTCCTTCAGAAGGACTTTCAGGTTCGGATGAAGAGAAAATATGACTCGTAATAGTGTTTTCAGTATTGACCCAGATTAAGTTTTCGCTAGGCGTAGGAGTACTTGTCGATCCTATGACGTCATAGTTTAGAGCAGCACTGCCGCCAGAACCGCTAAAGTTAATTACGGTACTCATGCGGACACCACCCTTACAATACGAACGGCAAGATTACCGCTCGGAATCTTTTTGCAATGAAAAACCATTTTGCCAGCAGTTGTCACATCGTCAGCGTAAACTCCTGCTTTCGCATATTCGTCTCTGGATGCGGTTGCCGGTTCTACAAAATACACATAGCCGCTCGTAATAAAGTCCGAATTGCTGAGGGTCAGCGATAGGCTGCTCGAACTCCAGGAGCTCTTGGCTAGCGTAAGATTAGTAATCGTTTTTGCACCATAGTCTGTACCGAGAACGGCATTCGCAACATTGCCGGCAGTAGTGCCTCTTTTTAGAATTGCCGTACCGGAACCAATAGCAGTCTGTTTGCCGTTAATTGCAGCCTGCAGAGTTGTAGTATCTCCAGAGGACATTTGAATCTGATTACCATATACCGTTGCATTACCGTTATTATCAGCCTGCTGCCCATTAACGGAAACCATAGAACCGGTGCCATTCAGACCATTGTGAGATACGCTATACGAAGTCGTAGTCCCAAGCGTATCGCCAGCGTCGGACTTATATGTAGTAATAACTCTGGTCCAAAGAAAATATCCAGCTTCTACAGCCGGAACATTTTTATACCAAGTGCCGGATGGAACGTTCGTGCCGGAAGCAGATGTCTGATAAGCAACATTAGATGTAACATTAATTCCGGCTACATAGCCATCAATGCGCTCTTCCACTTCAGTACCTGTAGCCTGGATCGTGGCGATTACATCCTGCATGTTTTGTTCAGCTAAAACGTCAACACCAGTATAGTCTCCATTTTCCGAATCTTTAACGAAGATCTGTTTAGTTTTAAGTGTGTAAGGCATGAGTTTGTCTCCTTAATACCTTCCGCCTCTCATCCAGGCATCGGCAATTTTACTGTATGATTCGAACTGTGCCTGTGACATTTGTCCATTTTGAATCAGCTGCTTACAAAACTGCTCAGGATTCATGCCCCGAGGAATAAACTGAGAGGCAAAATTCTGAAGCATGTCGCCTAGATTATTCGGACGAGCCGGAATACTTTCATTATTTCGATTATAAAATGGATTCATGTTTGGCACCTCACTTCAGCAAATCCTTTAACTGATCGGAAATCGTACGAAGTGAATCTGCAACAGCATTAAACTCTTCGCGTGTAGGAACGTCTGGTACTTTCTGTTCAGTTACAGCATCTTCTTTTGGTTCCTGAACAATTTCGCCTTCCTGGACATTGGTCTGCTCGCCGGTTTCAATACTGAATCTTACAGTTCTAATAGGCTGCATGATACCATTAGCATCGGTCTCGCGAACATACAGAAATGGTTTATTCTTATCTCCGAACCACTGCTGCCAGCCACGTCCTGTGGGATACGCCGGGATCTCATCAACACTATCGATCCAGATCATATTGCTCTGCGGAATCATGGTCTGCATAGCCTGCATGATCGGGGCTTGATTCTGCATAGTCGGCTGAAAAGAATTCATTTGCATCGTCTGGGTATTATACGGGCTATAGTTTGGCCCACTCACAGGCGGAACCGTTACTCCAGGCTGATTCTGTCTAGCCCATAGATTATTTCGCATACCAAATAAAGGATTTGCCATCGCTCATTACTCTCCTTTTGTCCAATAATAGAATGGGATCTCATTTCCGGAGTCCCAAGTGTCGTAATAGTCTCCGTCAACAACTGCTACAACATGCTGGTCTAAAGCCAATAAAAATTTGCCCCTTGGATGATCGCGGCAAAAATCTTTTACCGTATAACAAAAGGGGCATGTATCAGGTAAACCCCGCCGAACATAACCGTGGCGATATAGATAAGAACCCCATGTATCATTTCCGGAAGGCATGTTTTTAGTAAGAAACCCTTCAAATGCGGTTCCAACATAAACAGAATCCCAATCCTGATTCGTCAATTTACAAATAGCTCTTATCGTGCAATCGCTCACGTAGCGTCCGGCAGGATTGGGATTATATGGTATGTAAGCCATAATGTTTAATAATTCTCTGGTAACGTCAGAAGACTTCGCCAAGTCATAGGTCCAACGATCCCATCTGCCGTAAGTTTATTTGCAACTTGATAATCTTTTACCTTATTTTCAGTACGCTCATCAAAAATTCCATTGATAACAACGCTGAAATTATGGCAATTAAGCGCAGATTGCAAAAGATATGTTTCGGGCCAGTTAAGTCCTTTCTGAATCGTCCTCGGAGGCCAGGTTCTTTCCGCAGTATCTTTTTCGGAAATATCATCTTCGACTTTCCAGTTGCTTGATTTAGCGAGCCATGCCTGAGCATACGGAAAACGTACTTTATAAGCTTTATCGTGGTCAGCAGGATTTTCCCAAATATTGATAAGAAGTTTTGTGATTTCGCTTAAATCGTGGCTTTCATGACACAATTTCCAGATACCTGGGAAATCGCGTTCCATTTCAACGAAGATGAACTCTTTCTGAGTTTCATGATCGGCGAGGGACTTACCTTTTTCTACGCAATATTCATACAGGAAACGTTTGCGCGACCAGAAAGTCCACTGCGCGTACCCAAAGCCAACTTCGTCATAAATAAAGTTTCTACCATTAATTGTAACAAGACCGGCTTCGGCTCTTCGAAGGTATTCCTCATCAGAAATACCATAAGCATGAATTCGATCTTCGGCATTATCAGACAGAAATGCACTTTCACCTTGGATCATGGCGAGAAGAGCACATGCAGCCTCTTTTGTAAAACCAGCCTGTATTGCTCGCTGGTAGATTTCTTCAGGAACGTTCATTATTATTACCTCCTCAGTAACCAAACCGAGCAACTTCTTTCAGAGTCCATTCGAGTAGATCGATCTGTTCTTTGAAAGCATTAGCAACGGTCGCGCTTGCCGGAGTATCAAATATCATCCGGGTTTTCAAATATACGTACTGCTTGACCTCTTCCGGCATAGTTCCTTCGGGCATGAATTCATCCCAAGTTTGAGAATAATCAGTGACGACAAAAGGCTTCTCTGGTCCAACGCCGAGCTGACAAAGTCTAGAAAATGCAGCATTAATGCTGACCAATAAATCGGTATCAAATACCTCGTAGGAGGCTGAAGGACCGATCATCTGTCTAACTGTTTTTAGAATTGAGGTTTCCATTTTATTGCCTCCTAACATACCATTTTGGTAGGTTTATTGGGTATAGTTGATTTCTACATAGATTTGTGATAGACTTTATTCGATTATTTGGAAAGGAGCTAAGACATGAAATTTATTCAGCTAAAATGCCCCAACTGTCAAGCAGATCTAGAGATTGAAGATACTCTCAATTCTTGCTTCTGCAAATATTGTGGCGCTAAAATCTACATCGCCGATCAAAGCGATGCTACTATTCAGGCAAAGAAAGAAATTCAAATGCGGCGAGATAAGTACGAGCATGAAAAATTTCTTCTGGAAAAAGAAGCTGAAAAAACCGAACGCAATAATAAAGAATCTTGGAAACATACTAAATTTTTAGTTGGTCTTTTCATTTTTCTAATACTGCTATGGTACATAGCATTAAGAACCTTATAATTCACTTCCATGGACAAGTATCGTTCGGTCTTCTTACGGTCAGTTCAAATGGCGTAAGTAAGCTCTCGTCTCCATAGTGAATAGCATTGTGGGTCGAGAGGCGGCATGCTATTACATACTCAGGGTTCATCACGATTTCAGGATGACTGAGAATGTCTGGCGTCTCGATTGGGTTCATGTGGTGTATAATTACCTGTTCACCGGTGGCAAACTCATGATCCCAGCAAGCCAGATCGCAGCCATGGTCACGAACAATGATCTCATTTCGAAATTGGCGCCACTCTTTCGAATGGTAAAAGTTCTGGTTAAGATACCGTTCCCAGCCAAAGGTTTCATCCGCTACTTTTCCGCCGAGCTTTAAATATCGATAGCGTTCTAAATAATTCGGCAAACTCATTAATTCAGTATACGTACGGATCAAAGGGGTCATCAGTGGTCTCCGTTCTATAAGAACTGAGAGCATTGATGACTTCTCTGTATAATGCGGCCCGATCGTTCTCGGACTCGATTGCAGAAGTCTTTGCCCGTAAAAGAGCGTTCTCTTCTCTCAGTTTTTCCATTTCTTCTCTCTGCTTAACGGAACCGGCTTTTAAAAAATGAACATACTCGGCGGCAGTTGCTGTTCCATTGTCGATTCGTTCCTCTACAGCTCGAAAGCTCTTTGCGATGAGCCGATTTTCCCATTCTTCTGGAGTAAGGGGTGGCCTATCCTCAAATTGCTCAGCAGTTTTGTTAGACTTTTTTGCAGCCAAGTATCTGTTCACTTCCTTTCCGCTATCGTTTGAATATACTTTGCTACTACTTTCACTATAGTTTCTAATGCTTTTAAATGGGTATGGTGAGGAGGTTAGTTTTGGATAAGTACAGCGGTATGAGAGAACCACTTAAGAAAGGAGACTTATAGTGACGGGAGGATCACTAGACCAGTAATGAGCAACCTGGTTTGGACGGAGCACCATACCCACTTAAAAACATTAGAAAATCATTGAGAGATCATACGGGCTAAAAATATAAATTTGCCTCCGGGGCAAAATTTAAG
>JAEIGA010005668.1_pt1 | contig 19035 bp, 16 predicted proteins | sample 9270691 | NCBI WGS metagenome assembly JAEIGA01 (sample SAMN17057246, study PRJNA624740) | gut metagenome | biome: biome; isolation source: fecal sample | host: Bos grunniens | place: China: Xizang | collected 2019 | reverse complement strand
CGGCTCCCGCTCCGGAGAGTCTTCACCAGCAGCCGCTTCCTGTTCCACTCAACAAGAAACCGTTGAAGGCGACTCATTACGGTAGAAATATCGAGAATATGATTGACCTTATTGCGGAAAAGGAAGATGGTGATGAGAAGACAGCAATGATCAGAACCTTGGCAATGTACATGCGCCAGCAGTATCTGATCTGGAATAAGGATACTGTTGCAGACGAGACAATCCTTCAGGATATAGAGAGAATGTCTGATTATAGAATCCGTATTCCAGAGGGACTTCAGCTGTCAAGAGGGGGATCTGAGCAGAATCATCCAAAGCAGGGAAATAATCAGAATAAAGGTAAGTCAAATCAGCGCCATAGAAATGGCAAAAATTGGAAACAGAGAAAATAAGACACCATGGCAAAAGATAAAAAGACAAAATCAAAGGCTCGTAAGAGATTCAGACTCTTTGCTGGCATCTCAGAAGAGCGTAAGTCTACACTGATCAAGTATACTGGATGGGCACTTACTGCGTTTACCCTGTACACATTGGTGTCTGTAGGTTCTTATCTGTTTACTTGGAAGGCAGACCAGAGTCTGTTGACCTCACCAGACATGTTGGATCAGGCAGTAGAGGTGCAGAATTGGGGAGGTAAGTTGGGTTATGACCTTAGTCATTTCCTTGTGTCTGAGTGCTTTGGACTGGCTTCGGTCGTATTGGTGTTCCTATTGGGATTTCTATCATATAGAATGATATTCTGGAAGAAGAGTTTAGGTACTTTCAGAATCGTATGCTTGTCTGTTTCAGTAACATTCATTCTGTCCATGATCCTATCGTATGCTTCGTCTCTGTTCTCTGATGACGTAGTATTTGGTGGTGGCCTCGGTGGTGATGCAGGGGCAGCTGTAATAGCCTGGATGAAAAATCTTATCGGTAATATCCCCGTGCTTTTCATTCTTCTGTTGCTTGTAGTTGCCTGGTTGATTATCGCTAGCTCGCGATTTGAAAAATGGTTTGCCGCTATCAAGGAAACTGTAGAGGAGTCTGCAGTTGAGGAGGAAACAACAGTGGAAGAAGAGGGAACAGAGGAAGTAGAAGACGACGATGATGATGCAATCGTGGGTGAGGTCGAGCCAGAGGAGGTTGACTCAAATGAGATTGATTCAGAGGAAGTCGGTGAGGTGGAGCTTGATCCGGAGCTAGAACCAGAGCTCGAGCCAGAACCTGAACTGATTCAGGAGAAAGAGCAGCAGAATCCTGAGAATATGGAGGTGATTGTGGGTGAGGAGTTGTCTACAGAAGTTACTGAAGAATTGCCTTGGATAGATGTAAGAGGCGAGTTGGAAAGATATGAATTCCCTTCTCTTGACCTGTTGGAGGACTATGCTGATGGAAAGCATGAGGTCAGCAAGGAAGAGCTTGAGATGAATAACAACCGTATACGTACGACTCTCTTTAACTATAAGATCAAGATTGACAAGGTGTCTGCTATTGTTGGTCCGACTGTGACATTGTACAAGGTGGTACCTGCTCCTGGAGTGAAGATCTCTGCAATTGAGGGACTTTACAAGGAGATCGGTATGGCTCTCGGTTCTAAGGATGTGCGCGTTGTTACCTTGGCGGATTCAGTAGGTATCGAGGTTCCAAACATCAAGAGGTCGATTGTACCTTTGAAGGCTACACTGAACGATGCTGCATTCCGAAATAGTAAGGCTGATCTTCCGATTGCTTTGGGATATACAATTACTCAGAAGGTGAAGACATTTGACCTTGCTGATGCGCCGCACCTTCTTGTTGCTGGTTCGACAAAACAGGGTAAGTCAGTGGCTTTGAATGTAATCATCTCGTCATTGCTCTATGCTAAGCATCCATCTGAACTTAAGTTCGTTTTCATTGATCCTAAGATGGTGGAGTTTACAGCTTATAATGCTCTCTTGAAGCATTATCTTGCAGTGCTTCCAATGGCGATAAGCGAGGAAGATGAGCGCGCTAATGCAATCATCAAGACTCCAGAGAAGGCAGAACAGGTACTTTCATCTCTCTGTATCGAGATGGATGAGCGTTACAAACTGTTGGCTGCAGCTGGAGTAAATGAGGTCAAGTCATACAATAACAAGTACAAGGAGCGCCATCTCCTTCCGACAGAGGGACATAAACACCTTCCATACCTTGTGGTAGTAATCGATGAGTATGCTGACCTTACAATGACAGGTGGCTCGTCTGGAGATGCTAGAAAGGTGGCGAATAACATCAGTAATGCGATTGTACGTCTTGCTCAGAAGGGTAGAGCTGCTGGTATTCATGTCATCATCGCAACTCAGCGTCCTTCAGTAAACGTAATTACTGGTCTTATCAAGACTAACTTCCCGACACGTATTGCCTTCCGTGTTGTCAGCCGAGTTGACTCGCAGACAATCCTTGATGCCAAGGGTGCGGAGAGCTTGACTGGTAAGGGAGATATGCTTTACTATGCCGGTGTAGATACTGAGCGCGTTCAGTGCTCGCTCGTAAGTATGACAGAGATTAATAAGATTACCTCATTCATCGGTGAGCAGACCGGATACAAGCAGTGTTATACTACTCCATACTATCTTCCTGTTCCAGAATCACAGGAGGGAGAGCCAGGTGGCGGAACTATCGATATGCAGAACCTTGACTCTATGTTTGAGGAAGCTGCCCGCATGATCGTCACCTCACAGAGAGGCTCTACATCTGACTTGCAGAGACGACTTGGTATGGGTTATGCAAGAGCAGGACGTGTAATGGATCAGCTTGAGGCTGCTGGTATTGTAGGTCCTCAGGAAGGGTCTAAACCACGTCAGGTGCTGGTTAGCACATTTAATGAGCTTGAGGAAATCTTAAGCGCTTTTGTAAAGTGATAAAATGAGAAGAATAATCGTATCCGCACTCGTTTTGTGTGGACTTTGTATAGCAGCTGCTGCTCAGGGGACATCTTCCCTTGAGCAGCTTTGTGCTAAAATGTCAAGTAAGGCTTCTACATTAAGTTATAGCTATACTTTGGGAATGTCTGGAGTAAAGACTGTGGGAGAGGGAACCCTCACTACACAGGATACCTCATACTTGATGAAAGCCAGTGGAATCAGTATTTACTGTAATGGTTCAACCCTATGGGTAGTGGATCAGACAGGAAAGGAGATTCTTATTGATTCTGTGGCACAAGGTGCTGATGCTTATCTTTCTAATCCAGTCCTCCTGCTGGCAAATCTTAACAAGATATTTTCAATCAGCGCACCTACACAGAACGGAAATTCCCAGGTATATAAGCTTTCTCCAAAGCAGGAATGTGGTATTGCTTCCGGTACAGTTGTAATCAATTCAACAGGCTCTAATCCTGTTTTTACCTCTGGCTCATTCAAAACAACTGATGGGGGGGAGTTAGATGTAAAAATAAAGTCAATGACTTTTTCTGAAAAGAAGCCATTGACTTTCTATGTTCTTGATCTTTCAGGATTTGATTCTTCCTGGATGATTACCGATCTGCGTTAGTTTGAGTCTCTTACGCATCTTACTGATGCTCCGAATGTTTTCTTGTAACCCTTTCCGATCATGAAGAAAGGATCCATTGTGTTGATGTATCTGTAGTAAGCCATCTCTGAGTTACCCTCAACTTCATCAGCAGTCCAGAATGCTGCAAGCTTGAATTCTCCCTCAAACAATGCGTTTGGATAAGCAGACTTTGATTTGATCTCTGGGGTAATACCGAGGTTTGCATATCCAATTGGAATAATTGCAAGTCCAGATGTGTTTTCGATAGATCCGACAGATGGCCAATATTCCCACATTACTGTACCATTGAACTCTGCATTAGCGATAAGTCTTGATGAAAGGCTAGGCTTGCCGTTCTTTTTGCTGTCCCAATAGATATCTTCGTGAACATTTGCGCTGAAGTCGCCTGTCGCATCTGCAGTAACGCTCTTGACTACATTTACCCAATCTTCATCGGTTGGGAGTCTCCAGGCATTTCCTCCGTTTGCAGGAAGGTTCTGGCAGATTGCCTTAGCTTCATCGTATGAGTAAAAACGTCCTAAAACGTCTGACAATGCTTCATAATGGAGATATGGAATACCACCTTCTTCATACATGTTGTACGCAATCCAGTCATGTGATCCGGCAGAAATATAGTAGTAGTCAGTGCCAGCAAGCGGCTTACCGTTCTCAATAATATTTCTGTTTGTGATTGATACCTGTGGATCATCAGGAGTAAGCTGTACGCCTCCTCTGACTACAGTTGTGTATGATGTAGAAGATTTTGATGAGTAGCCGTCTGCAAATGCGTAGCAATAGATAGTATATGTAGCTACAGAGTCCTTCAATGTATACTTGAATGTACCGTCCGAAGGCTCTCCCTTGATATTCAGACCATTTTCGAAGCGGGTTGTGTCATAAGTCTTCATGCCAGGAGTTACTTTCCAGCAATAACCGATACCCTTTCCGTCAGGATGAGTGACACCGCTTGGCTTCAATGTGATTTCTCTTGAATCAGTTCTGGCGTTGACGTACGTTTCAACACCATCGACTACAAGGGTACCGTCCATCGGCGGTTTAACCTCATCTTCGTCGTCCTTACACGATACGGCTGCCAAAACAGCAAGAGATGCGAATATAATGTTTCGAATATATCTAGTAATCATCTATTATAATATGTTTATATATACAACCTGCAAAGATGCACATTTTAATTTGAAAAACCGCTATATTTGTGCAAATACTTTACCTATGCGTATGAAGACTCTGTTATCCCCGCTATATATTCTGTTATCTGCCATTTTGTTGGCTGTATCGTGTCAGCAGGCTGATAAATATGTTCAGTTCACTGGTTATGCACAAGGTGGAACCTGGTCTGTCAAGGCTAATTTAACCGGTGTCAGTGTAAGCGAGAAGGAGATTAAAGATTCGTTGGATTCTATCCTCGCCCAAATTGATAACTCTCTTTCAGGTTATAATAAGGGTTCTCTCTTGAGTACTTTTAATGCTGGTGGAGACATTATTCCTGATAGCCTTTTTCTGGATATATATGGCAGAGCTGTAGCTGTTTACGATGCTACAGAAGGTTGCGTGGATGTGGCGTCAGCTCCATTGTTTGATGTCTGGGGGTTCGGATTCAAGTCGGGTGAAATGCCGTCTGATGAAAGAGTTGCCCAGATTCTTGCAGGATGTGGAATGAGAAGACTCCAGAGGGATATGACTTCTGTTCTTTCGGATAACGGTAAGCTCAGTCCTAAGTCACTCCTGTTGAATTCTGCTGATGAGATTATGCCTCAGCTGAACTATAATGCTATAGCTCAGGGATATAGCTGTGATGTCGTGGCAGCATATCTATATTCTATCGGGGTGAAGGATATGATGGTGGATATCGGCGAAATTTATTGCGACGGAATCAATCCATCAGGTAATAGCTGGACTATTGGAATTGATAGCCCTGTGGATGGGAATGATACCCCTGGTCAGAATCTTCAGGCTATTTTCCGTGTACCTGAAGGCCCTCATGGAGTGGTCACTTCCGGAAATTATAGAAAGTTTTATGTTAAGGACGGAAAGAAATACGCCCATACTGTAGATCCGCGTACCGGATATCCTGTCTCTCATACCCTTCTCAGTGCCACAATTCTTGCTCCAGATGCTACTCTTGCTGATGCATATGCAACTCATTGTATGGTAATAGGTTTGGAGCAGTCTCAGAACTTTTTGGCTTCTCAGCCTGATGTGGAGGGCTGTCTTATTTATGACGAGGGAGGGGGGGTTAAGGTATGGACCTCCGACGGTTTTGTAATAGAGCAATAGTCTTACATGGAGGCTATAATTTCAAGTGAACTACATAGTGCGATGACAAGCATTTCCGTGCCCTGAATCAATAGATTCGGGCATATTCCCATTGCAGACAGAGCAGTGGTAAGCAATGCTGCAGGAATAATCAGGCCTGTAAGTGGAAGTGCTATCAGATTGGTCAATATGAAATATTGCGGAAAGGTTCCGAAATAGAACCATGCCAAAGGTCCGGTTGTGAGCTGACAAGAGATTGATATGGAGGCTGAATCCCAGATGCGTTTCAGTATTGGATCAGAGTTTTCCGGCCAGATTTCTTTAAGATATGGGTGAACCCAGGCGATGCCGGCAATTGCTGCATATGAAAGCTGAAAGCCAATGTTTGAGATGTCTGAAGGGAAGATTGTCAATTGAATTATCAGGCTGGAGGCAAGGATGTCTTTCAAATCAGGCTGACGATGTAAAAGTCTGGAGATTTCTCTAATAATCACGAATATCAAGGCTCTTATGATTGATGCTCCGGCTCCTGTAGCAAGGGAATAGATCGTACATGTCAGTATACATAATACTCTCTGGACGAACCTTGCTTTTGGGTTACCTCCGGCAAGTGACAGAAGTTTGGAAATAATCAAGTAGATAATCCCCAAATGCAGGCCTGATAGGGCCAAAATGTGAGAGGCTCCACTGGTGCGGAACGCCTGCGTTATGTGATCGGGAATCTGACCACGATTTCCAGTCAGTAGGGCCTTGATCAATGCGTTAGTGTCAGAGTTCTTGAAATTGATGCTGTCTATCCAGTTCTGAAGTGTCTGACCGATGTTTCCTGCTGATTCTGTAATAGAAGAAATTTCGGGATATGTAATTGTGGTAAGGCTATAATTAGCTCTTACAAAAATGCCTGCCAGACATCCCAGAATGCAGATTTCTAGTAACCTGATCCTGTCTCTGGTTTTGTGTGATGAGAGTATGTATGCGGCAAATGAACAGACTAGAACAAACGACAATCCAGCCGCTAAATGAGTATGAAAAATACTGAGAGAAATGCAGGAAAATGATAATATTCCTGCAGCAAATGGCAATGCCAACTTCACACTGTCTCGCGCCCCTTCCATTTCCTTCGAATTTTTGCTAAAGTAGCGATTATTTTTATAACTTTGCGTTTTTATGACCGAATTATCGTAAAATTATAATAGCAATGGTAATCTTAGTATTAAATTGTGGTAGTTCTTCACTCAAGTATCAGCTTCTTGATATGAAGAACGAGGAGGTTTATGACCTTCTTGCCAAAGGTATCGTAGAAAGAATCGGAATGGAAGTCGGATGCGTTAAGCATGAGGCTCCAGGCAAAGAGAAACTCGTAAAGGAAATGCCGATCGCAGACCACACTGTGGGCATTCAGGCTGTGATGGAGGCTCTCCTCGACAAGGAGTATGGCGTACTCACTACTTTGGAGGATATCGAGGCAGTAGGACACAGAGTTGTTCACGGAGCTGAGGAGTTTGTCTGCAGCCAGCTCATTACTGATAAGGTTGTAGCGCAGATTGAGAAATGTGTTGATCTTGCACCTCTTCACAATCCTGCAAACCTTCTTGGAATCAAGGCTGTTACAGCTGTCCTTCCAAATGTTCCTCAGGTTGCTGTATTCGATACAGCTTTCCATCAGAGCATGCCTCAATACGCATACATGTACTCTCTCCCATATGAGTACTACGAGAAATACCGTATCCGTAGATATGGTTTCCATGGTACAAGCCACAAGTATGTATCTGCAAAGGGAGCTAAGTTCGCAGGTCTTGATATCAACAACTCCAAGATCGTAACCTGCCACCTTGGTAACGGTAGCTCTATCGCTGCTGTCTTGAACGGTAAGTCAATCGATACGACAATGGGATTGACTCCGCTCGAGGGACTTACAATGGGAACACGTTGCGGTAGCATTGACCCGGATGTGGTTACATATCTTCAGGAGAAGGAAGGTCTTACACCTTCACAGATCAGCCAGATCATGAACAAGAAGAGTGGATTCCTTGGCCTTTCACAGCTTTCTTCCGATGCACGTGACCTTGATGATGCCGCTAACGCAGGTGAGCCTAAGGCTAAGCTTGTTCTTAAGAAACTTACTTACGAGATCATCAAGTATATCGGTGCTTACGCTGCAGCTATGAATGGTCTTGATATGGTGGTGTTCACAGGTGGTATCGGTGAGAACAACAGCCGTATCCGTCGCAGAGTATGTGAGAACCTTGCATACCTCGGAGTTACATTTGACTATGAGGCAAATGTTGTAAGAGGAGTTGATACAATGATTTCTCTTCCGGATTCTAAGGTTAAGGTTGCCCTCATCACTACTAACGAGGAGTTGATGATCGCTCGCGACACAATGGAAATCGTTCAGAACGAAGAATAATCCAAATGAAGAATTTTTCAGAAATATTTGCCGAACTCCAGGGCAGAGGTCAGAAAAAAAGAATGGTCGCTGCCTGGGGAGTTGACACCCACACTATTGCAGCAGCTTCTAAGGCTGTTGAAATGGGATTGGCTGATGTTACCCTTGTTGGTGATCAGGAGATGATTGCAGCCGCTTGTGCTGAGGAGGGAGTTAATGTTGCATCATTTACAATTGTACATAATGCAAACGAGCTTGCTTCTATTGCTCAGGCAGTGCAGATGATTCGTGAAGGTCAGGGTGATTTCCTTATGAAGGGTCTTTGCTCTACAGATAAGTTCCTTCGCGCTATCCTTAACAAGGAAACAGGCCTTCTTCCTCCAAAGGGAACCCTTACCCATTGCACCGTGTTGGAAACTCCTGCTTATCACAAGCTTCTTTTTGTTGGTGATGTAGCCGTTATCCCAGCTCCTGACTTCAAGCAGAAACAGTTGATTATGGGAGAGTTGGTGAAGGTGGCAAAGTCAGCAGGTATTTCACTTCCAAAGGTTGCAATCATTGCTGCAACAGAGCAGGTTCTTCCTAGCCAGCCAGCTACGATGGAGGCCGCAATGCTTTCCAAGATGGTTGATCGTGGACAGATTCGTGGTTGTGTGGCTGACGGACCTTTGGCATTGGATGTTGCAATTGATCAGGAGTCAGTTGAGATCAAAGGACTTGTGAGTCCTGTAGCTGGCGATGCTGATTGCTTGCTCTTCCCTAATATTGAGTCTGGTAATGTTTTCTATAAGGCTAACTCCAAGCTTGTTGCAGGTGTAAAGCAGGCTGGAATCCTTGTGGGTGCGAAGGTTCCATGTGTGCTCTCCAGCCGCGCAGACAGCATCGACACCAAACTCAACTCAATTGCAATGGCAGCACTTTAAAAGATAGAAAATGAAAGGCCGTATACTAGTAATCAACACTGGTTCGACATCATCGAAAATCGGATTCTATGACTCTGGAGAGATGCTCTTCGAGAAGAATCTTACACATTCAGCAGAAGAAATTGCAAAGTATAATTCCGTGATGGATCAGACTCCTATGCGTCGTGATGCCATTACGGAGTTTCTTTCTGAGAGTGGTATAGCACTGGAATCCATTGATTTGGTGATGGCTAGAGGTGGCCTCATCACTCCGATTCAAACTGGAGTTTATGAGGTTAATCAAGATATGAGAGATGCCTTGATCGAAGGCAAGAATGGAGTTCATGCATGTAATCTAAGTGCTCTCCTTGCTGATGACATCGCAAAGATGGTCAACGAGGCAAAGGGTGGTGCAGCATGTCGTGCATTTATCGCTGACCCTCCTATGGCAGATGAAATGTTGCCAGAGGTAAAGGTAGGTGGACTCCCTGAGTTCCCGCGTAAGACTCTCTTCCATGCGCTCAACTCACGCGCTATGGTCCGTAAATATGCAAAGAGTGTAGGCAAGACCAATAAGGATGTGACAGTTATCGTCGCTCATATGGGTGGTGGTTCGTCTGTTTCATTGCACAGAAATGGTCTTGTGATTGATACAACTGATGCTCTTGGAGGTGATGGTCCTATCAGTCCTGAGCGCGCAGGTACAGTTCCTGGTTTCCCACTTGTTGAAATGTGCTTCAGTGGAGAATACACTAAGGCAGAAATCAAGAAGAAGCTCGTAGGAAAGGGTGGTGCAGTAGCGTATTTCGGAACGAATGATATTCGTGAAGTAATTGCTCGTGCACAGAGTGGAGATGAAGCTTGTGCTACTTTCCTTAAGGGATTCAGCGTATCTGTAGCTAAGTATATAGGCTCTTTGGCAACAGTAGTTGGCGGAAAGGTAGATGCCATTGTTCTTACTGGTGGTATCGCCCACAGCAAGGATATAACATCTGATATCGCTAGTAGAGTAAGCTTTATTGCTCCTGTTGAGGTTTATCCTGGTGAGAATGAATTGGAGTCCCTTGCTGAGAATGGCTACGGAGTTCTCTCTGAAGAGTTTGAAATTAAAGAATATCGTAAACTTTAATCGAAAAGATTACGTTTAGGAAGTTCATGACCATAGAGGTAACTGCATTTTCTGAAAAGAGAATCAGTTACCTTTGTCAGTCTTGAGCCCTTCCATGTTGAAGTATTGGTAATCATGATCCAGCACTCATTGTTCGGATAATATTTTACCAAGGCGCTTGTACCTGTGAATGTACCTGTTCTATTCCAGCCCTTTTCCGGGTTAGTGTCATTCCAGCCTAAAGAGAATTTTTCCTTAGTGAAATACTCTGTCATCTGCTCGAATGCTTCCTTTGAGATTATATCAGGTACTTCATCTCTACCGTCAACTGATGCTACAAGTCTGGCTAGCTCGACAGGTGACGCGCACCATGCACCAGCTCCTGAGAGTACAGTGATATTGTTACCGCCATAACATTTGTCAACCTTGTTTCCGCTGCCGTTAAATTCATCAACCATACGGTCTTCGAGGTTTCCGTGTGCGTAATAGTGGACCTCGTTTTTTCTTTTGTCCGCCAAGTAGTTACCGGCAATGTGCATGTCAAAGCATCCTGCAGGCTTTAGAACGTATTCCTTGATGAATTTTTCATAAGGCATTCCTGACACGACTTCAATAATGCGCGAAAGCAGAAGGTAACTGAAATTTGAGTACTTCTGACTGGTACCAGGAACGAAATCGAGTTTTCTTGGAAGAGTGTATTTGATGAAATCGTCAGCTGTAGGTGCTTCGGTGAGATTCATTTGTGACTTGACTGTCAGTGATGAGAACATTGCGTCTCTTCTATATCCACCTTCGTGTCTCAACAGATGCTCGATAGTCAATTCTTTGTAAAGAGGGTCCTTTGCCAAAGAGTTCATATAAGTTCTATATAGTACTCCTGTAGGGCCGAATACCTTATCCTTTATGGTAATCTTTCCCTGATCCTGCAGTACCATTATACCGATTGCAGTGATGAGTTTTGAGACAGACGCAACTCTCATAATATGCCCGACGTCCATTCTTTCTCCAGCATCCTTATCTGCCCATCCGTAACCTTTTGCATATACCAGTGAATCATTGCGCATAATGGCAAGTGATGCACCTTTGATATTCCATTTATTAAGGTAGGCCTTCATTTCTTGATCCATGCCTGTAAGGCCTTCTATCTGTGACATGGCGTTTTTCAGGGTAGAATTGAGGTGAATAGTACTCTTCTGAGTATTCTGACTCTTGAGAGAACTATAAACGCCAAGTGACGTGACTGCGAGAATCACGGCTATGAGAATATGGATTCGTTTCATGATTAGAGACTGCTTCCAAGTACAGATGGATCTCCTCCGTCTTTTAGTTTAGTAAACTTTCTGAATAGGCTTCTAAGCATTATTGCACTCAGAAGGAATGAAAGTACATCTGAAATAGGGTAGCTGAGCCAGATTCCTGTGTCACCAAGCCAAAGCGGCATCAGATATAGTGCAGGGAGAAGGAAGAGAATCTGTCTTGAAAGAGAAAGGATTACAGACTTTCTCACCATGCCAAGCGACTGGAAGAAGTTTGTGGTGATCATCTGGAAACCCACTGTAGGAAGGCCAAGACCAAGCAGTCTGAGACCACGTGATGCCAGGCTTAAAAGTTCTTCGTCGTGTGTGAAGATACCTGTTGCAACCTTAGGGATAAACATGGATATGGCAAAACAAATGAATGTTACCACAGATGCCATCTTTGCTGTCATCCAGAATATCTCTTTCACTCGTGAGTACTGTCTTGCTCCGTAATTATATCCTGCGATAGGCTGCATTCCTTGATTCAATCCCATGCATATCATGATGAACATGAATATGATACGGTTGCAGATACCATAGGCTCCAATGCCGAGATCGCCGCTGTAATGTCTGAACTGCTGGTTGATGAATAGTGTAACCAGACATGCTGCAGCATTCATGAGGAATGGACCAGCACCGATTGTAAGTGACTCTTTTGCAATCTTAAGATTGAGTCTGAGGATACCTTTCTTGAAGTGTACAGCTCTTTCGTGATTGCTGAAATGTAACATCACGATTACAAGTGATATCAGCTGAGACAGAACTGTAGCCCACGCTGCTCCGGCAATACCCATATCAAAGGTAAAGATGAAGATCGGGTCAAGAATGGCATTGATGATCACCGTAAAGATGGTGAGCCCCATTGCTTTCTTTGGATCACCTGTGGATCTCATTGCTGCATTCAGACCAAAGTATAGGTGGGTGATGATGTTTCCGTAAAGGATAATCGTGATATATTCTTTGGCATAGGGGAGTGTGTTCTCACTTGCTCCGAAGAAATAAAGGATAGGATCGATAAAGATCAATGATGCAACCATGAAAAGAACACCGATGATGATGTTCAGGCTGACAACGTTACTTAGTACCTTGTTACAAGCGCTATATTTTTTTCTGCCAAGGAATACTGAAAGAATTGTCGCTGCACCAGCTCCCACTAAAGTTCCAAAAGCAGTGGAAAGGTTCATGAGAGGGAATGTTACAGCAAGGCCGGAAATGGCCATCGGACCCACACCCTGACCGATGTAGATACTGTCTATCATATTATATAGCGATGACGCCGTCATCGCTATAATTGCTGGTAATGCGTATTTCTTTAGGAGTTTACCGACGTTTTCTGTTCCCAGATCGGTAGGGGCTGCTGCTGGAATCTCTGCCATTCTCTATTACGGCTTTTCTACAATCTCGATTTCAAATACAAGTGGTGCATAAGCTGGAATGCTTCCGCTTCCAGAGTATCCGTATCCAAGATCTGAGTAGAATACACCGATTGCCTTGGTTCCAGTACCGCAGTTAGCCATATTCCAGATTGTCTGAGAAAAACCGGGAACAACGCTGCTTTCACCCATAGTGATGTCAGTGTATTTCTCTCCCCAAGAGATTGATACTGGGCTGTATGTCTTGCTTGAAGAATAGATGTAGTTGTCTTTTGCTACATCCTCTATGGTAGTGTCAAACACGATGCCGTCGCCGTAGATTTCAGGAAGCTTGAGAAGGCTACCTGTATAGTTGATGTAGATTGTTGTGTCCTGAGAGAACTCCTTCTCGCTTTCTACCTTGTTGATCATCTTGAAGTAGAAGCCGAGTGAAGTTGAGTCCTGAATGTGGCAACCGTTAAATGCTCCATCGAAGAAGTCAGGCCTGTCGAAGCATTCCTCCATCTTCTTGAGCTGCCAGTCATTGATGTTTTTAGCAAAGTCAATCAACTTGACTTCATAGATGGTGTTAGCGAATTCAGTGCTGACATTAAGATACTCTTCCTCTGTAGTGTAATCTGAGTATGACATCAACCAGCTTGGTACGATGAATTTCTTCTCTCCGCCAGCTCTCATTCCAGAAAGTGCATCGTAAAGACCTGCCTGAATAGTTTCTGATGTTGTTGTCTGTACCTGAACGCCATAATATCCGGCTGGATTATATTCTCCCAACTGCTTAGCATATGACTCATCAGTGTAAGATGAGATTGTTCCTGTGAGAGTGCGCGTCACGTATCTGAGGATTGCGAATCCGTCCTTTTCAACTGCTGCACCTGTACCTGCTACAGTGTATTCAGGGAGTTCGTAAATACCTCTTCCGCTGCGCTGTGCCTCTGGAGCATTAATTGAAAGCCAAGCATCAAATACTCTTCTATTTGCTTCGTTTGCTCCCTCAGATACAACCTTGGCACAACTTCCGAGTGCTGCAAGTGCAGCTACAATCATTGATATTTTGTATATACCTTTCATCTTCCTTCTTTAAAATAACTCGCAAATATAATAAAATATCTGTAATGACTACTCGTTAGATATGCTTTCCACCCAAATCTTATACACCAATGCCGAATTGGCAGGAACTATGCCTAACGCTCTTTTGCCGAATGCATATTTGCCTGAGAATAAAATCTGGCATTCCTCTCCAGCTTTTACACCTGTCAATCCGTTCAGGAGTCCTTTGATGAGTTCGTATTCAGCAAGGTCTATGGTCAAGATGTCATAGCTCTTGTCTGTGAGCTCCCAATTGGCGCTTGTAGCTGTCTCTAAATGATTGGTAGTGAAGAGATTGGAATTGCTGATGCTTCCGTTGAAAGTATAGCCGGCATAATAGAATGCAATCATTCCGTTGCTCTTGAGTTCTTCACCTTCGCCCTCTTTAGTTACTAGTCTTGTAGAACCTCCGTTGTACACAACCCTAAGCGTGTCGTTTACAGAAACGCCGTCTACTGTTGTTTTGACATATCTGTTTTTCTCGATGTACTGATCGATCCTATCTTCTTGGTTGTTATATGTATTTTCGAGCTTTTCCTTTACGCACGAAGTCAAACTGATGAACGCAAGGGTAGCCAATACTAATGTCTTAAGCTTCATGTTCTTGTGTAAGATATATGTGAGTGTGTTTTTCTATGTATTCTCCAGCTTCGCTGATGCTCTGTATGTCGGCTGGAATATTAAGTCTGCCTCCTGCTGCATTCTCGTGTCCGCCGCCGTTAAAGTGAAGGCGAGAGCACCTGTTGGCTGATGTTCCTTTCTTTGATCGGATTGAAACTCTAACCCTGTCTCCATCTTCTTTAAGTAGGAGGCTCATTCTTACCTTATCAATTGATAGAGGCATATTTACAAACCCCTCTGTGTCTCCTTCGTTAATCTGATATCTTTCCTGAATCTCTTTGTCGAGGACCATGTATGCCACTCCATCTTCCGTGATGGTAAGCAGGTCTTTCAGCATTGTACCCAATAGTCTGAGTCGGTTTTCTCCGAAGCGGTTGAAGAGATTGAACAAGATGCGGTCTCTGTCCACCCCGATGGCAATCAGTTCAGATGCCATGCTGAATGTGGATGGATATACGGAGTTGTTGAAGTTATTCGTATCCGTTGTCATTCCTGTCATCAATGCTTCGGCTGCTTTCATCGGAAGGTTAGAAGCTTTGCCATCGCATTGTGGCATTGCTTTAAGGATGTGGAAGAGAAGCTCAGATGCGGATGATATTTCCTGAGTCGAAAAAGCTAGAACAAAATGCTCTAAATCAGGGAAGAGATGATGGTCAATCAAGACCTTTTTTGCAGATGAGTATGTTAAAGATTCCTCAAGCTTGTCAGTTCTGTGGAATGCATTGAAATCCAGACAGATAATTAAGTCTGAGTTGTTGAGGCGCTGAACTCCTGCATCCGGATTTTCGTTGTAAACGATTATGTCTGGAAGCGCAGTCTCATGTACCAGAAATGCAAGGTTTGCCGGGTATCTGTCATTTAGTACAATTCTTACATCACACTTCGTAAAAGAGGTGAGGAAATGGTACATTGCCAATGAACTTCCCATTGCATCACCGTCTGGTTTCATGTGAGTGACGATAGATATTTCTGACGCTTTTTCAATTAGATTTGCCAGCTGTTTTATCTTACTTGCATCAATCATTCTTATGCGATTTACTTTTTCGGTGCAAATTTATAAATTATATTGCATATCATAAATCAATTTCATAACTTTGTCCGGCATTTTGAAAAATAAAAAACACAATCATATGGGATCAATTATTAAAAAGATTTTCACATTCCTTATCCTGCCTCTTTGTATTGCAGGTTTGGTGTATCTTCTTGTAAGCAGTATTCAGCAGCCAGTTAAGTTTAACAAACACAAGGCTTATCGTGAGAGCATTGCTGTACAGCGTCTTAAAGACATCCGTGATCTTCAGGTAGCTTACAAGAACGTAAATGGTAGATATGTTTCTACTATCGACTCATTGAAGAAGTTCTACAACGAGGGTAAGATTCAGGTGGTTATGCAGATTGGTTCAAAGGATGACTCTCTTGCAATGGCTACTACAAAGAAGTTTAAAGCTAAACTTCGCAAGTTTAAGGGTGAGAAACTTAACCAGGAACTTAAGAAACTCTATGATGCAGGTGAGAAGAATCTTGTATTCTCTGTAAACAGCACAGTTTTCGTAAAAGATACTCTCTTCAAGGGTCGTACAGATTTCAATGTAGACTCACTTGCTTGGATTCCATTCTCAGGAGACTCAGTTGAGATGTCTGCTATCACAAGAACAGTACAGGGTGTTAAGGTTCCTCTCTTCGAGGCTAAGATGCCTTACAGATCACTTCTTAAGGGTCTTGATAGACAGCTTCAGATCAACCTTTTCGCTGAGCGCGAGGATCTCGGACGTTACAACGGTCTTATGGTAGGTAGCATCGATGCTCCTAACAACAATGCAGGTAACTGGGAGTAATCTTTCAGTCAAAGCATCGGAAGATGACAGATTTGCAAAATAATAAGATAGGAATATCCATTCAAGTTGGCTTGAGTGGATATTCTTTTAAGATATATGACAATGAAGGGGTCAGACCTTCCGGTTGGATGGCTCCTGAGCGTCTTTTCTCTTCTCCTCAGATGCAGCGTAGGTATGATGAGGTGGAGATATCTGTTTTTACTCCTAAATTTGCCTTGGTTCCTAGGCAGTTCTATAATTCAGCGTCAGCTCGTGAGATGTTAGGGGAGGTGGCAGACTTGTCTCCAGTAGATACAGTTGAATCTGTTTCTGTACCTCAGTTTGCATCTGTACTCCTATATTCTGATAATACTGGTGGATCTTTGCCAAGGGTCATTGCCGAAATGGTCATGAAGACAGACGGCAACAAGGTCAGTCCACTTCCGGAAATCTATTATATGCTCTCAGCGTTGGATGCAATCGGTGAGTATAACAAGATTGTGGCATCATATATTGATGGCTACCTATATCTTGTTATAGCGCAAGGCAAGACATTATTATTATGTAATGCATTCCCAGCTCAGGATTTTACAACAGCAGAGTATTTTCTCTTTCTTGCACTCAAGAAATTGCAGTTGAATCCGGAGATGTCAACAGTCTATTTCAGAACTCCGCTTGATGAGGAAGATGAGATTACGTTATATCGTTATTTTAAGAATGTAGAGCAGATTTAAGATGAGAATTATAGGTGGTAGACTAAAAGGTAAGGCAATTGAACCTCCACAGGGTTATAAGGCCCGTCCGACAACAGATTTTGCAAAGGAAGGCCTCTTTAATATACTTAATAATGAGTATGAGTTTGAGGGATTGCAGGTCTTGGACCTGTTTGGAGGAACCGGTTCGATTTCATTTGAGTTTGCCTCGAGAGGAGCATCAATGGTATATTGCGTAGAGATGCTGCCGCTACATGCCAACTTCATCAAATCGCAGGTTGCTAAATTCGGACTTCGTAATCTTACTGTAGTTCGACACAATGTCTTTGAGTTTCTGGAGATATGCAGAGAGAAGTTTGATATTATTTTTGCTGATCCTCCTTATGCACTTGAGGATTTGGTGACAATTCCAGACAAGGTGTTTGCAAAGGATATCCTTCATCCTGGAGCTTACTTTATTCTAGAACATCCGGGTGATTATAATTTTGAGTCTCACCCATATTTTATAAAGGAGAAGAAATATGGAAACGTCCACTTCTCCTTCTTTGAACAACCGATGTAGTGAAAAAATAGTAGTTAGAAATGAACATTAACCTGAAAGAAGTATTCCAGCCAAAGTTATTCGGGCTGTTTAAGAAAGGTCAGTACAACAAGAGTATGTTTACCTCTGACCTTATAGCTGGTATCATTGTAGGTATCATTGCATTGCCACTCGCAATCGCATTCGGTATCGCCAGCGGTGTAACCCCTCAGCAGGGTCTTATCACTGCAATTGTTGCAGGATTCCTTATCTCATTCTTCGGAGGTTCGAACTTCCTTATCGGTGGTCCTACCGGTGCATTCATCGTTATCGTTGCAGGTATAGTCAGTCAGTACGGAATGCAGGGACTCATCATCGCAACCATTATGGCAGGAGTCTTCCTTGTTGCAATGGGTCTTTGTAAGATGGGAGCAATCTTCAAGTTTATTCCATATCCTATTGTAGTCGGATTTACCAGTGGTATTGCATTGACCATCTTCTCAACACAGATGAAGGACTTCTTCGGTCTTCCTTTAGACCTTGCAGTTCCTGCTGGATTTATTCCTCAGTGGGGATGCTATTTCCAGAATATCGGATCGATCAACTGGCTTGAGTTTGCAATGAGCATGGGCTGTCTCTTCATCTGTATCTTCTGGGGAAGAGTGACAAAGAAGGTTCCTGGATCCCTCATCGCTTTAATCCTTGGTACAGCAGTTTCTGTCCTCTTGAGCAAATTCGCAGGTATCGAGTTCGCAACTATCGGATCTAAGTTCCCAGAGCTTGCCAATGGTCTTCCGATGCCTAAGCCTGTAGCTCCAGAGTTTGATTTCGAGACAATCAAGGGACTTGTTTCACCAGCATTTACAATTGCAATCCTTTGTGCTATCGAGTCGCTTTTGGCTGCTATGGTGGCTGACGGTGCAACAGGTAAGCAGCACAATTCTAATACAGAGCTTATCGGCCAGGGTATAGCCAATATCATAACTCCTATGTTCGGAGGTATCCCTGCAACAGGTGCGCTCGCTCGTACCATGGCAAGTATCAACAATGGTGGAAAGTCGCCTGTAACTGGTCTTATCCATGCTGCTGTTCTCTTGCTTATCTACCTCTTCCTTATGCCTTATGCTGTATATATCCCACTTGGTTGCCTTGCTGCAATTCTTGTGATGGTTGCATATAACATGAGTGAGTGGAAGACATTCAAGTATCTTCTTCGTGGTGATAAGTCTGATGTAGCTGTGTTGCTTCTCACATTCTTCCTAACTGTAATCGTTGATCTCACTGTTGCGATCGAGGTTGGTGTTGTGCTTGCAATCGTACTTTTCGTACGTCGTGTTATGCAGACTTCTACTATCTCAGTGCTTGATGGTAATCAGCTTGCTGCTACAGAGGATCCTGAGAAGGCAGCTATGGAGAATACAGATAGACTTGATATTCCAGCTGGAGTT
>JAEIGA010005667.1_pt1 | contig 19035 bp, 10 predicted proteins | sample 9270691 | NCBI WGS metagenome assembly JAEIGA01 (sample SAMN17057246, study PRJNA624740) | gut metagenome | biome: biome; isolation source: fecal sample | host: Bos grunniens | place: China: Xizang | collected 2019 | reverse complement strand
CTTGTAGTATTACCAATGGTATAGCCTTTGGCTTGCTGTCGTATGTGGCCATTAAGTTGCTTGCCGGAGAGGTAAAGAAAGTGCCCATTTCAACCTATATTTTAGCGGCGCTGTTTGTGTGTAAGTTTATTTTGTAGTGTGAGGCTGGCGGGTAAGTGGCCTGGTTTAGCTGGTTTCTGAAACAAAAAAAGAGAAGTCGTGTGACTTCTCTTTTTGGTACCCAGACCCGGGGTCGAACCGGGATGGAAGTGAATCCACTGGTGTTTGAGACCAGCGCGTCTACCGATTCCGCCATCTGGGCAAATGGCTTATTGCTTGTTTGCGGATGCAAAGGTAGGTAAAGTTTTTCATATAAAAAAATTTTTTTATCAAAATTCTTTGCTTATTTTTGTAAATCGTACTACAAATAATTTCTCGAGAATGAATTACAATAATTATTGCGTCATTATGGCCGGTGGTGTAGGCAGCCGTTTTTGGCCTTTTAGCCGTAATGATCGTCCCAAACAATTTTTAGACTTTTTCGGAACAGGTCGTTCTTTGTTGCAAATGACATTTGACCGTTTTTCGAAAGTGATTCCTGCGTCTAACATCTTGATTGTGACCAACAGAACTTACAAAGATTTGGTGTTGGAACAATTACCTCTTATTAAAGAAAGTCAGGTGTTGTTGGAACCTAACCGTCGTAATACAGCTCCTTGCATTGCGTATGCTATGAGTCACATCAAGGCAATTAATCCCGATGCATCGATGGTGGTGGCTCCTTCTGATCACTTGATTACCAAAGAAATGGAGTTTCTTAACGCCATTGAACGCGGGTTGCATTTTGTAACGGGTACCAATCATTTGCTTACTTTGGGTATTAAACCCAATCGTCCTGAAACAGGTTATGGCTATATTCAAGCAAGCGACGAGGGTGAGGGTGATTTTAAAAAGGTAAAGACCTTTACCGAGAAACCCAATTTAGAGATGGCTACTTTGTTTATGCAAAGTGGTGAGTTTTTCTGGAACTCGGGCGTATTTATGTGGAGCGTAAAAACCATCGACCAAGCCTTTAAAGATTTCTTGCCAGAAATTGCGCAAAAATTTGAAGCAGGTATGCCTTATATGAATACCGAAAAGGAACAAGAGTTTATTGACGAGATGTTCCCATCGTGTCAAAATATTTCTATCGACTACGGTATTATGGAGCATGCACAAAGCGTTCACGTGCTATATGGCGACTTTGGTTGGTCTGATTTGGGTACCTGGGGTGCACTTTGCGACCTTTCTACACCCGATGCCGATAACAATGTGGTGCTAAAATGCCAAGCCTTGACCTACGATTGCAAAGACAATATTGTGGTATTGCCAGAGGGTAAATTGGCAGTTTTGCACGATTTGGAAGGTTATATTGTAGTAGAATCGGATAATGCTTTGTTGGTATGTAAACGCACGGATGAACAACGCATTCGTCAGTTTGTGAACGACGTAAGCATGTTGCCAGACAACGAAAAATTCATTTAATCCAATGAGTGCCGAAACCAATAACATGGTATTGCGTACCGAACATTTGTTTAAAAAGTACGGCAAACGTACGGTGGTAAGCGATGTATCGATACAGGTGACGCAGGGCGAAATAGTGGGGTTACTGGGTCCTAATGGAGCGGGTAAAACCACTACTTTTTACATGACCGCTGGTTTGGTAAGGCCCAATGAAGGAAAAATATTCTTGAATGATTTGGATATATCCAAATTTCCTGTATATCAGCGTGCACGTCATGGAATTGGTTATTTAGCGCAGGAAAATTCTGTTTTTCGTCACCTGACGGTCGAAAATAATATTCGTGCCGTATTGGAAATGACAAAATTTTCAAAAGAATATCAACGCGAAAAATTGGAGGCGTTGATAGATGAGTTTCATTTGAACAAGGTACGTAAGAGTTTGGGTGACCAATTGTCGGGTGGTGAACGTCGTCGATGCGAAATTGCGCGTTGTTTAGCCATCGAACCTAAATTTATTATGTTAGATGAACCTTTTGCTGGTGTAGACCCTAAGGCGGTAGAAGATATTCAGAATATTGTTGCTAAGTTGAAGGATAAAAATATTGGCATCTTAATTACCGATCACAATGTGCACGGAACATTGAGTATTACCGATAGGGCTTACATGCTTTTTGATGGTAAAATTATGTTCCAAGGCACACCAGAAGAATTATCGGAGAATCCTATTGTGCGCGAAAAATACTTAGGCGCAAATTTTGAATTAAGAAAAGTAAATGGCTGAAATACAGAGTTGTATACTTGATATATTATCCCAATTAAGTAGTTTTTTATGGGGCATTCCAATGGTAGTATTGCTGTTTGGAACGCACCTATTTTTAACGTTTAAAACGCGAGGTATACAGCGTTACTTAGGTAAGGCCATTAAAATGACTTTAAAGGGCAGTGCTGCCGGGGGGGATATTAGTAATTTTAGTGCGCTGATGGTGGCCATGGCAGCTACGGTTGGTACGGGAAATATTGTGGGGGTGGGAACCGCTATTGCATTAGGTGGCCCGGGTGCTGTATTCTGGTGTTGGCTAACGGGTGTTTTTGGCGTGGCTACCAAGTATGCAGAGGCCTTGTTGTCGGTAAAATACCGTTATAAAACTTCTGATGGTACCATGATTGGTGGTCCTATGGTGGTGATAGAGCGTGCTTTAAAAAAGAAATGGTTAGCTCTTTTCTTTTGTATTGCAACCATTTGTGCGGCTTTTGGTATTGGTAATATGACCCAAGCTAATTCTGTGTCTACCTTGTTGGCCGAAAATTTTGGGGTTTCTACCTATGTTTCGGGTGCTATCATGGCGTTGTTGGTTGGGTTGGTAACCATGGGTGGAATAAAGTGGCTATCGCGTGTGTGTGAGGTATTTGTGCCCATTATGGCCTTGATTTATATAATGGGTTGTGTGGCTATTTTATGTTTTAATTTTGCTTGGGTAGACGATGCCGTGCTTTTGATTATAAAATCGGCTTTTAGTGCCGAAGCTGTAGGGGGTGGTTTTGCTGGCGGTGGTATTATGTTGGCTATGCGATACGGTATATCGCGTGGTTTGTTTTCTAACGAATCGGGTATGGGTTCTGCGCCCATTGTATCGGCTGCTGCCAAAACAGAGAATGCCGTAAAACAGGCCTTGATTGCTTCTTCTGCTACTTTTTGGGATACGGTTATTATCTGTGCCTTAACGGGTATCGTGTTGGTGTCTAGCGTATTAGCTTATCCTGATATTAACTTCTCTGATGGGGCAGTTTTAACCAGCATGGCTTTTGGTAAGTTGCATGTATGGGGTAGTGGTTTGTTGACAATAGCCTTGCTTACTTTTGTCTTTTCTACCATTTTAGGATGGTCTTACTATGCCGAACGCTGCGTGGAGTACATTGGTGGCAAAAAGGTGTTAGTGGGCTTTAGAATTATTTGGTCTATAGCGGTGTTTGTTGGCTGCGTAGCTAAGCTCGATTTGGTTTGGGTGTTCTCCGATTGTGCCAATGCTTTAATGGCCATTCCTAATATTGTTTCTTTGTTACTGCTAAGCGGCGTTGTGGCCTCGGAAACCAAGAAATACCTATCTGCCGATCGTATCAATGAGTACGATCCTACCATAGAGCATTGATTCGGGCAAGCCCGAATCAAGTCGCAAGTCAAAAGTCGCTTCCTTTCGGACCCTTCGACAGGCTCAGGGACCGAATTAGGTCGATTCACCGATTAGTCGATTCACCGATTCACCATTTTTTTGTAATACCATTTTTGAACAAAAAATTGGTGTTACAAAAAAAAATCGTACCTTTGCCTCGTATTGGTGATAAAGCAACGCTCGTTGCTTCATTGAAAAGGGAATCAGGTGAAAATCCTGAACAGTCGCGCTGCTGTAAGTTTCTTAAAACCATTTCAAACAAAACTAAATCCACTGACCTTTGAGGTTGGGAAGGAGTTTGAAACGAAACAAGTCAGAAAACCTGCCAATATTTCATATTGTAAAGTAGCTTTCGCGCAAAAGGCTGGTTTTATGAAACGTATTTTACCTGTTTTATTATCGTTATTTTGTTGTATGTGTATGACGTATGTGCATGCGCAACAGGTGGTTTTTGCCCCTTTTGATACAACAAAAATCTACGAATTGAACGAGATTGAATTTACCCAATCGTATAAACGTGCACCTGCAGTGCCTGTGCAAAGTATGGATAGTGAGGTGCTTACCAAACTCAATACCCAATCGGTGGCCGATGCCATTCGCTTTTTTTCGGGCGTGCAGCTGAAAGATTTTGGTGGAGTGGGTGGTATTAAAACCATCAATATCAGGAGTATGGGTACCCAACAAATGGGTGTTTTTTACGATGGTATTCAGTTGGGTAATGCGCAAAACGGACAAATTGATTTGGGGCGATTCTCAATTGATAACTTGCAAGAAATTCAACTCTACAACGGTCATAAAACCGATATTTTGCAGGCGGCAAAAGATTATGGGGCGGCGGGAACCATCTACTTAACTAGCAAGCATCCCGAATTTACGCGTGGCAAAACAAAAATTACAGGAACCCTAAAAGCAGGCTCTTTTGGATTGGCCAACCCAGCCGTGTTGTGGCAACAAAAATGGACCGATTCCATTGCTACATCGGTAAGTGCTGAGTATACATATGCTACGGGTCGTTATCATTTTAGAAACTACAAGCAAGCCCCCGATGGTACGGTGCTGTACGATACCACCATGGTGCGCGAAAATGCCGATATCAATGCTGTTAGGGCAGAAGCAGCTGTGTTTGGAAAGTTGCACAAAGGCAGTTGGAAAGCACAGGTGTACAATTATTACTCTAACCGTGGTTTGCCGGGGTATGTGGCGCGCAATGTGTACGAACATCATCAGCGACAATGGGATAATAACTTCTTTTTGCAAGGTTCGTATCAGCAAAAAGTGCTATCGTTTTACGAACTCATGGTAAAGGCAAAATATGCCTACGACTATACCCGTTACCTGAATCCCGATACCGTAACCCGATACATTGACAATACGTATCAGCAGCAAGAAGCTTACTTATCGGTAGCCAATGCGTTTACGGTGTATCGATGGTGGAAATTAGGCTTGTCGGCCGATTTTCAGTGGAATTATTTAGCCAGCGATGTGGCGGGTTTTGTTTTTCCGACACGTTATACAGGGTACCTATCGGCCGTAACCGATTTTAATTGGGATTATGTTAAATTGCAAGCCAGCGTGTTGGGTACGTTTGTACACGAACAAGTAGAAAAAGGGGTTGCAAGTGCTCCTAGGAGTGTGTTTACTCCTGCTGTGGTGTTGGCGGTACGCCCTATGTTAGACCAATTGTTTGATATCAGGGCATTTTACAAGCGTGCATTTAGAATGCCTACGTTTAACGATTTGTACTATACTTTTATAGGCAATGCTTCGTTGCAACCCGAAATGGCAGACCAGGTAGATGTGGGCGTAACCTATCGTTATCAACACCCTGGCGATGTGCTAGAGTCGGTGGGTGTGCAAGCCGATGCGTACTACAACTTTGTTGCCAATAAAATTGTTTCGGTACCTGCTTCTAACCCCTTCCGTTGGCAGATGATGAACTTGGGCAAGGTACAAATTATCGGTACAGACGTTACGTTCGATATGGGCTTCCGTTTTGACGATAATTGGTTGATGGGCTTGAAAGGGACGTACACGTATACGCAGGCACAAGATGTATCGAACCCCAATAGTCCTTATTACGGAGGACAAATTGCCTATACCCCTTGGCACAGTGCCTCGGCCTTGTTGCAGCTGGGTTATAAAGGATGGCATTTGCATTACAGTTTTATTTACACGGGCGAGCGCTACGAGCAAAGTGCCAATATACCAGTTAATTACGTAGAACCTTGGTTTACGCACGATGTGTCGTTGGGAACGCAATTCAATTATAAAAAGTGCGATTTTTACGTATCGGTCGATGTTAATAACTTGCTGAACCAACAATACGAAGTGGTGCGCAATTACCCCATGCCAGGTATCAATGGCAAAGTTACCCTAAAAATAACCTATCAAGAATAAGAGAATGAAAATGAAAATGAAAAACGTGTGGCTGTTTGTCTTGCTTTTGTTGGCGGCTTGCCAATCTCCAGAACCCAGTGGACCTAACCCTGATGATGATCCTACCTATCCCGATGTACAAACCGATTACCAAGGTTTTTATGTGCTCAACGAGGGGGTGATGGGTGCCAATAAGGCTACCCTGGATTATTTTGCCTACGCAACAGGTGTTTACGAAAACGATATTTTTGCGCAACGCAATCCGTCTATTATTGGCGAGTTGGGCGATGTGGGTACGCTATTGGCCATTTATGGCAGTAAAATGTATGCCATTATCAATGGCTCTAATTTGGTAGAAATTATGGATGCTAAAACGGCGAAACACCTGGCATCGGTAGAAATTCCCAATGTTAGGAGCATGATTTTTGATCAAGGGAAAGCATATTTCAGTTCGTATGCAGGACAAATGCAGATGGGCGGAACGCAACTTGGTTATGTGGTAGAAATGGATACCACTACCTATGCGTTGGGACGTAGTGTAACCGTGGGTCGTCAACCCGAAGAAATGGCCATTAAAGACGGTAAATTGTACGTTGCCAACTCGGGCGGTTATACCCCAGAAAATTACGATAATACCTTGTCCGTGATTGATTTACAAAGTTTTACCGAAATAAAAAAAATAGAGGTGGCCATTAACTTGCATCGAGTATTTTTAGCGCCCGATGGCAGCTTGTATGTAAGCAGTAGAGGTAACTATTACGATGTGTTGCCTAATTTGTATGTATTGGATACCCAAACCGAACAAATTGTAAAAACATTGGGCAAAGGGGTAACTTCTGTAGCCATCAAAGGCGATGTGGCGTACGTTATCAACATCGAATACGGACCTGCTCCCGAGTACAAAACCGTTTACGAATATTATACCATCAATTTAAGGACGCATACCATCAATTCGGGCTCGTTTTTAAGTGCCGATGTGCAAGAAAAAATTATTTATCCCTATTCGGTAGCGGTACATCCTACCACGGGTGATATTGTCTTGACCGATGCTTCCGATTTTGTTACGCCAGGTATACTTTACTATTGCAATGCAGAGGGGCATCTTTTGTGGAAACACACCACAGGTGATATCCCTGGAAGTGTTGCTTTTTTACGCTGATAATGAGAAGTATAGATATGAAAATCCAAAAGTCTTGTACTTTTGGATTTTTTTAACTTAAAACGATATACTATTTGAGGGTTTAATACGTTGATATTTTGTAGGTTTTGTAGATTTTTTTGCTACCTTTGTAGGTTCGTAATTGTAAGTGCATAAAATATGTTTGAATACCTTAAAGGCGATATTGTAGAGATAACTCCCGCATACGTGGTCTTAGAAACACAAGGAGTGGGTTATATGATCAATATATCGTTGCAAACATACAGCGCTATACAAGATAAATCGGCTACCAAATTGTATCTGTACGAATCCATTCGCGAAGATGCATTTGTGTTGTACGGTTTTGCTACAGCTGCCGAAAGACGCATGTTTTTGTTGTTGATTTCGGTATCGGGTGTAGGTGCAGGAACGGCTCGCGTTATTTTGTCGTCGTTGTCGACCCCAGAATTGTGTCAAGCCATCCGAACAGAAAATGTACATTTGATTAAGTCGGTTAAAGGCATTGGTCTTAAAACTGCCCAACGCATTTTAGTCGATTTGAAAGATAAGATAAACGAATTGGAAGCGGGGCCTGCTCTGGCTATGGTTGATACCGCTGCCAATGCTCAAATTGCTTCGGAAGCTGTGGCGGCCCTTTCTATGTTGGGCTTTGTGGCAGCGCAATCGCAAAAAGTAGTCAAGAAAATTTTATCCGACGAACCTACACTTTCTGTTGAACAAGTGATTAAGAAAGCCCTTAAATTGTTGTAGGAGTTGGAAAAAATCTGGCGTAATATCCGTTATGTTTTCGCATTGTTGGTGCTTGCATGCTGCGTGCATGTGATGTACGCTCAAGATGCGCCTGCTGCATCGGATAGTTTGCGTTATCCCATCTCTAAAAACTACGCCGAAACGCACGACGATTTGGACGATGTATCGCCCATGGACTTGCCTGCTCCAGAAAACATCGAAACCAAGATTCAATACGACCCTGTTACGGGAAAATACTACTTTGAAACCACCTTGGGCGAGGATGAACTGGGTGTTCCTTTTTACTTAAGCAACGAAGAATATTTGCGCTATACGGCTCAACAATCCATGCAAAATTATTACTTGGAGCGTAGCCGCGAAGAAAAAGAGCGTAAGCATCAGTTCTCGCTTACCGATATGAAATTTGATATTGGTCAAGCGGATAGGGTATTTGGTCCGGGCGGTGTGCAAGTTAAATTGCAGGGTTCGGCAGAACTTATTTTTGGCCTAAGTTTCAAGCAATTAAAAGATCCTTCGTTGAGCGAACGCTCGCAAAATCCGGCTCCTACCTTCGATTTTGACGAAAAAATCCAGTTGAACGCTACCGGTTCGGTGGGTGATAAGTTAAAATTCGGCTTAAACTACAATACAGAAGCAACGTTTGATTTTGATCAGTCGATGCTGAAATTGCAATACGAAGGCAAAGAGGACGATATTATTAAAAAACTGGAGGCTGGTAATGTGAGTATGCCCCTAACGGGTTCTCTTATTACGGGTAGTACCAGTTTGTTTGGTATCAAGGCCGATTTGCAGTTTGGAAAGCTAAAGGTAAGCGGTGTTTTCTCGCAACAAGAATCGGAATCGCAAACGGTTAATACCAGCGGTGCACAAACCACCGATTTTACTGTACCTGTGGATCAGTACGACGAAAATAGACACTACTTTTTGTCGCATTATTTCCGCAAACACTACGATGAGTGGATGGAAGACGTTCCCAATATTGCCTCGGGTATATCGATTACTGCCATAGAGGTGTGGGTAACCAATAAAAATGCCGTTAACTACCAAAATACTACCAATATTGTGGGTTTCTCCGACTTGGGTGAACCCGAGAATATTTACAATCCTTCGGTAGCACCAACTGGTGCATCAAAAGTGCCATCGAATAATGCTAATACATTGTTTGCCAATGTGGTACAATCGTCCGGTGGTTTGCCCGATATCTACGAAATTGATGCCTACTTAAAAGGATTTGGCATGGAAAGTGGCGTTGATTATGCCAAATTAGAGGGAGCTCGCAGATTGGACGCAGGCGATTATACCCTGAACAAGGAATTGGGTTATATCTCGTTAAAATCGGCCTTGAACAACGATGAAATTTTGGCAGTTGCATTCCAATATACCTACCAAGGCAAGGTGTACACCGTAGGGGAACTGTCTAACTCGGCAAGCGAGGTGTCAAAACCTTTGGCACTTAAGATGTTGAAATCGGTTGATAAATCGCCAGCGCATCCTACCTGGGATTTGATGATGAAAAACATCTACTCGCTAGGGGCATATCAGGTGCAAGAGAACAAGTTTACCCTTAACATCATGTACAAAAATGATTCAACGGGTATCGACTTGCGCTACCTTACCGAAGGTCCTATTGCCAAAGAACCTTTGCTAAAAGTAATGGGCTTGGACCACTTGGATTCGCATGGCAACGAAAGACCCAAAGGCGATGGTCGATTCGACTTTATAGATGGCTATACCATCATTGCACAAAACGGTAAGATTATATTCCCGGTTGTAGAACCTTTTGGTTCGCACTTAGCCAAGAAACTGGGCAATAAGAAGGAATTGGTCGATAAGTATTGTTTCCAAGAACTGTACGATTCTACGCTTACTACGGCACAAGAATTTGCTGAAAAAAATAAATACTACTTAGAAGGTGAGTACCGTGCATCGTCGGGTTCGGAAATCCGATTGAATGCCATGAACATCCCCAAAGGTTCGGTAAAGGTAACCGCAGGTGGGGTGGTACTTACCGAAAATGTCGATTATACAGTCGATTACATGATGGGGGTTGTTACCATCATGAATCAAGATTTGATTGATTTGGGTACGCCTATTAGTGTGTCGTTAGAGAGCCAGTCGATGTTTAACATGCAGCGCAAGTCGTTGGTGGGGGCTACCATTGGCTACGACTTTAACGAGCATTTCAACATTGGGGGTACCATTATGCACTTCTCTGAAAAACCATTGACGTCAAAAGTGTCGTATGGCGACGACCCTGTAGCCAATACCATTTGGGGAGTAAGTGCATCGTATCGCAACCAATTCCAGTCGATAACCGATTGGTTGAATAAACTGCCTATTTTAAACCTAAAACAAGCATCGACCATTGCGTTCGATGCCGAATTTGCGCACATGATTCCGGGCTCGGCACCTGGTGCAAAAGGCAAGGCGTATGTAGATGACTTTGAGGCGACTACCGTAGGTTTTGATGTGCGTTACGCTTCCAATTGGCGTTTGGCCAGTACGCCGTCGCGTTTTGTTGAGTCGGACTTGAACAATAACATCGAATACGGCAAAAACAGGGCCTTGTTATCGTGGTATTACATCGATAACATGTTTAACCAAAGCACTTCGAATACGCCATCGCACATTAGAAAGGACAAAACCCAGTTGTCAAATCACTTTGTTCGTCAAGTATCGGAAAATGAAATATTCCCCAATAGGGAATTGGTGTACGGACAGTCTAGCTACATTCAAACGCTCGACTTGGCTTTCCATCCTACCGAACGTGGTCCGTACAACGTGTACGCCGATAACTTTGATCAAGATGGTAAATTAACCCATCCCGAGGGAAAGTGGGGTGGTATTATGCGCAAATTGGAAACCACCGACTTTGAAACCAATAACATTGAGTATTTGGAGTTTTGGATGATGGACCCCTTTGTGTACAACGATGGTTCGATGCGCGGGGGTGATTTGTACATCAACTTGGGTGATATTTCCGAAGATATTCTAAAAGACGGTCGTAAATTCTACGAAAATGGTATGCCGGTAGAGGCCACCGACAATAATGTTGTAGAAACCTCATGGGGTAAAGCACCTACCAAACAATCGGTGGTGTATGCATTTGATAATGCAACGGATGCCCGTAAAAAACAAGATACAGGTTTGAACGGTTTGCATACCGAAGAAGAGTTTGAGCACGAAACCTATAAAAACTTTGTAGCCAAGTTGCGCTCTAAATTAAGTGCTTCGGCATTGGAGCGCATGGAAAACGATCCATTCTCGCCTCTGAACGACCCTGCAGGCGATAATTTCCACCACTACAGAGGCTCTGATTACGATGCCAAAGAGGTAAGTGTATTGGATCGTTATCGTTACTACAATGGTACGGAAGGCAACTCGCAGGCAAAATCTGAGACGGAATCGTACACCACTGCATCGACCAATAATCCCGACGTAGAGGATGTAAACTTGGATAACACCATGGGCGATACCGAGAAATATTTTGAGTATCGTATCTCGTTGCGTCCTACCGATATGATGGTGGGTCAAAACTTTATTACCGACCGTGTTACTGCCACTGTAACCTTAAAAGACGGAACTACCGGAACGGTTAACTGGTATCAATTCAAAATTCCATTGCGCGATGCGGCTAATTACCAAGCCAAAGGTGGTATTAAGAGCTTTAAATCCATTCGTTTTATGCGATTGTATTTAACCGACTTTGTGGAGGATGTGAACTTGCGTTTTGCTACCATGGAGTTGGTAAAAGGCGATTGGCGTACCTATACCAAAGAGTTGGAGCCTGCATATTTCCAAGACAATGCGATGATAGAAATGTCGTCGGTAAGCATCGAAGAGAATGCCGATAAAACCCCTGTCAACTACGTATTGCCTCCGGGTGTAACCCGCGAAATTGACCCTAGTCAACAACAAGTTCGCCAAGAAAACGAACAATCCATGTCGATTAAGGTACATAACCTAGCACCCAAAGATGCACGTGCTTTGTACAAGAAATTGGGCGGTTACGATATGCGTCAGTATGGCCAGTTGGAAATGTTTGTGCATGCCGAAGCCTTGCCAGACGATGCTACCAATATTCAGGATGGCGAAATGAAGTTGTTTATCAGAATGGGTTCTGATTACCAAAACAACTATTACGAATACGAAGTACCGTTGGCCATTACACCCGAAGGTCAGTATTCCAATAACATAACATCGGATAGAGAGGCGGTATGGCCAGAATCGAATAAAATTACCTTGCCACTTCGTTTCTTAACCGATTTGAAGAAGGCACGTAACGAAGAAAAAGCACGTTCCGGATCGGCGGTTACCAATTTGACGCCTTATTCTACCATGGACCACAACAACCCCAATAACCGCATGACCATTGTGGGTAATCCTAGCTTGGGCGAGGTTGAGGTGTTGATGATTGGTGTAAGAAACGGTGCGCGCACCCAAAAATCGGTAGAGGTTTGGGTTGACGAATTGTTGCTAACCGAGTTTGATGAGCAAGGGGGTGTGGCCGCTCGTGCTAACTTGGATATTGCCTTGTCCGACTTTATCAAGGTAAATGCGGCAGGTCGTTTGGAAACCATTGGATACGGTGGTGTAGAACAAAAAGTGCAAGAACGTCGTCAAGACGATTACTACCAATACAATGTGAATGCCAGCATTGAGTTGGGTAAATTGTTCCCTGAAAAAGCCAATGTAACCTTGCCTGTACGCTATTCGCTATCGCAAGAGATTGTGAACCCCAAATACAATCCATTGGACAAAGATATTTTGTTGAGCGATGCTTTGGAATCGACCGCATCTAAAACCATGCGCGACTCTATTTTGAGCGTGGCACAAGATATGACCATTACCCAAAGTTTGTCGGTGCCTACCATTCGTGTGGGTATGAGCAGCTCAAAAGGTCCTCGTCCTTGGGATCCTTCTAACTTTACCATTGGCGGCTCGTTCTCTGAAACCCTATCGCGCGACCCCAATACCACACGCGAAGTAGAGCAGTATTGCAATGCGTATGGTTCGTACGAGTTCTCGTGGTCGCCTACTCCGGTAGAACCTTTTGCCAAAATTGATGCCTTAAAGAAATCGAAACATGCGGAATGGTTGACCGATTTTGGATTCTACTATGCTCCTAAATTGGTATCGTTCAAAACCAACTTTATTCGTAACTATTACGAACAAGTGGTGCGCGATTTTGAAAATCCCGATGCCGATATCGACCCATCGTTTGCCACCGACTTTATGTGGAACAACGACTTTGACTTTGCTTGGGATTTGACCAAAAACCTAAAATTAACCCTTACCACCTCAAACCGTTCGTTGATTGAAGAGAACGATGGGGGTATCAATAGCAAATTGTATCCAGACGAATTTGAAATGTGGAAGGATACAGTTTGGGCAAGTTTGCGTGAGTTGGGTTCGCCTCAAGATTACAACCAACGCTTTACCGCATCGTGGGCTGTGCCATTTAACAAAATGCCTATCTTTAACTGGATAACTGGTAACTTTAAGTACGACGGTACCTATCAGTGGGTAAATGGAACCGATGTTATTGCCAATACGGCTACCAGTAGAGGTATGTGGCAAGTAGACGGCAAATTGAACTTTGAATCGTTGTACAACAAGTCGTCGTATTTAAAAGAGGTGAACAAGAAATTTGCTTCGACGCGTGCATCGCAACGTAAAAAACCGGTGCGTAATTTCAATAAGCAAGTTATTTTGCGAAAGGGACAAACCGTTGAGGTACGTCACCGCTTGAACGACCAACGCCCACGTGTTAAGGCAACCTTGGATGGAAAAGCGTATAAGTTGAGCTACAAGGTAAAAGATGCCAATACCATTATTATTACGGGTAAGGATGATGTAGAAGTTGCGGTAAATGTGCAAACGGGCGGTGACGAACCAGCAGGTAACATTGCTTTGGACGTTATGGCACGTGTGTTGATGATGGTACGCAACGTTTCGTTTAACTACGCACAAACCGATGGTACGGTATTACCAGGCTTTAAACCAAGTGTTACTTGCTTAGGTTTAACCAGCTATAACGGCCTAACTGCTCCAGGTTTTGACTTTGTGATGGGTATTCAAAGCGAGGATATGTTGGATAGGGCATTGAACAACGATTGGTTAATTACGTCCGATGCTATCTACAATCCGGTTCAATTCATCCACAACGAAACCTTTAAGGCCACCGCTTTGGTAGAGCCATTCCCTGGCTTTAAAATTAACGTGGCTGCCGATAGGCAATTGGTAGAAAACCGCGATGTGCGTTTAAGTGGTGCTAAAGGCGAAAATCAATTGACCACCCTTAATGGTAGTTTCTCGATGAGTTACGTGGCCATTGGTACGGCGTTTGCTGGAACGGGAACCGAGTTGTTTAACCGATTCTTGTCGTACAGAAGTGCTATTCAGTCGCGTTTGCAAAACAAATACAATCCTGTTACTCCTTTCGCGCTTAACTCGGACGATGTATTGGTGCCTGCTTTCTTGGCGGCTTACGGTGGACGTTCTACCGAGAATGTAACCCTATCGGCTATTCCAACGTTCTGGTCGTTCTTGCCTAACTGGCAAGTAAGTTGCAGTGCTTTGATGCGTATTCCATGGTTCCAAGAGAATTTCCGTAGCTTTAACCTTACCCACGCATATACCTGTAAATACCAAATTGGTTCGTACAATGCCGATCAAACCTTTGTGGGGGTAGAGGGCTTTGGCGACGACTTTGGTTACATCGAAGATGTATTAACCGGTGGTAGTACACCATCGAGCCGTTATACCTTTAGTGCTGTTACCATTAACGAGCAATTCAGTCCGTTGGTGGGTATTGATGTGAACATGAAGAACAGTTTCTCGTTCAAGGCAGAATGGCGTAAAGGTCGTAACATGGGCTTGAATTTATCGAGCAACCAATTGGTAGAATCGCACAACAACGAATACGTAGTGGGTATTGGCTATAAGTTTAGCGATTTGAAATTCTCGATGCGTCAAGGTCAATCGAGCAAACAAGTAAACAATGACTTAACCCTTCGTGCCGACTTCTCTATCAAGGACACACAAACCTTGGTACACAAAATAGAACTTAATGAATCGCAAGCTACTGCGGGCGATTGGGTGACTACCTTTAAATTCTTGGCAAACTACGTGTTTAGCGAGCGCATTAGCTTTAGCTTGTTCTACGATTTGCAAATGCGCAACCCTGTCGTTTCAACCTCTTATCCTACTACTATATCAGAGGTGGGCATCAGTGCTAAAGTACTGCTAACTCGCTAGTAGTTTAGTTTTAGAATCCTCATTGCTAATTCTAAATCCCGCGAAGAGCGTCAATCGAATTTTTAAATACTGAATAGTTATTTAACTTTTGTGGTTTTTTATTGCATGATTTCCAGGGAATTTTTGTAACTTTGTTCCAAATTTGCATTTTTATGCAAGATAAATGTATATTTATACAATATACAACGAAATAAAGCAAAAAATCTAGCCGATAAGTCGGAACGAAACAACAAAAAAATAACAATATGAATCTTAATGTAATCTTATCGAGTGTGGCGCCAGTGGCTGATTTGTCAAATGGCGAAAAATTCATCGAGGCATTAATCCTAATGGCAATTGGTATGGCAACCGTATTTGTTGTATTGCTGATTATCATTGGCATGGGAAAAGCGCTTATCGCTTTGGTGAATAAATTCTTCCCAGAGGAAGTGAAACCTGTGGCTAAAGCTGCTCAAGCAGTACAGACAGTAGATCAAAACATTCAAGAAGCCATTAATAAAGCCATTATGACCCTTAGTGGTGGCAAACAATCGGCTCAAAAAATAGAAAAATTATAAAACCTTATAGCTATGGCAAAGAAAAGACAAGTAAAATTTTCTCTACTATTTAGAGATATGTGGCAATCGGCTGGCAAATACGTGCCACGCGTTGACCAATTGGTAAAAGTAGCTCCTGCTATTGTTAAAATGGGATGCTTTGCCCGTGTTGAAACCAACGGTGGTGGTTTTGAACAAGTTAACCTACTTTATGGCGAAAACCCTAACAAAGCCGTTCGTGAGTGGACCAAACCTTTCCACGAAGCAGGTATCCAAACACACATGCTAGACCGCGCCTTGAACGGTTTGCGTATGAACCCTGTTCCAGCAGACGTACGTCAACTATTCTATAAAGTGAAGAAAAAACAAGGTACTGACATTGCTCGTACTTTCTGCGGTTTGAACGATACACGCAACATCATTCCTTCTATCAAATATGCTCACGATGGTGGTATGATTTCGCAATGCTGCTTGTGTATTACTTTCTCGCCTCTACACACCGTAGAATACTATACAAAAATGGCATTCGAACTTATCGAAGCCGGTGCTGACGAAATCTGCTTGAAAGATATGGCAGGTATTGGTCGTCCTGCATCGCTTGGCGAAATTGTAAAAAACATCAAAGCTAAATATCCAGCCATTCCTATTCAATACCACTCACACGCAGGTCCAGGCTTTAGCATGGCTTCTATTTTGGAAGTATGTAAAGCAGGTTGCGATTACGTAGACGTTGGTATGGAACCACTTTCGTGGGGTACAGGTCACGCAGACATCCTAGCGGTTCAAGCTATGTTGAAAGATGCTGGCTTTGACGTTCCTGAAATTGACATGGAAGCTTACATGGAAGTTCGTACCCAAGTACAAGCCATGATGGACGATTTCTTGGGTTACTACATTCCTGCTCGTAACCGTCAAATGAACTCGCTTTTGATTGGCCCTGGTCTTCCTGGTGGTATGATGGGTAGTTTGATGAACGACCTTAACGACGCGCTAGAAAGCTTGAACAAATATTTTGCTAAAAACGGCAAACCAGCCATGACCCAAGACCAAATGCTTATCAAGTTGTTCAACGAGGTAGCATACGTATGGCCTAAGATGGGTTATCCTCCATTGGTAACTCCATTTAGCCAATACGTTAAAAACATGGCTCAAATGAACGTTATCCAAATGGAAAAAGGCCGTGAACGTTGGAGCATGATTGCCGACGATATTTGGGATATGTTGTTGGGTAAATCGGGTCGCTTGCCTGGTCCTATTGCACCCGAATTGATTGAAAAAGCAAAACAACAAGGCCGCGAATTCTTTACTGGTAACCCACAAGATTCTTATCCAGATGCATTGGAAGGTTTCCGCAAAGAAATGGCAGAAAACGGTTGGGAACTAGGCGAAGACGACGAAGAATTGTTCGAATTGGCTATGCACCCACAACAATATCGTTTGTACAAATCGGGTCAAGCTAAAGCCGACTTTGAAGCCGATCTAGCTAAGAAAAAAGCCGACAAGGCTGCTGCTGGTGGCGCTGCTCTTCCTCAAACTGTGCAAGTAGAAGTAAACGGTGTATCGTACAAAGTAACCGTAGGCGAAGCGGGTGCTATGCCTGTTGCTCATGCTGCCGCTGCTCCTATTGCTGCAGGTACTGGCGAAGGCAAAGAGTTGGCCGCTCCACTAGAAGGTAAATTCTACCTAGTTAAAGCACAAGGTGAACCTGCTGTAAAAGTAGGCGATGTGGTAAAAGCGGGTCAAACCGTTTGCTACATCGAGGCGATGAAAACCTTTAACGCGATTGCTGCCGAATGCGACGGTGTTATTACCGAAATTTGCTTTAATGCAGGTGCTGCTGTATCGGAAGACGATGTTTTAATGAAAATTAAAGCTTAAGAGATATGGGAGAAATATTGAATAAGATATACGAAATGACGGCTATCGGCAGCATTGTTGATAACCCTTATTTCCTTGTCATGTATGCATTGGCTTTCCTATTGCTTTATTTGGGCATTAAGAAAGAGTTTGAACCCTTGTTGTTGGTTCCTATTGCCTTTGGTGTGCTTATTGCCAACTTCCCTGGCGGTGGCATGGGTGTTTTGGGAGCAGACGTTAATGGCAAAATTATAAAAGATGGTGTGGTATTAGCTGAAAATGTGTACGCGATGTCGCTACCCGAAATTGCACACGACTTAGGCATTATGAACCTTATTTACTACGCATTGATTAAATCGGGTTTGCTTCCTCCTATTATCTTTATGGGAGTAGGTGCGCTAACCGACTTTGGTCCTATGCTACGTAACCTAAAACTAGCCATCTTTGGTGCTGGTGCTCAATTTGGTATTTTCGCCGTATTGTTGGTAGCATCGCAATTCTTTACCCTTCAAGAGGCAGGCTCGCTTGCTATTATTGGTGGTGCCGATGGTCCAACCGCTATCTTTACTACCCTTAAATTGGCTCCTCACTTGCTAGCTCCTATTGCTATTGCTGCTTACTCTTACATGGCGTTGGTGCCTGTTATCATTCCTTTGGTGGTAAAACTTACCTGTTCTAAAGAGGAATTGATGATAAACATGAAAGAGCAAGATAAACTTTATCCTAGCAAAACAGAGTTTAAAAACATGCGTGCTTTAAAGATTATCTTCCCTATTGCTGTTACTACCATTGTGGCTATTATTGTGCCCGATGCTGTATCGCTAGTAGGTATGTTGATGTTTGGTAACTTGATTAAAGAAATTGGTGCTAACACCTCGCGCTTGTTCGAAACAGCTTCTAACGGCATTATGAATGCTGCTACCATCTTCTTAGGATTGTCGGTAGGTGCAACCATGACCGTAGATGCATTCTTGAACCTCCAAACCCTAGGTATTGTAGCCGGTGGTTTCTTGGCGTTCGGTTTCTCTATTTTTGGTGGTATCTTGTTGGTAAAAGTGATGAACCTATTCAGCAAAAAGAAAATCAACCCATTGGTGGGTGCAACTGGTTTGAGTGCTGTTCCTATGGCATCGCGTGTGGCTAACGATATCGCCCTAAAATACGATCCTAAAAACCACGTACTAAACTACTGTATGTCGTCGAACGTAGCAGGAGTTATTGGTTCGGCTGTTGCCGCGGGTATTCTTATATCGTTCTTAGGATAAAATACTGTGATAACATGTGAGATATAAAAAAAAAGAGCCGCATGGCTCTTTTTTTTTATGCTTGTATATGGCATTTAGCAAACGCTAACACCGGGGGTTACTTGGTCCGATGGACTGATAACCACCAAGCGGCCGTCTGCATCTTCGGCACTAAGAATCATGCCTTGGCTTTCGATGCCTTT
>JAEIGA010005666.1_pt1 | contig 19038 bp, 25 predicted proteins | sample 9270691 | NCBI WGS metagenome assembly JAEIGA01 (sample SAMN17057246, study PRJNA624740) | gut metagenome | biome: biome; isolation source: fecal sample | host: Bos grunniens | place: China: Xizang | collected 2019 | reverse complement strand
TGCAATTATTATTGTTAAAATAACAGTATGCAAAATCACTTGACGAAGTGTGAGCTCGCTTAGGCTTTCGTGAAATGCGATGTAAGTAAAAATATTTGAAATGGTATAAATCAAGTATTAAAATCGTACCTAGGGTACTGTTAAATATAGGGTAGTAATTCAGTTGGTAGAATGCTACATTTGGGATGTAGTTGTCGCAGGTTCGAATCCTGTCTACCCTACAATAAAAGCATATCAAGTGGGTGTTGTGATATATTGAAAGCAATAGAATAGTGATAATCATTTCAGTTTTACCCTACAACGGAGAAAATGATATAGGTTTCTTGGGGAATGATTTCAAACGTGACTACGCAAATCGTTTGAATGCTTAAAAAAAAAATAAAGAAAATGGACAATAAAAAAATAGGTACTGTTGAACCTATAGATGGTTCTGAAGGTTATAATTTTATTATTGGTGCGATTGCTAAATATGGTAATGATAAGCAATACCACCAATCTTTATTGTCTTATATAGACAATATTTGTAGAAATGAAATAAATAAAAAAAATAATATTTAAATAATATGAAATGGTATCATTGGTTAGGTTGGGTAATACTTATTATTTCATGCATTGGTGATGGATATTGGTTTATTACTAAATATAAAGAATCAATATCTATGGATGATGAAAAAGATGCTGTGAAAATTACTTATATGCTTCAAGAAGAGCACAAGGATGCTGTTATTAAGGATATAAGAATTGGTGGTAATTTTCCAGTGACTGGTTTATTTAAAGAATTGGTTTTGATGAGAAAACCTAATGCCAATTTAAATAAAGTAAAAAGTGTGTTTTATGAAGTGGAAACTGATACTACTTTATACCATTATGTGACTTTGTTTGAAATTGAAGATGGTTTTCTTGAAGAAAAAGTTAGTGATAAATTGTTAACTGGTAGAAATTACTTTTTTGGGTTGGCGAAATGAGTACAAAATGGTATCAAATGGAAAAAAAAGATATTCCAAAGGCAAATCTTTTTTTTATTAAAAAAATTAAAGATGAATTAAAGAAAAAATGTTGGAGTTTTGATAGTATGAAAGGTGAATATGTATATATCACGACTCAAGATTTTTCTTATTGTTACGATGTTGTTAGACTTGTAGAGAAGCATATTGCTGATAAAAAATGGGTATGTAAAATGATATATTATTGTAAAACTGAAAAAGGTTTTTATAATTATACATTTGAAATGAAAAAACGATGAATAACAATAAACGTAAAAAATGTCAAAAAATTAGATATAAAGACAAGATTTCTGCAATGTTTGCATTATCACAATGTAGGCGTAAGATAGGTAAAGTAACTGAAAAAATAGAAGTACGTTGTTATTATTGTGATAATTGTCATGGTTGGCATTTAACATCTAAAAAGAAGTTAGATAAAAATGGGACTGATTAGTTATATAGATGAATTGATTACGAATAAGGAGAAGAATGGGTATGAGAACCTTTATTTTATGATAGATGTTCATAATACCATTTTAGTACCTTCATTTGGGAAAGAAGAAAATTTTATTTTTTACGATTTTGCAAAAGAAGTATTACAAGTTCTCTCTAAACGTTCGGATATAAAACTAATTATGTGGACATCAACATATCAAGATAAAATAGATTTATATTTAAATAAATTTGAAGAAGAGGGCATTCATTTTGATTATGTTAATTCTAATCCTGAAATGAAAAACACATCTTTTGGGTGTTTTGATTCTAAATTTTATTTCGATGTGGTAATTGATGATAAATGTGGTTTCAATGCTAAAAAAGATTGGGAAAAATTGTGGTATTTTATTTTTAATAAAAAAATGGTATGACAAGTGAATTATATGAGCATTTAAAGCAACAGTTTTATTGGAATAACCATCCAAAATATAGAAAATATTTTGAAGAGTGGGTTAATAATTTAACTCCTATTCAAATAGAATATTTTGAAATTGAAAAGGAAAATATAAAAAATTTAGCAAAATTTTTAAAAAAATGTTAATTTTTTAAAATATAATAATATTTATATTAAAAAGAGAAAAAAAATGTTAAACAATACTACACATACATGTTTTTGGTGTTCAAGCGAAAGTCATTTTTCGTTTGTGGTGAGTTGTGTGGTTTAACGAAATGAAATAGACATTTTTTTGTATGCCTAAATATAATTTCCAAATCTGTTGTTTAAACCACAAAAATGTTTAAATAGCAGATTTTTTTTATGTGAAAAATTTGGTTTTTCAAAAAAAAGTCTATATATTTGCAATGTTAAAAAGGAGATGTGGCAGATGAGGTCATTGCGGTGGACTGAAAATCCATAGGAGTTGGGTCAGTACCAACCGTCTCCACTAATACGAAAAAAGGGCAACAGTAGTAGTTCTCCAAACCAGTGCCCTTGACGCTGTAAAAGTATTATTAATACACAGTGAACAGACCATTACGTAATTGTATAGGAGTGCTGTTAGGGAGAATAATATGGTGTTTGTAGCTCAAAGGAAGAGCGCTTGTTTGTGGCACAAGAGGTTGAGATTTCGAAATTCTTCAGACACCCTTAATAAAACAATAAAAAAAATATTCCATCATTTGTGTCTAGCTCTTGGCATGTTAAAAGGATGGTGGAATTGGTGAAGAGCATACACCTTTATTGTTTTAATGGAGAGTAAACCTTGATGGTGATAGGGGCAAACTGCTAATTTGTTTCGTACGGGAAACCGTATTTGGTTCGATTCCAATGCTCTCCGCATTAATTTTAGCAAAGAAGTGAGTATAAACATCTTGGCGAGAAATCAAACTCTTTAGTAATGCGGACAGTGTATGCAGAAACGAAAACTAATTGCAGAAAAGTACGGTGTTTAGTTTGGCGGAGTTTGCTACCGTAATGATTTGCTAAATTAATTGGCGGCCTTTCACAAAAAGTGTGAATTGTAATTTTAATATTTTAATAAATTAAAGTTATGACGAAGAAATTTTTTAAAGATTGGCAACAAAGAATTGGAGAAACTGCAATTGTGTATGTTTATTATGGTATTGATAAAAAATACTCTAATTGTTTATTTTACCCTTTTAATTCAAAAATAACTAATGTTAAATTTGATGGGGAGTATGTTACAATTGATTGGGATGAAAAAAAATCTAAATTTAACCCAAAAACTTGGAGTACGAGTTATTATATAGACAAACATAGTAAAACATTACATAGAACTGAAATTGAAACGGTGTGGTTTATTGAAAGGTATAACAAGTATCATATTATAAAATGTGAAAAATGGAAATGAAATTAGATAACTCAAATGTAATAAAAAATATCAGTACTAATCAAAGTCAGATATTATATAACATAATGATGTTGCATAATGATGGAAAACCATTTGAAGCAGATATGACTGCAAGTAAACTTAAATTCTATAATCAAGGTGGGGAATATAATATTCCAGAACCAAAACTACTCATGGATGTTTATCCTTTAAGAGAAGACATTATTAAAATTGAAGAATATAAACCTCTTCCTCTTGAAAATAATAGTATTGAGTCACTTGTGATAGATTTGCCATTTGTGGTGTTACCACATACAGCACCTTCAGTAAAAGATAATAAAGAAGGAAGTAATTTGATGTTTAATCGTTTCCATTCTTTTTATCCAGTTTCAGATATGTTTATTCAATATAAACATTGGATAAATGAAGCATATAGAGTATTAAAACCAAATGGTATTTGTGTATTTAAATGTCAAGATACTGTTTCAGGTGGAGTGAATTATTTTACTGAAGCATATTCATTTATGTGCGCATCTGAGGTTGGTTTTTATATTAAGGATAAATTTATTCTTGAAGCAACTTCAAGATTGATTTCATCTTCTAAAATTAAAAAACAACAACATGCAAGAAAATATACATCTTGTTTTTGGGTTTTTAAAAAAGATGAAAAAATGGCAAATAAGACGAAATATTTTGATATTATCAAAGGTGAGTTTTATAAACCAAAAAAATAAAACCATTCGGAGTTAAGTGGAAGCCCGACTCTGCTGAGAATAATAGACTTAAACTATTGAACACTTATCGGGACATGACGGTTAGGGTTGCTCCGTCAATTATTGCACCCATAGCACAATAGGTAGTTGCACTATACTTGTAATATAGAGGTTGTCAGTTCGATTCTGACTGGGTGCTCAAATAAAAGAAGAGACACGTTGTTTTAAAGCGTCACGTATAAAAGAACTTGGTAAATGACTGCTGATACCAAAAGAAAAGCAGTGAAAGTGGAGGTAACGTTACCACTGAAGGGAATGGTTTTTAAAGGTGAGGAAACAGCCCACCGTAGTTTTTCGATAATAACAAAACAGGTGAAATGTAAGCAAAGTTTACTTCTCTTTGCGTAAATTAAGGGAGAGTGGCAGATGAGGTCATTGCGGTGGACTGAAAATCCATAGGAGTTGGGTCAGTACCAACCTCTCCCACAAAATAAATATTGGAGGTTTGGCAGAGTGGACGATTGCGGCGGTCTTGAAAACCGCTGGGCGTGATGAGCGCCCCGTAGGTTCGAATCCTACAGCCTCCGCTTAAATAATATGATATGGATAATAAAGATAGACAAGTTAAGCAAGTAATTGTTGTGAGAAAAGATTTAAATATGAGTATTGGTAAAACTGCGGCTCAAGTATCTCATGCAAGTTTGGGTGCTTTGTTAAAGTTGTTTAAGAAAACAGATATATGGGAAGAAGATACATTCCCATCAGTAGGTACTCATATGGAAGTTAATTTTGAACATAATTCTTTTCTTGATAAATGGTTAAATGGTATTTTCACTAAAATTTGTTTAGGTACTAAAAATGAAGCGTCTTTATTGAAGTTATATAATAAGATAGAAAAAGAAAAACCTAATATTCCAATAGTATTAATAGAAGATTGTGGTTTAACTGAATTTAATGGTGTTCCAACAAAAACTTGTATTGGTATCGGTCCATATTGGAGTGACGAAATTGATGAGTTTACAAAGAAATTACAATTATTGTAAAGTTTTTCCAAAAAGGTTCGTTTTTTCTTTTATTGTAATATTTATAATAAAAGAAAAGTATGAAAAGGGAATATGCAGTAGACAAATTGATAGAAAATCACGATAAATGCTCAAATATGTTTGAGTTATGTGAAAGAATGGGCATAAAAAATGTTGGTGGCGAAGATTATAAAGAAATAAGGGAACTCGCTAAACAGATAGGTGTGGAATTAAAATTTACATATAAAAGACAAAAATACACAATTTCGAAAAAATATGATTTAAAAGATGTGTTAGTTGAGAATAGTCAGTATAAATCAATGAGTACACTAAAAAAACGTTTATTTAAAGAAAAATTAAAAGAATATAAATGTGAAAAATGTGGAATTAGTGAATGGAATGGTGAAAAAATAGAATTACAATTACATCATATTAACGGTATTAATAATGATAATAGATTAGAAAATCTACAAATTTTATGTCCTAATTGTCATTCCCAAACTGACAACTATAGTGGGAAAAATTCTAATAGAGAAAATAATACTACAAATATTCATTCAAAAAAATCTATGTCCATTAAAGAATGGAATGATTTTAAAGAAAAAATGTGGGTTAATAATCACCCATCTAAAGAAACTTTAATTAATTTATTTAAAGAATATAAAAATTTTGTTCAAATTGGTAAATTATATAATGTATCAGATAATGCAATTAGAAAATGGTTTAAACGATATGGTTTACCTCATAGAAGACAAGATTTGTTAGAATATTTAAAATAATATGCAAGTGGGTGAGTGGTTGAAACCAGCTGTCTCCAAAACAGCCATAACTTATGTTATCGGGGGTTCGAATCCTCCCTTGCATGCTTATTTGGTGATGTGGCGAAGGGATTAACGCTGTGGTCTGCAAAACCACCATTCGTAGGTTTGAATCCTACCATCACCTCTTTAATTAATAAAATATTTGAATGGGTGTCTATGGGAATTACATAGATTGTTTAAAGCATAGTGTGAAAAACACTATGCTTTTTTTGTTTTTTACAATTATTTTTTGTATATTTGCATTAATAAAAAAATATAAGATATGAATGAAAAATTAGATATTTTTATATTAACTCATAAAAATTTTGAGCAACGTGTTTCAGATGATGCATACACTATTGTATCATGTAAAGATGAAAAGGTTAATACCACATTACCTGTGATATATGATACAATTAAAAGCAATGAAGAAAATGGAATAGAAGATACTATCACAGATTGGAATGATTTTTATAGTGAATTAAGTATGACATATTGGATATGGAAAAATCAACCATTAAAAGATTATGTTGGTATTTGTCATTATAGACGTTATTTTAATTTTTTTGATGACATACCTAATATGGATGAGATATTTAAGGAATATGATGCTATCTTACCAGAACCATATCAATTTAATTGTACAGTTAAAGCACAATATTTTACATATCACAATGTAGTTGATATTGACATTATGATGGATGTGATTGAAGAATTATACCCAGAATACAAAGAAGATGCTGATGCTGTAATGAAAAATAATTTATTTTATCCATGTAATATGTTGATAATGAAAAAACGAGATTTCAAAAAATATTGTGAATTTGTGTTTGGTGTATTAGATGGATATTTAGATAAATTGAATATCGAATATTTAGAAGATATGGAAAAACGTCTTCGTAATGATTGGAAAAACTATAGTAAACCATTTTATCCAAATAACACATTATGGTATCAAATGCGTATAGGTGGCGCTTTAGGTGAACGTTTATTAAACGTATTTGCTAGGTATCATTTTAAAAATATAAAACATATTCCAATTGTTATTACAGAAGGAAAATATTAAAAGTTGTTAATAAATTTGGTAATTTAAAAAAAAATATATATCTTTGTATCGTTAAATAATAAAAAATAATTTTATGGAATTTAAAGCAATTTATAAAAGAGATTCTTCACATAGTGAAGTCATTGGTACGTTTAAGGACAAAAATAAGGCAATTGATGCGTTGCTTAAAAAGGGTGATGGGAATTATTGCCTTGACAATCGTGAGGAACGTAAAGAATCATTGGAATTGAGAAACTTTTGTATGTGTGGTTGCGGACCAGCATCAATGTCAATTGAAGAAATAGGTGATGAGTAAAAAAGAAAAACATGAGTTGTATAGACTTTTTATTCGTGTATTAAAAAGAAGCGGATTGTTACATCATTGTGGTTTTAAGAATCAAAATTTTTTTAAATATTGCAATAAATGGGTTTTCAGAGATATGGAAAAACTATTGTATGGCGAAATTGATTATTTAAATATCCATGATGGTATAAAAGTTAAAATTACAGACAGATTACGTACTGAAAATAGAACTATATCAATTTCATATTCTACATTATTATTTCAGCAAAATAATTATGAATATATATATGAAGATGTAGAAATTTATGATATAAAGCAGTATTATTTAGTAGTAATGTATGCATTTTTCATTACTTATTTTTGGTCGAATCAAGGTCGTGTACCTATTAGTTTTTTAAAAAAGAAAATAATAATTGATAAAATAATAAAGAAATATGAAAGTGAAAAATTATCTTAAAATCTTTTTATTAATTTTACTTGCATTGCTTTTTGGCATGCTTTTAAAACCAATTGTAGTTTTTTTGAGTGGTATAATTAGTTTTGGTATGGGTCTTGCGATAGCATATCTTGTTATATCATATCTTGAAGATAAGTGGAAATGGTTGAATTAAGTTTTTTTAACAAAAAATATTTGTGTGTCAGAAAAAAAAGTATTATCTTTGCATCGTTAATTTAAAAAAGATAAAAAAATGAGTATCAAAAAAATTGAACTAAAGGGTAAAGTTTATAACTGCCGTTATGGTAGTGGGTATAATAATCATTACTATACTACAGTGTATGATGATGTTGATGGTCGTTATATCGGTGAACTTGAAGACACGTATTGGGAAGATTCAAATTTTATTAAAAAATTAGAAAAATTGGTAACTGAAAATGTTTAATAATATTATGTTAGTTTTTCTGTTTGTAACAATAATTTGTTTATTTATTTACAAATGGTATAGTGATAGACAATGGCAAAAGAAACCATTGCGTAATTTTCCTTTTTTTCATAGAGGTAAGTTATTTTGGTATAGTCGTTCTGTAGCAACAACAATTGGTGTATTTTGTAAGAACGCAAACGATGAATGGTGCGTTTTAGCAAATCAACGAGGACAAGGCGCTCCAGATTTTAAAGGATATTGGAATATTGTTTGTGGATATTTGGAACACAATGTAACTGGAGAGGAAAATTGTCAAAAAGAAGTTTTTGAGGAAACGGGAGTTTTTGTTCCAATTTCTTCTATTACTTTTAGTGGTGTTAATACAAGTCCATCTGAAAATAAGCAAAATGTTGGTTTGCGATATTATGCTGTTTTAAATGGTGTTTGCGAAGATTATAAAGTAACTGACGAAAATAGTGAAAAAGATGAGGTATCTGATGTTAGATGGATTCCTATTGATGAAATTGATAGTTACACTTGGGCTTTTGACCACGAAAATTTAATTCAAACATTATTTAATGATTGTGTTTTGAAGAATAAGGTGGCGTAATTGTCACCTTTTTTTAATAGAATTAAATATGGAAATTAATATTATAGTTTGCGTTAATAAAAAAAATTGCATTGGTAAAGACAATAATTTGTTGTGCTTTTTACCATCTGATTTAAAAAATTTCAAAAAAATTACAAATGGAAGCGTTGTGATTATGGGTCGTAAAACTTTTGACTCATTGCCAAAAGGTGCTCTTCCAAATAGAACAAATATTGTAATTACACGTGATAAAAATTTTTCTGCACCAAATGTACATGTAGTAAATAGTGTTGAAGATTGCCTTTCTTTGTGTGTTAATGAATTAAAAGCAGATGTTTGTTTTGTTATAGGTGGAGGAAGTATTTATAAGGAATTTTTAGAAAAAAAATATGTTAGCAAAGTTATAATGACACGTGCTAACAATGATATTGAAGGCGATGTTTATTTTCCAACATTAAATGAAAATGAGTGGCAAAAAAACATAATTGAACGTGAATTTTTTGATGAGCGTGATGAATGTGACTATGATTTAATTGAATATCGTCACATATAACATATTTTAACATTATAAATTTGGTTATAATAAAAAAAATATGTAAATTTGCATCGTATTTGAAACAAGATTAAAAACAATGTAAAAAAATTAACGTTTTTTAAAACTTTTAATTTGCATATTATATAATTTTTTAATATCTTTGCAATGTCAAAACGAATAGAAAAATTTAAAAAGACGCAAGATTATATTGACATATGTTATATGATTGAGCACGTAAAAGAAGATGAAGTTCGCCTTGATGTTTTACAAGTATTAGGTTATAAAATTGGTATTGATATAGTAAAAGAAGATAAAGGTGTGAAACATATTTACATTGGTAAAAGAAATGAATTAAGAATGCAAGTCACACCAAAATTCAAGCACGTTAATATTGCTCAATGTGTGATAATAGAAAGTAAATAATATAAATAAAGACAAATGGCTACAAATGAATTAAAGAATTCTGAAGTACAGAAGACTGAAAGTACTAAAAATGTTACAACCGATGTTAATAATGAAACAAAGGTAACAGAAGTGAAGAGTGAAACTACTACAACTGTTGTCAATAATGAAACTAAGACAACAGAAGTGAAGAGTGAAACTACTGCAACTGAAGTTAATAATGAAACTAAGACAACTGTTGTAACAACTACAAATGAGAATGAAAAAAAGGATGATAATGCTTTATCTTTAACTCATTTGGATGAAAAATTTGTATATGAATTAATGTCTGTACCAACTTCATCAAGTAATGAATATCGTTTAGTGACGTTCATTATTTTGTGGGCGAGACGTAATAATATTCATTATGAATTTGACGATTATGGTAATGTATATTTGACAAAGGGTAAGATTAAAGAAGGAGAATTTTATCCTTGCGTAACTGCCCATTTGGATAGTGTACAGAGTAAACAGAAGACATATGCACAAGCAGGACAACCTCTTCAAGTAAAGACTCGTATTTCAACTATTAATAAGAAACATGAGATTTATGTAGATGGTATGGGTATTGGTGGCGATGACAAGGCTGGTGTATTGATTGGTTTGTCAATGTTTAGTCATCTTGAAACATTAAAGGCTTGTTTCTTCTTGGAAGAGGAAATTGGTTGTAAGGGTTCTGCAAAGTTAAATAAGGAATGGTTTAAGGATGTTGGTTATGTGATGGGTTATGACTCACCCGATTTGAATCGTGCAGCTTATGCTTGTAGTGGTGTGAAGTTGTTCAGCGCTAACTTCTTTAAGACATATATGCAAGATATTTGTAAGAAACATGGTCTTACAAAGTTCCAATCAGAACCTTTTACTGATGTAAAAGAGATTCGTGAACAGACTGGAATCATGTGTATGAACTTTGGTAGCGGTTATTACAATGCTCATAGCGATAGAGAGTATTGCGTTATTGAAGATATGGACACTGCTTGCCGTATGGGTGTTGAACTTATTGAATTTATTGGTTTGACCCGTCACGAACTACCTCATTCAAGTGGTTGGATTAAGGGACAAGATGGCGTTTATCGTAAAAACGTTGCTGATGATGAGGACGAAAAGTTCTTTAGAACTTTGGGTGGTGTACAATATGGTTATTATGGATATGGTAATCAAGGTGCATACAATTATGGTACTTATTCTAAGGCAGGAACTTCTGCAAGTGGTGGAACAGCTGTAGCAAAAACAACTACTGAGGCAAAAGAAGACAAGAACAAAGTAAACATTGAAACATTAAAGTATGTTACTGAACGTTATGAGGAACATATTGAAGATGTTAAGACACGTATTCAGAAGGTATGTGAGGAAAACAATATTGATTTTGCTTTGTTTGAGAATGAATTTGTAACAACAATAAAATTTTAAAAAATGATTGGAATTAATACACGAGGATTGGGACATTTTAAACGTAATGTCCCTCTCAATACACCTTTATGTTTTTTTCTTGGACGTTTTGAAAACTCAGTGGAAGGCGAGGTTTTAAAAGTAGAAACGCCTAATGGAGTGTATTTGATGTTATTCAATAACAAACGTAATTATAACGAATTTTATTTGGATGATATTAAACGCAATCTCAAAAATTCTGAAATACAGAAGGTGATTTCAAATTTTAGAAGTAAATATGGTGGAGTGTTGATTTTCCATACATTTGATAAATCGGAACAAATGATGTGGCAAAATTATACGCCAGCGTTGTTGATGCCGAAAAATTTTGAAGAGGATTATAATGCTTTTTGTGATGCAAATAAGAAACTTTTTTCTTCATTATTTGCTTTTAATTCTCCACAATCACCAATTGCAAAAGTATTTTATGCATTAAGTGGTGGTTCACCTAATATGTTTTTGTGGGCCTTGACTAACATTTATAAATCAGTACCATCTTATTTGATTGTTGATATGTTGTATTGGTTCAATAATTACAATCAATTTAGTGGTAAACTTAAAAAAGGTAGCATCACTTCATATAATGGTGCTCAAAATATTTTGAAGTTGCAAGAAGAATTAATTGCTTTGAGACAAGAAAAACGTATTGCAAGTGTATTTAACATGTTTAATACGCAACAAAAAAAGTTGTTGAAGTCTGCAACTTTAAATAAGCAAGAAACTGAGATGGTAAGTCGCTTTGAGACTATGAGTAAAGAAAAACAAATTAATTTTATTCGTAAAGTCTCAACTTTAGAAACAAAAGAAGAGATTTTTCATCAAATGGCATTGCTCACAAAGGTTCATTTTGATTGGAATAGAGAGTCTTTTTTAGAATTTATTACCAATATTGAAAACTTGTCTTTTGATATTGTTTTCGATAATAATAATATTGTAATTTTGTCTGTTAAAGACTATGATACAATTAAGTATGTAACAAGAACTACTAATTGGTGTATTTCTAAAAATAAACGATATTGGGACGATTATACGTCTAAAGATAATCGTGTAAAACGAAATCAATATGTTTTATTTGATTTTAATCAAAAGGAAGATAGTGAGTACAGTATCGTTGGTTTTACCACTAAGGATGATAAGGATATTGTTCATGCACATAGTTTCACTAATGCTAATTTAATGAATAATTCTTGTGAATTCAATGTATTGGAATCATTTAGAATGCGACAAGGTGGCAGTATTGTTGGTGTATTGAATAATTTATCAATTCCTTTGGATAAATTCATGCGTTGTCCAAGTCTCCCTTATAAGTGGGAAAAAGCATCTGTTATGGATATTCTATCAAGAATTGATGAAAATAAGTATACTATAATTAAAGATGAAGATGAGTTGCTTGCATTTACAATTCAATCACCTAATGATATTTTTAATTTAGTAGGCGTTGAGCAGTACACAAAAGCAATACAAACTATTGATTACAATCCAATAGAACGTAAACATTTGTTCATTTTTAATTTCAAAAAGAATACAGATGATAAAATGTTATGGACATTCATAACATCTGATTATGATGGAATTGAAAGAACTGATTGTGGTGTTTATAACGTTAATGGTAATAGATATAACAAGTCTCTTAATTATTGTCTTTACCAAAATGGTTTACCTTTTAACGTTTTTTCACGTCCTATTGATGATTTCTTACTAGTAAGAGATGCTTTTTACACAAACGATGTTGATATGTTATCAATATTGTTGGAAAAGGATAGCGTTAGACAAATGTTAAATGAAAAAAAGTATATTCTTAAAGATGAGATTTACGAATCATTAACTAGCTCAATTTTTAGGTATTATAGTTTTGACGTATTGCATTTGCTCTATAAAAATTCTTATAAACTTGCAAATTTGATTGGATTTGATGCGATTGATTCAATTTTAAGAAACGCAATGGAGATTATGCTTAGTCGTTGTAACAAAGCAATGAAAAATGTTCCAACCGAAAGTGATTTTGAAGATTTGATGCGAGGTCAATTTAATGAAAACAAAGCACTTGCTTATGGTATGTTTTTTATTATTGAAAAAATATTTGACAATGAAAGCAATCAAAATATTTTGAAGAAATGGTACAAGAAGATTCATGTGTGCCCAAATTTTTTGCAAAAACATTTCATTGCCAAATTCGTACCTTTTATCAATCAAATAGTGTCAAGAGAAAAAATTGATTATATCACTTCATTAATTATGAATTGTGATTATTATGAGATTTTTGAAAATAACACTTTTAATAGCGAGTTTGTACAAACTTTATATAATAAGTTATCTGATGGACATCCTTGGAAACAGAAAATTGTTTCCAAGGAGAAGGTAACAGTTAATTCATAAAAAAAAATGGGATATTTTATATGTTTGTTTTGCGCTTTATTTTTTAGTGTATTGTTTTTAAACATGAAATTATCTACAATGGTTAGCTTGATTGTTTATAAACAAGATGAGTCTGAAAAAAGTGCAAAAGCGAGTTTTTTGGTTATGATATTGGCAATTTTTTTCATAACTTTATTTTTTTCTATTTATTAACAATTTTTAAGAATTGAAATTTTGTTATATCAAAAAAAAGATATACCTTTGCACTGTCAAAATAAAACAATAGTAAACTTAATTAAAAAAAAACAAAAAAATGGTAGAACTTAATTATTCAAAAAAGCAACTGAAGTCTCTAATCGAAAAGTTTAACATTGATGTAGAAAACGATAGTAATTTCCATGACATTATTACAATGTTTGATGGACAGACAAACTATCACATTTGGGCGATTAAGCTGTTCTATGGCAAGGTTTGTGGTTTAGATGTAATTTGCCGTATCAAGGCATGGTCAGAAATGTTCAAGACAGAGATTAAGAACCTTATTAAGCAAAACATCGTTTCTTACACAACTGCTGATGAGTTGCAGAGTATGTTCACTGAGATGCGTGGTCTTGAGTTGTTGAAGAATGTAAGAGAGGGTGCTTCTTGGTTCAACACTGCACAGAAGAAGTTGATGGTTGATACTTTGTTGAAGAATTCAGCAGGTCAGAATTTCAATGGTCTTGATGCCGTTATGAACCAAAACGTTTTGTCTAAGTGGGCAAAGGTATTCCATGGTGTAAGTCGCTTGTCAAAGTCACGTAGAGAAAAGTTGATTAGTACATCATCTGCGCTTTACAATCTTTCAGATTTGTTTGGCCACATTGAGAATGCATTGTCAGCAACATATGAATGGAATCGTGAGGATTTGCTTGCTTATGTTGCAAATAATACTCCCGACTGCGAGGTTGTATTTGATAAGGACAATGTGATGGTGTTGAATATCCCTTCATTTAAGTCAAGTAGAGCACTTTGTGGTAAGGGTAGAACAGGTTGGTGTTTGACACGTGAGGAGCGTTACTTTAAGCAGTACGTACTTGACCCTCGTGATGCAAAGCAGTATTTCTTGTTTGACTTCAACAAGCGTGAGGATAACGAGTTGGCACACATTGGTTTCACAGTAAGACGTAGTGAGGGTATTGTAAATGCTCACTCTACAAGTAACAATAATATGTGTGGCGATGGAATTATGGTTGATGGTAAGCGTATCAACGTTCAGACTGCTCTTAAGATGTGTAACATTCCTTTGTGTACATATATGGACATCAAGAAGCCTTCATTTGGATGGACTATGGAGAGCATTTTGAAGATGCTTGCGTCAAAGACAGAGGATTTTGCATTGTCATGTAATAAGAATGGTATTCTTATTGTAAATGTTTTGACTAACAATGGTGCAAATATGTTGTTGAAACATAGTCTTATCCGAAACAGCTATTGGCAAGTAAACAATTCAACTAAGTTGTATGTTGTGTTGAACCTCAATGGTGATTATAAGAATGATGATGCTTGCATTCTTCTTCGCTATGTCAATGACCGTTATGGTTCAGTATCATTGGATAGAATTATTGATACTTACAATTCAATTCTTCCTAATAATTATTTGGAGAAATTTGGTATCCAAACAAATGATTTCTTGAACAGAGAGAACATTGACCCGAAGATTATGCTTCATAAACTCATCAATGAACGTCAAGAGAATGAGGCCATTCGTTTGCTTGAAGAGAATGAGAATATGGACGTGAATCACGTATTTGAATCAAACTTGCCTATTTTCGCCGCAATTGAACAAAAGATGTTCAATTTGTTTGAAGCGATTGTAAATCATAATAAGTTTGATAATAAGACCACCGATGGTTATGGTGAAACAGTTCTTCATCGTTTGCTTTATGCATATGATACTAACTCTCCTGCAAATAGTGAGGTAAATGTTAATGTTCAGCGTTTGATTAATATGATGCTTTCAAGCGATAATATTGATTTGAACGTACAAGACATTAATGCAGAGACTGCTCTTAGTGTTGCAGCTTGCGAGCCTCAGTTGCTTTGGGTTGTAGAACGTTTGGTTAACAATACAAAGGTGAATGTCAACATTGCTGATGACTTTAACTTCACTCCACTTGGTACTGCTATTAATGCTAAGAACATTGAGGCTATCAAGTTGTTGGGAACACGTCCCGACTTGGTTATCCGCAAGTGTGATGTTGATAATGCTAAAAAGCAAGGTTTCAATCTTTATGATGTTATTGAACCTAACGATAACTCTGAAGATGGTTTGGTTATCCAAGAAGATTTGAACGAATTGTCTGAAATCTTTGCAAAGGCATTTGGTTGTCTTTAATCTAAACTAACATAAAGCACATTTTGTAACATTTATGAAATGTGCTTTTATTTTTAAAATCTAAAATGTATGATTCAATTTTCTCATCCAGATATTAAAAAATTATTAGTTTGTGGTGATGTTCATGGTGAATTTAAATTATTTTTTCATCAAATTCGTATGAATGTAGTGAAAAAAGTTTCAAAAGACGAAATTCCATTTGAACAGTTGTTTGATGCTGAAACGGTTGAAAAGTTGATGCCTTATATAGAAGAATTGCCACATACTTTAAGGTCTAAAATGGAAAATTACGCTTATGATATACGTGGCGGATTCCATTCAAGCGAAATTAAAGATTGTGTGATAATTGTTGCTGGAGATTGTGGTTTTGGATTTAATAAAGAAGAATATTATCATCAAATTTTTAACAAATATATGCCTTTGTTAGAAAAAAATAATATTTATGTTTATTTTGTTCGTGGTAATCATGATGACCCTTCATATTTTGAAGGACAAAAGATTAATTATGAACGCATTAAAACAATTCCAGACTATAGTGTCATTCAAATTGACGAAAATAATATATTATGTGTTGGTGGAGCAATTTCTATAGACAGAACTTGGCGTAAACAAGAAGAAGTTATTATTAATAAGCACAAAAGCAATAAAAAAGTGCTATATTGGGAAAATGAACTACCAATTTATTGTCAAGAAAAATTGGAAGAAATCATTTCTAACGGTATTACTATAAATGGAATAGTTTCACATAGTTCGCCACATTTTGCCTATCCAACACAAAAAAATGGTATAAAATCTTGGGCACGTATTGATAAAAAATTATATGAAGATATTGATAAAGAACGTCACGTTTTAACTAATATTTACGATTTTTTCAAAAGTAAAAAACAACCAATTAGTTTTTGGTGTTATGGGCATTATCATTCAAATAATAATGATACATACGAGAAAACAAAATTTTACGCTTTAAACGAAATGCGTATGATTCCTATCCAATTGAAAGAAATTTCAATAAAAGATAGTTTATCAAATGCTTGGGAATCTATTATGCTTTCAAGTATTCCACGTGATTATACTATTATTCATAGAAATAATGATGGTGAAGATGTTGTTGTACGCCCATTGAATGAAAATGTGGATAATGCTGAAAGAGAACACGAAGAAACACAAGAACAAATAGACCCTCTTATAGATGAGAATGTTTTAGCCCATTTGCGTAACATTCTTCATCAAGAAACAGAAGAAAATATGGGTGTTGACAGACGGATTAATCCAATACATCTTGACAATGGTTTATTTGGTCAAATAAATGAACATAATGTTGATAGAGTTGAATTAAATATTCAATTAAATGAAAATAATGTTAATAGAAATGAAATAATTGATGAAGAAATTTTATTTTAGTGTAATGGTTGTTGGTGAAAAACCAGAAGTACAAATGTCTAAATTTAATTCTTCGTTAAAAGTTACACCTTTTTTAAAATATAAAATTGAAGATGCGTCAGAATTGCATAAAAAAGCAATTCTGACAGTCGAAAAAATGATAATTGAAATGAATGATAACCCTATGGCATTAGAGTATCTTCATAATCATTTATCTGAAATTAAAGATATGACTGAAATTGAATATTTCTCATTTCTAACTAAAAATCTTAAGCACGATGAAGAAGGTAATGCTTGGGATGATACAAATCCTGATGGTAAGTGGGTCACTTATCAAAATGGAAATGAAAATTCAATTGAGTTAATTAAACACGATGGTACTAAAGTAATGCAGTGTCGTAAAGGAGAAGTTGATTGGTCTAAGGTACATTTAGCTAAACAACAAATTTATAAACGCACTTGGGAAATGGTTATTGAAAATCAAGAACCAAAACACGATGCTGACAAAATTATGTTTGGTATTATGAGTGAACAAAAAGATTATTTGTTAAATTTCAAAACAAAAGATAATTATATTAAATATAATACATCTTATTGGAATTATGCGGTAATCAAAGATGGCATATGGACTGATACAGAAAATAAAGACAGTCTTGAATGGGTAAATAATTTTTATGAAACTTTCGTAGAACCGCTTAATGACGATGAGTTAATAACAATCTACGAATACCAAATTAACGATGCAAATGATTGACATTTTTATTATTAAAGAAAACAAATTTGTTATAAATTGGAAAGAAATCTTCCAAGTTCCAGAGTTTTCTCGTCTACAAAATGTACCACAAAATCCAATGTGGCATTTTGAAAATTGGGTTAGTACTCATACAATGTATGTAACTAATTACGCAATGGAAATTTTCGGAAATGACAGTTCTGTTTATTTAAATAAAATTATGGCATTATCAGCATTGTTTCATGATATAGGAAAATGTGAATGTACGTTTTTTAACCCATCTAAAGCATCTTGGTCAAGTCCATTACACGCTGAAAAAGGTGCTGAATTAACAAGAAAAATTTTAAATGAATGGAAATTCCCACCAATAGTTATTGAGCAAGTTTGTTTCTTTGTAAAAAATCATATGAAACCATTGGAATTATATGGTACAACAAATATTGTTGAAGAATTGAAGCAAATCGCAATGGAACGCAATGATGGCATATGTACTATTGAAAATCTGATTAAGTTAAAGACTTGCGATTGTTTGGGTAGTATTATGACCAAAGAAGATGGATGGCGAGAAAAACTAAATTATATAAAAGAGACAGCAATTAGAGAAAGTTGTTATAATTAAGTTTTTTTAACGAGGATAATTTTTAATCCTCGTTATTTTTTTATATCTTTGCATTGTTAATTAAAACATATAAAAAAATGAAGAAAGAAATAACAATATCATTAAATAAGGATAATCCTTTTGAATTAGCTCTTATTAAAATTGGAGAAATCATAAAAGGCACAAAATGGGAAAATAATGTTTTTGCTGTAGGTGGATGTGTAAGAGATAAATTAATGGGTAAACCTATTAAAGATATTGATTTGGCAATTACATATCCTAATGGTGGTATTGAATTCGCTAATTGGATATGTAAAGAAACATATTGTTATAAATTGGAGTCTAACCCTTGTGTCTTCCCTAAATATGGAACAGCAAAATTTAATATTCGTTCCATTGAAGAAATTGAACGTGTTGATATAGAATGTGTGCAGACACGTAAAGAACAGTATAAATCAACAGAATCACGCAACCCCGAAACTTGTTATGGCAATATTATAGAAGATGCGTTTAGACGAGATTTAACAATTAATGCATTATATCTTAATTTGTCAAAAATGACAGTATGGGATGTTACTGAAAAAGGA
>JAEIGA010005665.1_pt1 | contig 19038 bp, 8 predicted proteins | sample 9270691 | NCBI WGS metagenome assembly JAEIGA01 (sample SAMN17057246, study PRJNA624740) | gut metagenome | biome: biome; isolation source: fecal sample | host: Bos grunniens | place: China: Xizang | collected 2019 | reverse complement strand
GCCCCATCCGAGTCGCCATTACGAAATCAACTCACCGCTCGAACAGAGGAGGCAGTGAATGACAGTCCGGTGGACTGTCAGAGCCGACGGCGACCAAGGCGCGTAGTTCGCGCCGCGACCGAGCCCCATCCGAGTCGCCATTACGAAAATTCATATTACGCCATGCGGATTTAGCTCATTTGGTAGAGCGCCACCTTGCCAAGGTGGAGGTGGCGGGTTCGAGCCCCGTAATCCGCTCCAAAAAAAGAAGGTATGACCTTGTGTCATACCTTCTCTTTTTGTCGCTCATTACGGAGCTGCGCCGCACCAAGCGGCGCGTAGCCCCAGCTCAAAAACGCACCAAAGCGTTTTTGGGCGATGCGAATATTTGCGCCCTCGGCGGAAATATTCGACAGAGAAAATCTTTACCAAAAAAGATTTTCTCTTTAATCCGCTTTTACACAGCCACAAAGGGCTGTGTTTTTCGTTTTGGAGACTCCTTACGGAGCTGCGCCGCACGAAGCTTCTGAACAAGCCCTTGCTGCACAATTATTTAGTTTTTATATGCATTAACTCTTGATTTTATGCATAAAGTTTCAAAAATCCATGACAATCCGAAAATTGCAATTTAACCATTCGAAGTAAGTATCGCAACTCCGCTGTCGGGAACTACGGATGCATAAACGTACGAGCCGTCTGCATCGCTCATAACCTCAAGCACGGTTTCAACTCCACCCACGGTCTGGGTCACGCTCGTCCAGGTCTCGGGCACTTCCACTCTTACCGTGAGCGCGTAATCGTAAAGCGCGTTATCCCACTCGTCGGTAAGGGTTAGCTCGATGCGGTCGGAATAGCGGACAGCACTTGCAGTCGCGGTGCGGCATTCCTCGGTGTAGAGAGATGCTTCCTCGAATGTCGTGCACCAGACTCTGTTTTCCGTCTTTTGCTCAGCAACGTACGCAAAGAGCTGAGTTGCATCGTTTTTCGCAACGATACTTGCATTTTTTTTATCCTGAATACCGTGAAAAAGGAATACTATCATACCGTTTTCTCTGATCGCCTGATCAACCTGGTCTATCCAGGTCTGCGCGGTATCCTTATCCGAAACGAGATAGCTCTTGATGCTGTAAGGATCCTTTGCAGGTATCGTATCAACGCCGCCGCCTGTGTTACGCATTGTTATATAGTTCGCTTTTATGATATTTAACGCTTCCTCGGTTACCTGCGAACCGTCGGTGTTAACTCCCATACCGGCTTTGATGAAGGTTATACATCTTTGCGAAGGGAAATACTCGCGAATATCGTCCTGCGAGCCCTTGACCTCGCTCGTTATTCTGCCCGGCTCTATTTCGTATTCCTCGATAACGGTTCTATCGTCTGCATCGGGATAATATGTTCCCGAGTCACCCGCATCGGTCCTGCCCCAATAGCCGTGAGTTCTCGTGTGGCTGGACATCGAAAATCTGCCCGTGTCGAGCACCGATTGCCAATAGGCAACCTTTTCCTCGTCCTTCACGCCGTCGGTTTTGAACTTATTGGTCGGGATAGCGAGCGTTCCGATGAGATCATACTTTTCATACTCCTCGACAAGAAAATCAGCGGTTTCGGGCGTGGTGTCATCGTTGACGATAACGACTATACTGTCGGCACCGCCCTTTGCTTTTTCTATGGTGGTGCTTACCGAAAGCGATTCAACCATACTCATCGCTACCGTATAGACGGTAGTCGTATTTCCGTCCGGGCTGACTACCGTGATAGTAGCTACGCCTCCGTTTTCGGCGGTTGCCTGCTCTATCATTACGGTAGCACCGCTGACCGAGGGCACCGCGGTTACGGTCGGGTATTCCGATGCTTCGATTACCGAAACGTCATATTCGACGACCTCGGGAGTAAAGCCCTTGATCCTCGAGCCCTCGATAGATATCGATGCGAGCGTTGATATCGGAGCTACGTACGCGACAGCTTTAATATAGTAATCGTAGATAGCGGCTACGAGCTCGGAAAGCTCCTCGCTATCCTTTTTGTTGTAAAGATAGTTATGTACGCTATAAGTTACCGAGGTGGTGCCTGCGGTTACGGTGTATGCGGTTGCTATCTCGGTTGGGGTAACGGGGATTTCAACGTAGCAGCAATCGCCTTTATTCGTGGCGCTGACTGCTTTGCCGTTTACAGTAAACTGTTTACCTTCAGCTGTTCCGACAAAGTAATAACGGAGCTTAAGGTCGCCTTCAAGAATAAGAGTAGCTGATTGACAAACGGTATCACCGCTTGTAATAATAATTTCGGATGCTTCGGGAATGGTCACTTCATTAACTCCCTCGCTTACGAGGTTATCGGTGTTATGGCCGAAGTAGCGCTGTGCCGCACCGCCGTAGTTTATCATAGCCTCAACGAGAGCCTTCGCATCCTCGCCAAGAGTAGAATTTTCGCCAAGCGCCGTGTCTGCGTACTGCTTAACCGAGTAGGTGCAAGCCGTACCGACGGGAGTCGAGTCGCTGTATATTTCAACGGTAATGGTGTCCGTCATTTCCTTTGCCGCCGTATCGACGGTTATTACTCGGTATCCGTTCAGAAGCGTCGTCGAGGAAACGGTATACTCCTCCGTCCTTCCGTTTACGGTTACCTTGATGATATCGGTGCTCTTGACCTCCTTGCCGAGTGCAATATACAAATTCGCCTTTATATCGGTTGAAAGATCAAGGCTCGCTCCTGCGAGCACCCATTTGAGAATATCGCTGCTACCGGGGATAGGACAGGGGTCGTTTTTACTCTGACCGAAGCCTGCGCCGAGAAGTACCGCGAGCTCGCCGTTCGATACCTGCGATTTCGTGACAGAATTATTGTAAGACGAGGTAGCCGAAACGGATACTAAAGTCGCATCATTCGTTGCAAGAGCAGCCAAGCCACCCGTGGAGTACACGCCCGAAAGAGTCAGCGAGATAGCGCTCGCTCCTGCCGGCGTTGCCACTATTGCTGCAGAATAGCCTGCGGCTGTAATCGCACCCGCATTGTAGATGGATACGAGCGAGGGAGTGGGGTCCGATGCAGCGTATTGCGCGACGATGCCGGCTGCATAATTTCCCGTAGCGGTAATATCTCCCGCGTTTCCCGTATAGCTGATGCTGTATTTTGAATTTGAGTTTTTGTAGGAAATGATGCCCGCAACGTAATCTGTTCCCGAAATATCACCGGTGTTAAGTGCGTATGCAATTCCTCTTTGGCTCTGCGCGAATATACCCGCAGTCTGAGAATTTCCGTTTATATTACCACTGTTAAACAGGTATGACGAGTCGCTACCCCAAGTATTGTTTCCTGCAATTCCTGCGGTTCTGTTCGAGGTTGAATAAACGTCGCCTTTATTCGTAAGATTTGAGAGATATTTTACACGCGCCGCGTTTCCGATGATACCGCCCGTATGAGTGCCACCACTCGCAACGACGGCGTCGTTGGTCGAATTTCCGAGCATCTGCATCGCACCGTAGGAATTGGTCGCATTCGTATAACCGGTCGTCGTGCCGTCGGCCGTGAAGTAATGCCTTGTACCGCCGGCATAGCCTATAATACCGCCGACGACACCGCCCTTACCTGCTACCACCGAGGAGGAGGTAGAGCAATTCGTAATATTACAGTCTACGTCGCTTCCGCGCTTACAGGTCGTGTTAACTCTGTGGTCGCAGGTGTTGCTGTCAAAGGTAGAGGTGGAGAGATCTCCAACGTTAGAATTTGCAGAGCCGACTATCAAGCCGACGTTCTTATTTCCTATCACGGCAGAGCCCGTAACCTCAAGATCGTCAATGCTTATATGGTCGTCGGAGTCAACGCCGCCGATATATCCGAAAAGTCCGAGGTCGCTTGCATCCTTAGCGATAAAGAGACCCGATACGGTATATCCGTTACCGTCAAAGCTGCCGCCGAAATATGCGGAGGAGCTCGTTCCGATAGGAGTCCACTCGGTGGGCTTTACGAAGCCCTCAGGCACACCTGCAGTAAGAGAGGTATCCGAATACCACGTAGCAATCGCACTTCCGTTGATGCCCGTTCCGACGTACGCGGTAAGTCCGTCCCTGGTGACCGAAACAAGACCTTTACTGTGAACGTAGCCGAAGGTGTAGCCCTCGTTAAGAGCTATATTGTTCATCAAAGCCGCGGATATTTCCTTGCTATCTATCGCATTTCCGAGCTCGTCAACGTAGCCGTTGTTTACTCGGCTTGCAAATTCATAGAGGTCTGCGGCTGTATAAATTCGATAGGGATCCTCGTTGGTACCCGAGCCCTGAAGGTCGTTGAACACAACCGTTCCCGAGGGGATGGGATAGGGGAACGAGGGGCTCTGCGTGAAGCCCGAGAGCAACGAAAGAAGCTCGCCGTTTTTGACCTGCTCTGCCGTTATCTCGGAGGAATAATTCGTTGTTGTGGTTACAAGATGGGATTTTCCCGAGAGGTCGAGAAACGCGGTGCCGCCAACCGAATAAACGTTATCGACCGTCAGGGTCTTCGCTGCCGTGGAGTCCGAGGAAACAACAGCGATTGCCGCCGTCGTGTTTTCGGTAGCCGCCGTAATACTTGCGTAATTGTATACGTTTACTACTCTGTTTACGGTAACGCCGCTCTTGTAGTGGGCAACCATACCTGCCGCATACGAGCCGCTTGCGTGTACAGCTCCGAGGTTGGCACAGTTTTCAACTCCGTAAGTGGCTTTCGATTGATCCATATAAGCAATAAAGCCCGCTACGTAGTCGTTACCGCTGATCCTACCGGTGTTAAGACCGTTTTCTACCAATCGGGTGGAAAAGCCCACGATTCCGGCAACATGGTCTGCGGTGCTCGTTACGTTTCCGTGATTGGTGACGTTTACCAGGTAGTTGTTATTGATTCTTCCCACGATTCCGGCAACGTAATCCCCGCTACCGTAAATATCGCCCTTATTAACGCTTCCGTTAAGGCAGCCGAGATTTCCTCTTCCCGCAATACCTCCGACTTCGCCTTTTCCTATGACGGTGGCGCTATTCGTGCAGGAAAGAATCGCGTTCGACGATTCGGCATAGCTTGAGTTTCTGTATTCTGCGTTTAATGCGTAGTGAGTGGTTTGGCTGCTTTCGCCAACTATGCCGCCAACTCTATCCGAAACCGATGCAACGATGGATTTTACGTTGTTACAGGAAATAAGCCTAAAAGGAAGTATATCCTTGTAATTCGTCTGCTTAGTCGTTGTATTAAGATCATTAGTAAAGCCGCGATCGCAAACGCCGTCCGAGTGGTCGCACTTATTACTTGAGGACGTCGGATCGTTTATATTATTATAAAGACCACCGACTATACCGCCAATATAGCCCTTACCTACAAAGACCGAGCCGACAACGCTTACGTTCTTGATAGTTACGTTATCGTATGCGTTCGTTCCTGCGTAGCCGAAAAGACCTGCTGCGGCGGTCGAGGTGCTTGCGTAAAACACGCCGCTTATTTTGTGATTGTTTCCGTCAAAGGTGCCAAGGTATGCCTGCGCCTTGGTTGCGCCTATGGGAGTAAAGTCCGTGGGCTTCACAAAGCCGTCGTTCACGCCTTCGGTAGCACCTGCGGAATCCTTATACCAGGTAGCAACCGCGCCGCCCTTGCCCGTGCCGAGGTAGGAGATAACGCCGCCGGCGTCCTTGACCTCGACGAGGAAATTTGAGTTAAGAGTAAAGGTGTAGCCCTCGTTGAAGGATATATCCGCCATAAGCTTTGCGGACGCCTGCGTGTAAAGAAGCTCGCTATCGCCGACTGAAGCGCCGCTGTTTACCTTAGCTGCGAAGTCGGAAAGCTGAGCCGCGTTCCATATCTCAAGCGGAGCGCTTGCAGTTCCGTCCGCGCCCGTCTTTACGGTTATCTCGCCTGCCTCGCGCTCGGCTTCGGTGAGTGCCGATTCGACGCCGTCATCGGTAGTTTCCGCTACCGCCATAACGGGGAGCACCGAGAATACCGACACGAGCATCGCGAGTACCAGTACAAGGCTTATCAGTTTTCTTTTCATATTAAATACCTCTCTTTCTCTTTTTGTTTATTTCGTTTTAGTAATCTTAAATATCGCGCCGTCGCATTCGCGAAGGGTAATCGCGCCGTCTGTTGGCATATCGCCGTGGATTGCCGAGTCGATCTTAAAGCCGTCCTTGACGGTAAGCTTCGCACATCTTTCCTCGCCCGAATAGTTGATTGCAAAGACGAAAATGCTGCCGTCCTCTGCCTCATGCTCGGTCAGTCTTACGAGCGGATCGGACGAGTCGGCTATGCGAGAAATCTTCGCGCACTTTGCTATCCCACGGTAGACTAAATCGTATTTCGGTGCATTATTTGCATACAATAGTTTACTATTTTTAGCCAAATGCGCCTCGATAGGCAGAGTCATGAAGTAGACCGTGCCCTTGCCGCAAGCTTGCTTGAAGAGCACGCCGTCGCCGTTTTCGTCAACGGCTACTACCTCTGCTCTCGAGCTTTCGGGCTTATAAGAGAAGGTTGCCCTTATCGGAAGCTCAACCCCACGGAGGACCATCTTTTTCTCGCAGTTTACCTGTTCGCGGTATGCGAACTCAACGCCCATTATCTCGGGGATCTGACGGAAAAGTCCGGTATCGGCGCAAAGGTAAAGCACGCTGCCCGCCTTGACCTTTTCGAGAAGCTCGTCGAGCCTTTGCTTGGTGACCGCCTTGTTTTTCTCAATTGAGGGGATAATATAAAGCGGTGCATCTGGTATTGGATCGAGAAGATAGGAAAAGCTCATATCGAGGTTAGCCTTCTTGGCGAGCACGTAGGTTGCACGAAGAAGCTGCTCCCAATCACCCTCCTCTCTCGGGATAAGGATAACGCCGTCGCTTTTGTGCTTGGGAAGCTCGCCGCCCGGGAGCTTTTCGAGAAGCTTTTTAAACTCCTTGTTTACCTCTACGGTTTGCTTTGGACGGAGATCCTTATCGAAAAAGCCGTAATCGCTTCCGATATTATTCCATCTGTACGGAGCGAAAGTGTGCTGTCCCTGGTCGAACGCGCACCACCACATCGTGCCGTGGCAGCCGTGCGCAAGGCCCGAAAGAAGCGCCGCGCGGTAGAAATCAGCCTCGGTCTTCCTCGAGCAATTAAGGTATCCGATAGCGCCGAACTCCTGCGGGAAGGTCGGCTTTCCGCTGATATCCTCGCTGAGGCGGCATCTGAAAGCGCCGTCAAGTATTGCGCCTATCGAAGTGAGGGGATACTCCTTCGTCGAGAAGATGTTATATGGGTGGGTGGTATTGACGTCCATTACGTCGCCTATCATTTTGAGGTTGGAATATCCGGTTTCTATCTTAGCGTTATCAAGCCCCGATACGACCGGGCGCGTGCTATCGGTCACTCTTATTGCGTCGGCAATGGAATTGCACCAGATATAAAAAGCGTCGGGATTTTTGCCCCCGCCCGGCATATTGACAGGCTCGTTTCCGAGATCCCAGCCGACGATGCACTCGGCATTCTTGAAGCGGCCGACAAAGTATTTTACGAATTTTATCTGCCACTTCATTACCGTCGGGTCGGAAAGAAGAGCCTTTCCTTCGAAGGCGGGCGGACAGTAGGTTCTGTAAGACATATGCCCTGTTATGAGCGCAACTATAAGCTTCATGCCGTGCTTCTCGCAAATGCCGAGGAAATTCTCAAATTTGAGGCATGCCTCCTCGCTGACACCTGCGCGGCCTGCCGGCGTGTCGGGCAAGGGGTCCTCGCCAAGACCGTACTCGTATACGTCTTGTGGGCCGTAAATCGCCTTCAAGGGCTGGAAGGTCGGCCAAAGGGGAAAGACTCGCAGGTGCGTAATCCCTGCCTCGGAAAGCAGGCGAAGGTCCTCGTCTATCGACTCACCGTCGTACTCGTTCCACATATTGATAGCACTCTTTGAGCCCCAATAGTTCATTCCCGTAAAAAATCCGTCCTTAAAAATATCTATCATTTTTATGCCTCCACTTGACTTTTTTTATAATTATAGTATAATATATTCAAGAATACTTGCATTTTTTTAAGATTTACATTGCATTCAGGTGGTATATGGATATTTTCGAGGTTGAAAAGCACATAAACCCCGACGGGGATATAAAAATCGAAGCGAGAGAAGCCTTCAGCTACCCCTTGCACACGCACACATATTGCGAGATGACCCTTTACGAGGGCTTCGAGGGCTGCATCAGCATCAACGGCACGGACGTAAATTTTTGCGGAACTGCCGCCGTGCTGGTAACGCCGCTCGACCTGCACGCTATAGGGTTTTCGGGAAATGCGGGCGCGAAATATATCAAGATCGGCTTCAACGCAGACACCGTGCGCGAGCTTTCCCCCGATGCGCCGATAGTCTATCGCGGCGCGCAGGACGACGGCTTTTTCCGCTCGCTTTTTTACGAGATGCTGAAAAACAAGAAGGACTCGCTCTCGTTGCGGCTGCTTATAGGTTGCGCTGTCAATATTATGAAAAAACGCGGCGAGTCGGTGGGACAGGGGCATTCACGCTCGTCGGCGTACGCCGCCTTGAAGCTGATAAACGACGGCTTCAGAGATGATATAACACTCGTTTCGGTTGCCGAGCGGCTTTCGGTTTCGCCGCAGCACCTATCGGCGCTCTTCAAGGAGAGCTTCGGGGTGAATTTCTCGAAATACCTCTCCGATTTGCGCTTAAGGTATGCGAAGGGATTGATAGAGAGCACCGACGAGAGCGTTACGGATATTTGCTTTGAATCGGGATACTCGAACTTTTCCCACTTCTCACGAAGCTTCAAGCGCGCGTTCGGCGCATCGCCGAGGGAATATAGAGCAAAAAGCCACGCAAAGGCTTAAAAATTCGCCCAATTTTTCAATACCTATTGCAATTACTAAACAAAGCAGTTATAATAAAAAGAAAACTACAAGCGAGGTAACCACCTATGGAAAAAAACCAGCTCATTCAAGAAATGAAGGCAAGGATTGCCGCCTTCACCGATGCGGATTTTGGCACTGACGGCGCTACCGATATAACCGAGATCTTCTGCGACCCGAAGCGCGACTATCCGATTCCCGACTTTAAGCCGAGCGACAAGCCCCACCCCAGAGTGCTCGTCACGCGCGAGATGATTCCCGGAATCCGTGCGGCGTTCGAAAATCCCGAATGCGCTGCGGCGGTTGCCGAATATAAAAGACTTCTGGCTCTCAACACGGACGGTACGCTTCCCGAGCCTTATATGCACGAGCGCGGCAGAATGGGTGAGCATAACCACGACTACCAGGTGCTCGCCGCAATCGAGGCTCGCGCGCTCGAGTATCTTCTCACCGGCGACGAATATTACGGCTACTCCGCCGTCCTCGGCATTTTGAATTTCGTCTCTTCGCTCAGAATCAACTGGATACACTCCGACCAGTGCCGCGAGTACGGAATGACTATGTATTATATTGCGCTCGTTTACGACTGGTGCTACGACCTTATGTCCGACGACGACCGCCGTCGCTTGAGAATAGGCGCAGAGCACAGACTCTGCCGCGGCAAGAGCGGCACGCCCGAGAAGGCAACCGCAGGCGGCGTTAAGCTCGAGGTTGGCTTCCCGCCCTTCGGTCAGGGCTGTGTCAGCGGACACGGTACTGAAATGCAGCTTCTTCGCGACTTTCTCTCCTTCTCTATCGCTATCTATGACGAGCAGCCCGGCTGGTGGAATTACGTCGAGTCCCGCCTCGAAAACGAGTACGTTCCCGTCCGCGAGGTGTTCTACGCATCGGGCATCTATCCGCAGGGTATGTCCTGCTACGCGCCTTACCGCTTCGTCGGCGACCTCTGGTCTGCCTGCATAACCAAGGCACTGACCGGAAAGAACGCCTTCCCCGACGCGGATATGAAGAGAGTCGTCCGCTCCTTCCTCGCCAACGAGACCGTAAACGGCGGAATGTTCACCTCGGGTGACGGCACCGGTATGCGTTTGTTCAACGTCGTCGGCTACTGCGCTCTTCTCTCGGCGTATCTTTTCGATGACGAAACGGCGCGCGCGGCGGCTGTATATCTTAAGCACGGTGTTTCCGAATTCAGTTACGGCTACGTTTCGATCTCTCCCTCCTTCTCGCTTATCGCGGCAAGAAACGGAATCAAAACGGCTCTCGACCGTCACGAGGGAATCGACCTTATACACAAAAACCGCGGCTATATTAACCAGTACATCTCGCGCGATAGCTGGGAGGACGATTCAACTGTCGTTCTTATGAAGGCGGGCGGAAGAAACACCTCGAACCACGAGCACTGCGACGCCGGTCACTTCCAGATTTATCACAAGGGATATCTGACCTCACACGCAGGCGTTTACCGCGGCTACGGCTCGGATAACCATTACTATTACCACATCGCGTCTATCGGTCATAACGTTCCGAGAGTATACAATCCCGCGCACCGCGATACCGAGCTCAAGTACGACGAGCAAGGCAGAATAACCAACAAGGCAGCCTACTGGTACTCGGGCGGACAGACGAGAATCTGGGAATCGAGCAACCTTGACACATGGCACAAGGAGGACTACATTTTCGGCGAAACCCCCGTAATGCAGAGCGCTTACGAAAACGGCAAGCCTGCTTACGCTTACATAAGCACCGAAATCACGAGAGCTTACCCCTCTGACACCGTTGCGTATCTTCGCCGCACGATGCTCACCTCATATAAGACGAACGGCGAAGCTCCTATGGCGCTCTTCATCTTCGATAGAATAGAGTCGGTTGAAGCGAGCTTCAAGAAGACCTTCACGCTCCAGCTTATCGGAAAGGATGCTCCCGAAATTTCGGATGGATGCATAAGCGCAACAAACAGCGACGGAAGGCTTACGCTTACCGCAGTCACCGACTCGAATATTGAGGCTATCGGCGGCGCGGGCAGAAACTACCTTATAAACGGCATTCAGTGCGAGTGCCCCGGCGCGCCCACCGAAACCTGGGGCAGAATCGAGGTATCCCCCGTCGGCGAGCGCATTACCGATCATATGCTCAACGTTATCACGGTTGGCGACAAGGACGCAGCTCCCGTCAAGGCTTTGGCACTTGCTTGCTCCAAGGCTTGCTTCGGCGCATACGCCGCAGGCTCGGCGGCAATATTCCGCGCATACCGCGAGGATATCGGCTCGGATATCGAGTTCACCCTCCCCGCTCCCGCATACACCTACTTCTCGGGTCTTAACGAGGGCGAGTTCGCAGTTCTCGATAAGGACGGAAGAACGGTTGCAACCGTGGCAGTCGCAGAGGATAAGAATATGGGCGCAGTCAATCTGCCCGAAGGAAGCTACACATTAAAGAAAATCAAATAACACAAAAAGGAACGGATTTTACATCCGTTCCTTTGGTTTTTGCCAATAATATTTTACATTTCACTTGATAATCGCTTCGTTTCCTGTTCTTGCGGACTCATATATTGCATCGAGAATTTTCATAAGAGTGCATCCGTCCTCTGCGATATCGGAAAGGTCGCGGTCGGTGAGGAGCGACTCAACGTAGTAGTTGATCTCGTTCTGGAAAAGTCCGTCGAAGGAGAGTGCGGTGGGCTTATCGAGGGTCACGTTGGCGAGATAATCGTTGATCTCGGTGAAGAGCTTGAACTCTGGAGAGAGAGTTACCCCGCCCTTTGTTCCGTAAAGCTCGATATTATTATTACCAACGCCGTGAAGATTGAAGCTCGCCTCAACCGAGAGGACAGCTCCGTTATCAAATCTTACAAGTGCTGTTGCGAGGTCCTCAACGTTGTGGATCTGTGCGTTCAGGTCGCTTGCCTTGTAGCCCGCCTTGTCCTTAAGATTGCTGCGCGTTCCCATGCCGGAGAAGGTTGCACCGTATGCGCTTACAGGCTTCGGTCTGCCCATGAGGTATCTTGCAAGGTCGATAACGTGAACGCCGAGGTCGATGAGAGGACCACCGCCCGAGCGCGACTTATCGCTGAACCAGCCGCCGGGGCAGCCGTTGCGGCGAAGATACTGTACCTTTGCGTAATAGATGCTTCCAACGCTTCCCGCATCAATGAAATCACGAGCAACAGCGGTATCGTTTCCGAAGCGACGAACGAAGCCGACCATAAGCTTCTTGCCGGAGCGCACCGATGCATCTATCATTGCCTGCGCTTCCTTTGCGTTCATCGCCATGGGCTTTTCGCAAAGAACGTGCTTTCCTGCCTCGAGCGCCTTTATCGTGCACTCTGCGTGACCGTTATTCCAGGTACAAACGCTTACCGCATCTATCTCGGGAAGCTCTGCGAGCATCTTGTCAAGGTCGGTATAAAGTCTTGTAACACCGTGCTTTTCACCCTTAGCCTTAACTCTTTCCGCGTTGATATCGCAGAATGCGTAAAGCTCGGTGTTCGGGTTGTTTTTATAGCCGGAGATGTGACATTCGGAAATGTTTCCAACGCCGATTATTGCGATTTTAAGCTTGCTCATTTTTCTTACCGCACCTTAAGTCTGTCAAGGAATTTAACAGCCTCGCCGATATCGTCGGCAGGAGTGCCGCCGCACTCGCTCTCTATTGTGAGATAGCCGTCGAAGCCAATCTCACGAAGCGCGCCAAGATATTTTTCCCAGTTAACGCCGCCCTCTCCGAGCTTGACCTCCTCGATAAGACCGCTGAAGGAAAGCTTCGGAACGCCGTAGTAACGAGCCGAATAGGTCTGCTTAGTGTTGAAGGGCTTGAGCTGGATGCCGTCCTTTGCGTGGGTATGTACTATATAATCCTTGAGGTTGTAAACAGCCGTAACAGGGTCGTCGCCTGCGCACATAACAAGGTTTGCAGGGTCGAGGTTAACGGCAACGCCGTCGCTTCCGAGCGAGTCAAGGAATTTCTTCAAGACCTCCGACTTTTCAGGACCGGTTTCAACCGCGAAATGACCATTCATCGATTTTGCGTACTCGGCAAGCTCGTAGCAAACCTCGTGCATGCTCTCGTACTGAACGCAATTCTCGGTTTCGGGAACAACGCCGATGTGCGTTGTTACGATATTGGTTCCAAGCTCCATAGCCATCTCGAGAAGCCTTTTTTCCGTGTCAATGAGCTTTCTGTCGCGCGTGTAATACATATCACAGCCAAAGTCGCCGCAAACGGCAGAAACCGCGATGCCGGTATCCGCAAGTATCTTTTTTGCCTCGGCGATAGGAACTATTTTCGTCGGGGTCGCGTTTCCTGCGATCTCGTCACGGTTTCCGGTGAGGAAGCGCGCGCCGATCTGAACGCCGTCAGCACCTACACCCTTCGCCGCCTTGACGGCGGACTCGAAATCAGTTCTGAAGCTATCGATTATAACACCAATTTTCATAAAAGCCTCCAATTTATCTAATATTTTAGTTACTATAACAATTCTACCATAAGCCGCGCAGGTTTTGAAGAACAAAACTTGAAAGTGTTTTGTCAAAAATTGTGTTTTATTCCAATGAATATTTTTTGTAGGCGCGGTAAAACGTGTTCGGACTGTCAAAGCCGCATTCAAGCGCCACCGAAAGCATGCTTCTGCCCTCTGCCTTTTTCAGTCTGCTTTTGACCTTGGTTATGCGGTATCGGTTCAGGTATTCTCGAAGATTCATTCCAAGCGACAGATTAATTATTTTTGATAGGTAGGTTTTTTCGTAGCCGAAGTGCACCGCAAGCCCCTCGAGGGTTATATGCTCGGAGTAATGCGCGTCGATATATTCGAGCACACCGAACATAAGCCGCGTCTGTTTTTCTCCCTGCCGCTCGTGCATAGGATAGATTTTGACGAGCGTTCCGAGCAGCATTGTTGCAAAGCCGGTCTTCATTTCCTCATTCATCGAGGGAAAGCGCGAAAATCCCCATTCTATAAGCTCAAAAAGCTCGTCCGAGCCGTCTGATCTCGGCAGTATTCTATCAAAAACGCTTTTATCGAGCTCGCTTATCGCGCTAAGGTAGGGCGGCGTTATAACAAAGATAAACGCCTTGAGTCCGGAAACGCTCCCCGTCGCCCACACGTCGTGCGGCACGAGCTTATCTATAAAAACGACCTCGCCTGCGCGAACCACCCTCACCTCGCCCGAGCAAAGCACTGCTATCTCTCCGCTCTTCACCGCCACTATCTCAAAGCTGTTGTGAAAATGCGGCACGACATTACCGATATCGCGCGGCTTCGGATAGTAATTTTCCGTATAGCAGGTAAAGTTAAAATGCCCTTCCTTATCCGCAAGTCTTTCGTATAGCATGACTACCTCAAAAAATGTGTTTTCTTTATTGTAGCACAAGGAAAGAAAAAAGTAAAGAGGAACAGTAAAAAAAGTCTGCAAACGGTAAAGAGATGCAAAAAGCCTTGAAAGCTAAACGTTTTCAAGGCTTCGTTGCGATTAAATAAGTATCGCAACTTTTGCACTCTGCTTCATAAATTATTTCTGCTTAGGATACTTGCCGTTTTCAACGTCAAGATCTGAAAAGTCCCAATCTTCCACAGACCAACAGAGCCTATCAGTGTAGAATTCCTTGGAATTGAGCTGCTCTATTGTGCAGAGCTCACCGTTATACCCTCTGCCATTTGCAAGCGAGTAGGAGTTCTCAACGTCAAGATTTGATGTGTCATTTTTTCCGATCAAACCGCCAAAAACGAAATCCGAGCCGAGGTTAACGCTGTTAAGGCAATATGACATTTTGACGCTCGAGTTGTAGCCGCCTCTAATACGCCCCACAAAGCCACCGACATAATAGCCTCCGCTTAAGCTACCGTAATTAACGCAACCATCAATTTGAGAATCATGGGTCACATCACCGACAAAGCCTCCTAAGGCAGAAGATCTTCTACCAACATCGGCGCTAACGTTACCTCTATTTATGCACCATGAGACCCTGAGGTGTCTTGCTATTCCAACAAATCCGCCAAGGGAAAGCGTATCCATAGATTCGAATTCGGATTTGGACTGAGCCATGATATTTCCTCTATTCGTACAATCTGCAATTGAGACATCCGCGGCAGAGCCTACAAAGCCGCCGGCAATAATGTTCTTTTCACCCGCGGTGCTAACGTCACCGCTATTAGTACAATTTTCAATTGAGACATCCTCGGCAGAGCCTACAAAGCCGCCGGCATAAGCAGTCATTTCGCCCTCGGCGCTAACGTCACCGCTATTAGTACAATTTTCAATTGTGAAAGCTGCGTAATCGGATGAGGCAGAGCCTACAAAGCCGCCGGCATAAGCAGTTCCACCGCCGCAGGCGCTAACGTCACCGCTATTAGTACAATTTGCAATTGTGACGGTTGAGGTATAACCTACAAAACCGCCCGCGTAAGAGCTGTATTCGCTGACAGCACCGATAACACCGCTATTCGTACAATCTGCAATTGAGAGAGCTGAGGCGCACCCCACAAAGCCGCCGGCATAAGTGGTCATTTCGCCCTCAGCGCTAACGTCACCGCTATTCGTACAATCTGCAATTGAGACAGTTGAAGCATAGCCCACAAAGCCGCCGGCGCAATAGCTTCCTACAACACTACCTCTATTCTCGCAATTTGTGATTGTGACAATCGTGTCAAATTCTACATACCCCACAAAGCCACCGACATAATTATCGGCACTAATATCTGCGCTATTTACAGAGCTTTGGATATTGACGGTTGTATTATTTTCGACATAACCTATCAAACCGCCGACATAAGTGTCTTGATTCGTAGTATTCTTAACCGTAAAGACAGAGTATTCGTCTATGTTACAGTTGTAAATATTAAGCTGTATCGCACTCGCCACGAGCCCGCCGCAATATGCATAGTAACCGTTGACGTTATCCGACGTTATCTCGGCAATTATAGACGCTTTCTCAACGTTGAGGTTCTGTATAAATCCGCTTCCGGCGCTAAAGAGTCCGAGTCTTGCTTCTTCGTTTTTGAACGTGCCGACAAAGGACATATTCTTTATGGCGTAGCCCTTACCGTTAAATACACCGTTAAAATCATTACCAACCCATTCAAGTCCTGAAAGATCGATATCACCTACAAGCTCGTAATAACATCCCCCGTTCATATTTTTAAGATCGTCGGGAGTAGTTACGTATTTTATTTCGTCCGATGTAACCTTGTAGCAGTAGTCATTTAATCCGGAGCAATCCAAAGCACCATTTTCAATATACTCATTACGGTAGCCTATCCAGTTAAGATGCACTTCATTCCAACCATCATCCAGCTCCACCTGACAGCACCATCTGTTATCGTCGATTTTTTTAACTTCAGTTACAGCGTTGATACAATCCAAGGCATACAAGGTATATCCCGTAGGATTATCAAGCGTGATAAGAACGTAAACCTTATCCGAAGGGAATGTCCACTCGACAGGCTCAAGCTTCTCGTTTACAAGCTCCATCTTAACAATTTCAAGCTTTCCATTGATAAACACGTTGTCAGAAAGCCGGCTTTCCGGCGCAACGGTAAACCAAGCGGAGTCGAGCGTTGCATTAAGATTTTCTATGCTAAAATAGGTATCACCGCCGGCAAACTGACCGTTATGAACTATTTCAACATATATTCTATTAGTAGTTGAAGCACCGGTAACGTCATATTTTTTTCCGTTTATCTCTACCGACTTGACCGTCAAGCCAAAAGGGTTATCAAGCTTCGCTGAAATTAATATCGTATCGCCCACGGAAACTGCAGTGCTGTTCAGAATTTTAAATTCGGTAACGTTAATGTAAGGCTGGGTCTTAAAGGAGTAGTCGCGGCTTTTAGTTAGTTCACCCTTTCCGTCATTCAAATCATACCCATAAGTAATTTTGACGGTATAGTCCGTATAATAGCTAAGTTCTGTGAAGCTTATCTTCTTATCGGGGTTCTCCGTTACAAGGGTACTTCCCTCGTAAAGCTCTACCTTATAATATGTAAGCGTATTATCTACGTCGTTCAATTCATAGTCCGCCGAAAAGCTGCTCAACCCTACTTTTTTATTCGTTATACTACTAAAAGTGGGAATCCGCTTTGACGCTGTTGACACTTTGAGAGCCTGCGTTGTCGTTTTATCACCTAAACCGTCGTTGAGGTTGTAAACGTAGGTAACCTTGACGGTATAGGAATTATTGGAAAGAAGATTCGTGAAAGCTCTCTGTTCAATAGAATCTGCAACTACCGTTCCGTCCTTATGAACAAGCTCGATCTTGGTAATAGCGCCAACGTTGTCCGCGTCGGTTTCGTCAACTGTGAAGCCGATACTTGTTTTGGTACTGGTAGGATTAACAAGCAAGATTCCCGGCACTGCTTTTGCAAGGGTAGTAAATTCAATATTAACAACCTCTGTTTTGCCGAGATTTTCGTATTCCGCCACGAGCTTATACGTGTTATTGGAGAGGAGATTTGTTGCAGAGGTCGCGCCGGCATCAAGAGAAGCGACTAAATCTTCGCCCTTGTAGAGCTTGATCGCCGTTATCGATTCTCCTGCGTAATCTTCATGCCAAAGAAAACTAAAGTTTACATCTTCCTGCCCTACAACAATATTATCGAACAGAACGATCGCTTCCGTGTAGAACGCGTCCTTATAAAGAACGTTCATTTTAAAGCCGTCGCCCGAGAGGTCGTCATAGTATCCGACAACGGCGTACTGATACAGCGTATTGGTCTTAAGATTGTTAAAGACTACGGAATTTTCACCGAGCGAGAGGTCTTTTTCGGCAACGATCGCAGAGCCGTCGTAAACAACCGCTTTCAAAGCGCCACCGCAGAGGGCGATAAGATTATTATTATCCTTCACATTGACATCAAAGGAAAGTGCATTGGTATCGATATCGACACCGGAAACGCTTGTCACAAGCTGATTCTGGGTCTTGATTCCTGCCATAACGGTTTTATTGCCGGCAATAAGCACGTCCTTGATTTCCGTGCCATCAACGTACTTAATAGCGTCAATCGTATATTCAACGATGCCGCTTGCGCTTCCAACGTTATATTTCAGCACGATGGTCTCCATATCGGAGCCTTCCTCAAACATATAGCTTGAATACTTTTTGCCGTTGAGAGTGAACGACAAAATCTCAAATCTGTCCGGATTGTCAATATGTATGTTAATATAAATATCTTGGTATGGCTCTGCGTAATATATTGTGTCGGGAGAGCCTACAACGTTAAGAGAGGATTTTATCTCTTCCTCGATCGTTTCGTTTGTGATGTTATCGGGGAAAGGATTCTCCTCGTTTATGAAATCGTCGCGGTCAGCGTGATCGCCTTTGTAGTGACCGTTATGATTGCCGTTATTGCCGTTTGCACTCATCAGCATATTTCCGCCAAGGTTGCAGCTCTCGCTCGTTAAGCCGAGCGTTTTTTTATTTGCCTTGGTGATGGTCATTCCTTGGTAAACAGGAACCTGCGCACCTCCGTCTCCGCAGCTTGTAAAGGCAAGCAGCGAGAACGCCAGGACAAAAACAAGTAATAGGGCGATACCAATTTTTCTTTTCATAGTATACTCCTCCTAAGATGCAAGCAAATTGCATCTTAAGCATATTATAGCACAACTTGTACGAAAAGTAAATATTTTGTTTAAAACAAAGTAAAGCTGCGCTTTCTGCCTTTTCGGGCAAGCGAAGTTATCCTGCGGATAGTGAAGCTTTGCCTTTGGCAAAGTCACTGCCTTCGGCGGACCTCCCAACAAAATAAAAAAACTAAGGGCTGCAGGTGGAGATAGAATCGTCGAGTGTGTGCCGCCAGCCGTTAGTCTGCTTCGTTATCAGCAGGTGAGTTTTGCATAGCAAAACTCTGTAAGGCGCAGAATTGATAAGCCCAAGATAGGTAATCAATGCGCCTGTTCTACGGCAAGGTGCGCAGTCGGCGATTATAGCCCTCCTACAGCCCTTAGGGGTTATTTTGCGTAGTCGACGTGGCGACTCTCGCGTATCACGCTGACCTTTATCTGTCCGGGATAATCCAGCTCGTCCTCAATCTTCTTCGCGATGTCGCGCGCAAGAAGCTTCATCTTATCGTCGTCAACAACCTCGGGCTTGACCATTATGCGGACCTCGCGTCCTGCCTGGATTGCGAAGGTCTTGTCAACTCCGTCAAAGTCGCCTGCGACCTCTTCAAGCTTCTGCAAGCGCTTTATGTAGTTCTCTACATCCTCGCGTCTTGCGCCGGGTCTT
>JAEIGA010005664.1_pt1 | contig 19038 bp, 18 predicted proteins | sample 9270691 | NCBI WGS metagenome assembly JAEIGA01 (sample SAMN17057246, study PRJNA624740) | gut metagenome | biome: biome; isolation source: fecal sample | host: Bos grunniens | place: China: Xizang | collected 2019 | reverse complement strand
TTGATGACTATTGGGGTCTTCCGTATGAGAATCATCAGTTGTAGTTTCTACTTGAGTATCCTCGGATTGTGAATTATCAGAATATGACGAATAATCATTTGTGTCATCATATTCATAATATTGATAATTATCATTATTATCCTCTGAATCAGTAAGTGCTGAAAGATTATCTAAAATGCCTCCAGTATCACTTTCATTCGGTAAAATTGATATTGGTCCTGTCATAGCTGCAAAAACACTAGCTAGACAAAAAGCAATACATGCCACACTAAATATTACTAAAACAGTAGCAGAACGACTTGACATTTTTAACACCTTTTATAAATTTGCTAACAATAATATATTTGATTAGATATATAAATATATTGATAAAATGAAAACTATTAGAAATCCAGTTCAAAGCGAAATAAATGTAAAGAAATCCCAATTCATCTGTTCTTTATTTCCAACAAAAACAAAATCCGAATCAAAGGAAATCATCCAAAGATTAAATGCACAGTATTCAGATGCAACACATAACTGTACTGCATATATTGTAAGTGATGGGGAAGGTTTTGATGATGATGGCGAGCCTGGTGGAACTGCAGGCAAACCAATGATTAATGTTTTAAGGAAAAATGAGCTTCACAACGTCACAGCAGTAGTTACTAGGTATTTTGGTGGAATTAAACTTGGTGCCGGAGGACTTGTTAGGGCATATTCAAAATCTGTAATGGAAGCCATTGGAGAGGCTGAAATTCTTGAAATTGAAGAGTATGACGTTTATACAATAACATTTGAATATTCAGACATCAAGACTGCTGATGCAGAGGTTAGAAACAATAATCTGGATGTCATTGACAAGGAGTATTCTGATAAGGTCAGTTACAGCATTGTATCAAAGGACAACAGAGATCTTTTAAAGATATTTGAGAAATATTCTGGAAAAATAGTGATTAATTTTAAAAACAAGCAATTTTTAGAAAAAAATTAAAAGTGAAGAACTTATTGTTCTTCAAAGTTTGCTGCAGGTACACCGCAGACAGGACAAGTAAAATCTTCTGGTAATTCATCTTCTTCTAAGACAAATCCACATACTTTGCAGACATAAGCCATTTAAAACACCTATTCTACTTTTTCAAACATGTCAGCAGTTGCACCGCACATTGGACATTTAAAGTCATCTGGAAGTTCATCAAATTCTTCGGTTACATATCCGCAAAGTTTACATTTAAATTTTGCCATTTTTAACAATCTCCTTTAATTGTTTGTTATTATTATTTTAATAAATATTAATATATAAAATTATTTAAATTTTTTCAAACATTGCTTTTGGCATTCTGCATTTTGGACATTTAAAAGAAGATGGCAAATCCTCAAATTTTGTGCCGGCAGGAATGTTTAATCCTTCTTCATAATTATCTTCATCTAAAACATATCCGCAGATTTTACATTTATATTGAGCCATAATATTATCTCCTTTATTACTAGAATCTGTTTGGAACTTTTAAGTGGTCCGGAAGTGGTTTAATACGTGCAGGAGTTCCGATAGCCAAGTAAAATGGCGGAACGGAATGAATCACAATAGCTCCAGCAGCAACAATTGATCCTTCTCCAATTTCAACATTGGACAAGAATGTTGTATTACCACCAATGGAAGCTCCACGTCTTATTTTAGGCCCTTGTAATTCATAATTAATTCTTACAGGATATTTATCATTTGTAAAACAAGCACAAGGTCCGATAAATACATTATCTTCAATTACAGAATTGGTTGGAATGTATACATTGGATTGTATGCTGACATCATTTCCAATTATTACATCTCCTTCAATGACAGTATTTGTTCCAATCAATACATCATCACCGATATTGGTGTTTTCACGGATGACCACATTGTGTCCTGTTCTGAAATTATCTCCAATAACTACATCATTATAGATAATTGAATTTGAACGTATGGTGTAGTTCTTACCGATGACCGGCGGTTTTGAATTTGGAGAATATTCAACTCCGAACTGAATATTCTGATCAGCCGGGAATTTCAATTCTGGTTTTGATACATCAGGTTTAATAGACTCACGCTCAATAGCTGGTCTTTCATAGATAATCTCATCTAGCTCTTGAGCAGGCTGTCTGTAAAGATTATCTTGTCTTTGATAGGCAGGTTCTTGATAAACTGGTTTTGGAGGTTGAGAGTATAATCTATCCTTTCTCATTTGGACTACCTGAGGTTGTCTTTCTTCACGAACACGATAAGGATTCTCCATGACCTGTTCGTAAGGTTTTTCTTTATTTCTTGCTTGCCTATCATCAAGAGTTTGTGAAAATCTAACCATATTATCAAACCTTTTGTTAAGTAAATTTAATTTGTTAATGAATTAATTTATGTATTTAATTACTATATATAGTGAGCGGTTTAATTTTACTGTTTTTTTAACAATATTGACTTTGAATTAGAAAATGTTATAATTTAAAAAAAATTAGTAAAAGAAAGAACCCTAACTTTACAATTCATCCATAATTTATAAAAGTCTGAATATTGAAATGAATTTGATAAAATATTTGATTAAGTTAACATTAGCAATAAATTAAAATGTAACTATCAAAGAAAATTATTTTAAAAAAAAGAAATGGGAATTAAATCCCATTTAACAAGGATTTAATCCAATCAAATAATCCATCAAGGAAAGAAAGATTATTTGAAGTTGTGTTCATCATATCACCGTTCATGAAGTCACTTACTTGATCTTTATAGTAGTTTACATCTCCTTGAACGTTTTGTACTTGTTCGATTGAATCCGCCAGGTTTTCAATATCTGTATTTGTTATGTTAATGTTATTGTTTTGAACATAATTGTTAATGATATTTACAATTGTGTTGTGGTCTGTAACATTATCATTTGAAACCTCTTGTTTTACATCATCTACCAATTTTGACAATTTATCTGCATCTACACCTGAATTGTCCACAATTTCTGCTTGTGTATATATTTCATCGGTAGCTGCTTCTTTTACAGTTTCTGGAATTTCGACATTAGTAGCTGCTTCATATGAATTCATTATTCCTGCAAGAGCAGATTCACCTGTTGCAGTTACTGGACTTGTTACATAAACATGCCCTTTAGTTATTCCAGCGGATTTTAAGGCTGAAATATACATATCCCCTGTAATTGTAGTGATTTTTGATTTGTCTACACTTACTTCAAGATTGTCATTATCATTTAAGTCTAATAATGCTGAGGACAATATTTGATTTGAATTGTAAGTTTTACCTGTTATACCTGTTGAAATTTGGTTTACTTCACCTGCATTGATGATCCTTGATTCTGCATGGTTTAAATCAACGTTTGCTTGGCTTGTAAAGAAATTATCAACGGTTGCTTTATAATTTGAATTTGCGTGAGTAGCCTCACCATAAGTTACGACAACGGAATTTACTTCGCCTGAAAACCCAACTGGGATTAACATAGCGACTACGATTAAAGCTAAGATAGCTATAGTAATTTTACGCATTTTTTTCACCTCACTAAATTCCTATCTTAGATTATCCAAAGTAGTATATAAATGTTGCAGTTTTTTGAAAATTTTTTAATAATTTTTAGATATAAAAAAATATGTAAAAAATATACAAATATACAATAGAATATTCTAAAAATTGTTCAAATAAAAAATCGTATAAATTGGATATTGAAAAATAATGTAAAAAATGATGTTTATTTTTTTGCAGGAAATTATTGGAATATTTCCTTATTACACCAAAATAGAAAAAAAGAAAGAAATAGTAATAATATCTTGTATTACTACTTTTCACGATTTAAGAAAATACTATTTTATTCATGCCCATGTCATTGCATTCTGCATTAAAAATTCAAGGCAAAAGTAATGGCCCTAAAATTGCAATCGAATAAATGAAAAGATCCGAGAATATATGAGTTAGATATGAAACAAGAATATTTTTAGTTTTAATATATCCGATAAACTCAAATATTGAACCTAAACCTTGAATCCAAATTGTAAATAAGAATAATTTCAAAGTAAATCCATGTAAAAATGCAAAGAATATCATGGTTACAATCATAGACAATATTATAGATAATTTACGATTTTCACTATATTTGTAAACTACTCTTAAAAAGAACATAAATGGGATAAATTTAATTATCTCTTCAGTCATTAATGAAAACGGTAATGAAAGAAAAGTCATGACTGTTATTTGTTGACCGCCAAGATTCGCCGGTACCAATCCGAACATGCCTAAAACAGAATCCATTATGTTTATATATATAATATACCCTATAAAAAGAGCAAACGCCAGAGCAACATCTTTACGAGAAAGCTTTTGAAATATTGCTTTGTAATCCCATTTTAAAAAGTATAATACCGGAACAACTACAATTATACATGAAATAATAGTTAAATGAATTTTAGAACCCATTGAAAGAAATAAACCTATAATCATGAGAATGAATAAAACAATCCAACCCCATTTGGGGACATGAGGATTTTTCTTATAAAATGGAAAATCCAAATCCTTATCTTCAAAGTTAAACCAATCAATGTTTGACATAAACTTATATTTGATTTATATAATTATAAATTTTTTTAAAAAAATTGAAAAATAATGTAAAATATGAAGTTCAATAAATTTTGCAAAACATTATTGAGATTAACAACTAAAAAACAATGGCACATCACTCATTAATTTTTAATATTTTTTCGCTTAATTTATCTTTAATTTATATATGCTATGAAGTACAATTTTTTATTGGAGACATTAATATTTATGATTGTTTCATTTATGTTTTTGAAAGATTATAATATTAATTATAGCCTCTTGATTCTATAAAAAAATTAATTACAACTCACTAAACTAATGAAGGCTTAACCTATGGACAATAAAAAGATAATCATAATCGGCATAATAGTTCTAATTATTGTCGGCATCATACTGGTAATGCTGTTTACTACAGTAAATTATGAAAAAATTGAAATAACACCAAATGGAACAACTATAGAAGTTCCTGCCAATCAGACAAAATATCATGGAGATATTGATAGTGTTAAAATCTGGAATTGGGACAATGGAGTGTTAGTTACTTATAACAGTCATGAAGATGACAGCATAATTAAATTAACCGGATTTAGTTTCAATGCAATGAATGAGTTAATAAAAAAAGGGGAATTGCAGAACATTGACGGCTTTACATGTTATGTAATCAATGCAGATGAATTATTGGAAGTCCACTTGTTTGACATTATTAAAGTAAATTATAACGGTAAATTTTATTGCATTCCTTTATCTAACGAAACCACTCAGGACAACCTCATAATTTGCTGTAACGACAAGGATATAGCGTTGCACATGGCAAAATCAGTAAAGTACAAAAATGTTTATCCAAAGGATACCACTTTAGATGATGTTAAGTCCACAATAGAAAATGTAACTGGAAATTTGAGTATTAACCAGACTGATTTGGATAATGTCAAAACCACAATAGAAAATAAAGTTACAGACCTGAATATCAGCCAGACTGATTTGGATAATGTTAAAACCTCAATCGAAAATAAGACTAGAGAATATCTGTCAAAAAATCCTATTAGGTTATAATGGAAAATATTGCTTGTTTTAATATAATTAATAATCAATAATCATTGATTGGCTATACTATGGTGATGAAAACTATAACTCAGCATTTATGCAATGACATATGGACTATTTTGTACCAAGCAAACTATCAGGTTGTGAATTGTAACCTACAGTTTTTCCTGTCTTTTTAGCAGCAGCTTTAGCCTTAACAGCCAATTCATCCGCTTCATTGTTTAATACATTACTGGAATGGCCTTTAACTTTAACAAACAATAATTCGCAGTTTTTCAAATCAATATCTTTCATCAATTTCCATATTGCTTTGATTAATGGGAGATTTTCAATCGGTTTGTTATCTGACTTTTTCCATCCTCTTTTTTCCCAGTTTTTAGCCCATTGGGTGAATATTCCAATGCAATATCCGCTGTCAGTATATATTTCAATCTTGTCCCCATTTTCACACCTGTCAAGAAAATCCCTCATAGACGCATATATTGCATACAGTTCCATTTCATTATTGGTGGTTAAACTGCAGCCTCCACTTTGATTTGAGTGTTTTTCACCGTTAAGACACATGATAAATGCCCAACCACCCTCTTTGCGCAAATATTTGCCATTTTTATTAATCATTGTGGCGGCACCATCTGTAAAATAAGAATATATGTCCATATTACTTCTCCTCTATTTAAATAATATTATATACTTTCATCATTAAAAAACATAATTGAGGTAGTTAATATGGAAAGTTTAATCGCAAAAGAATTGGACATGAAATTCCCACCAATCGTTTTACTTAAATCTGACAGCAAACCTGAAGACGCAATTGGTCCAAAGACAGGAAATGGTGGATGTGTAATGAGTTTTGTAGCTCAAACAATAGCTAAAAGAAAAACAACATGTTTTGGTCGTGAAAACATAACCTGTGGAGGAATTTCTGTAGGTTTCGGATGGGGATCAGGCATGGCAAATGAGGATGCAATCGATTTTCAAGCATCATTTTTATCATTGGGTGTCGATTCAGCACCAAATAGAGAAGAATATGAGAAAAAAATAGAAAACATGAAAAAACCAACCCGTGAAATGTTTAGACACGGTGAAAGAATATTCTGTGATTTTGAAACTGCAAAATCCGCAATTAAATCAAGACCTGTTTATGATGAAGGACAATATGTCATTTTTAAAGGTCTTGAAAATCTAAAAGATGATGAGATTCCAAAATCTGTCATTTTTACAGTTAATCCAATTGAATTAACCGTATTAATTCAAATTAACACATCATTTAGAGATAATGATGCCTGCCTTCTAACACCACAGGCATCAGCATGCCAAGCTATCGGAAACTTTACCTTTAGAGAAGCTGAAAGTGACGACCCTAAACCTATTTTAAGCCCAATTGATTTTGCAGGACGTTCAAAAATGAAACACTTCATTCCAAATGAATATTTAACTGTATCAATGCCTTGGGAGTTATTTTTAAAACTTGAAAAGATTAGTGAAAATAGTGTTCTTCAAACTGATTTGTGGAGAAAATTCAAATAATTAAGTTTCAACCATACGAATTTTCGTATGATTGAACAATACCTTTCTTTTTTGATATTAGCATGAAATTATACTATATTTCAAATTACTTAACTTTTATTAACGTATAAACACTAATATGATATAATGAAAAAATTAATCGCCCCAATGAAAAATAAGATAGGACAAACCTTTGCAATATTCCTATTTTTAGTCATACAGGTTTACTGTGATTTGACATTACCCCAATATACAGCAGATATTGTTAATATTGGTATTCAAAACACAGATTTTAACTTTATAATAACTACTGGAGAAATGATGCTTTTAATGGTGGCGATTTCTGCTTTTGCAACTGTGGGCGTATCTTATTTTGCAAGTAGAGTTTCATCCGGTTATGCTAAAGATCTAAGAAAAATCGTATACACAAAGGTTTTGAAGTTTTCAAATCATGAATTAAATGAGATTTCAAGGTCCTCATTGATTACCAGATCAACTAATGACATAAACCAACTTCAAGGCGTTTTGGGAATGATTTTTACAACACTTTTATTTGCGCCATTGTTAGGTATTGGAAGTATTATCAAGGCATTTGAGCTTGGAACTGATCTTTCATGGATTATTGCAGTTACATTCGTTGCGGTCATCATTGTTTTAGTAATCGTTATTTTCAAGGTACTTCCATACTTTAAAATAATCCAGGAACTCACCGATAAAATCAATAAGATTTCAAGGGAAATATTGATTGGAATACCTGTCATTAAAGCATTTGTAAGACAAGATTATGAACGGAACAAATTCAATAAAGTAAATAAAGAGTTTTACGATGTTAATATTTATGTATTTAAAACAATGCTAATGATGCTTCCGTTAATGACATTGATTATGAATATAATGGTTGTTTTAATCTTGTATTTCGGAGCATATGACGCTATAACCGGTTCCATTCTAACCGGAGACATCATAGCATTTATCCAATATGCAACTCAAATCGTCACTTCCTTTTTGATGATTGGTGCGTTCTTTATAATACTGCCAAGAATTCTTGTGTCCGGTCGTCGTGTAAATGAAGTTTTAACTACAGAAATTACAATAACTGACGGCGATTTGGATAAAATCAACCCTAATTCTACACTTGAATTTAAAAACGTTTGCTATCAATATCCTGGCAGTGAAAAAGAAACCTTAAAGGACATTAACTTTAGCTTGAAACCAGGTAAAACCACAGCCATTATTGGTGGAACAGGAAGTGGAAAATCAACCATATTAAATTTGATTCCAAGACTTCAGGATCCGACATCCGGTGAAATCCTACTTGATGGAATAAACATTAAAAACTTTAAACTAAAAACCTTAAGAGAAAAAATTAGCTTTACACCTCAACAGGCCATACTATTTCAGGGAACTGTCAAATCCAACTTAGAAACCGGAAAAAATGATGCTACAGAGGATGATATTAATAATGCTTTAAACCTGGCTCAAGTTGACTTTGTTGAAAATCTGGCCGAAGAAGTGACTCAAGGAGGGTCCAATTTTTCAGGAGGTCAAAAGCAGCGCCTATCAATAGCCAGAGCAATTATTGGAGATCATGACTTTTACTTATTTGATGATTGTTTTTCAGCTCTTGACATGAATACGGAACGTAAAATTAAAGATAACTTAAAAAGCCTAAAGGATTCTTCTGTTTTAATTGTTTCCCAGAGAATTTCAACAATTATGGATGCTGATGAAATCCTTGTAATCGATAATGGTGAAATTGTAGATAGGGGAACCCATACCAGTTTGGTTGAAAACTGTGATATCTACAGGGAAATTGTAAATACTCAAATTGACAGTATGGGGGCATTATTATGAGTCCAAGACCTATTAGAAGAAGACCTCCGGAAAAACCTGTTGACAACAGAAGGGCCATTAAAAATATTTTATCTCTCTTGAAAGACCATAAATTCAGATTAATAGTAACCGTAATCTGTGCAATACTTTCAACGGCATTCACGATTATTGCACCATTACTGATTGGTCAGGCAGCAACCATAATCTATAATGGAATTATCAAAATCATGAACCATACCGGTTCAATTGACATTACAAGCCTATTTAACACTTTAACAATAGTTGTTATCCTCTATGTCGTTAGTGCATTATTCTCATATCTGCAGAGTTATTTCCTAATTAAGATATCTGCCAAAATCAGCTATGATTTAAGGGAAAGACTGATGGATAAGATTACCCAATTGCCAATGGATAAGGTTGAGGAAAACAAAAGGGGAGATATCCTATCAAGAATAACAAACGATATTGATTCCCTTCAAAATGGAATTACACAATCATTCATACAGCTGACAACAGCCGTAATCACTCTTGTTGGAGTATTCATCATGATGGTGTCCATCAATATCTGGATGACATTGGCGACAATTATTCTTATTCCGATTGCATTTGTGGTAATCAGATTTATTACAAAATACTCCCAAAGCTATTTCCTAAAGCAATTGGTTCATAAAGGTTCCCTAAATGCACAGATTGAAGAGACATTTACAGGCCATGATATTATTCGTGCATTCAACCAGGAAGAAATTTCCATGGAAAAATTCGAGGACGACAATGAAAAATGGTTTGACCAAGAATGGAAATCACAATTCTATTCCAGCCTAAATGGTCCGCTGATGAACTTCATATCCAATTTTGCATATGTTGTAATAGCTGTTTTGGGAGCAATATTCGTGCTTCAAAAGGCAATTACCGTCGGAGATATCCTTGCATTTTTCCAATATGTGCAAAGCTTTACAAGACCAATCCAACAAATTACAAGAGTCATGAACCAGATTCAAACTGCAATGGCTGCAAGCGAACGTATATTTGAATTCTTAGAACTTGAAGATGAACAAAATCCATCAGATAAACAGATTACAGAAATCAAGGATGAAATAACCTTTGAGAATGTCAGTTTTGGATACACCCCCGAGGATACCATAATCAAAAACTTATCATTCAATGTTAAAAAAGGTGAAAAAGTAGCTATTGTAGGTGAAACCGGAGCCGGAAAAACCACCATTGTCAAATTGCTTATGAGATTTTATGAAATTGACTCAGGTTCCATTAAAATTGATGGTGTTGACATCAAGGAATATGATAAACATTCACTCAGATCACTCATTGGAATGGTTTTGCAGGATTCCTGGTTATTCTCAGATACTATAGAAAGCAATATTCGTTATGGTAATTTAGAATCCACAGATGAGGAAGTTATTTATGCATCAAAGCAAGTCTATGCGGACAATTTCATAAGACAACTTTCAGATGGTTATAAGACTGAATTGAATGAAGATTCTGATAATATTTCACATGGACAAAAGCAACTGTTAACAATAGCTAGAACAATCATTTCAACAAAAGAGGTATTGATTTTAGATGAGGCAACTTCAAGTGTCGATACCAGAACTGAAAAATTAATTCAAAAAGCTATGGATAGGTTAATGGAAAATAAAACTAGTTTTATTATTGCTCATAGATTATCCACCATTAGAAATGCCGACAAGATAATTGTAATCGAAGACGGCGAGATAATTGAGCAAGGAAATCATGAAGAGCTTTTAGCCAAAAAAGGATATTACTATAACACACTAAATGCTCAGTATAAAAAAATGTAAAAAAAAATAAGGTTAAAAAATTTAACCCTATTGTAAAACAAATCCACCATTTGGTGAAATAACTTGACCTGTTAAGTAGTCAGCAGTTAAAATGTATTCTAAAGCGCCTGCAATCTCTTCGACTTCACCAATGTGACCGAGAGGGATTGTTGCTGCAAGAGCATTTAATTCATCTTGGTTAACGCCTCTTAACATGTCAGTCATAATCATACCTGGAGCAATGGAATTGACTCTTACTTTTCTTGGTGCGAATTCTAAAGCAAGTGCACGGCATAAACCGATTACACCAGTTTTAGCAGCACAGTAATCAGCTTGGTTGATTACACCAGTTAAACCACCTACAGATGCAGTACATACAATTGCAGTTTCACGGTCCACCATGTAAGGTAAACATAAGTGACACATGTGCATCATACTTATGAGGTTTGTGTTGATTACTCTTTCATAGTCTTCAGGTTGTAAGTCAATGAAATTGGAGTTGTTTGTAATACCTGCATTGTTAACCAATGCGTCAATTTCTTCACCGAATGCTTCAACAGTTGCATTAACTAATTTTTCACAGTCTTCAAATTTACTTACATCCGCTTGTACAGCAATAGCATCTACACCATATTCTGATTTAATTTCTTCAATTAAATCTTCGGTTAATTGTTTGGATGAGTCACTTCTGTAGTTAATAGCTACATTGTATCCAAGTTCACCTAATTTTAAAGCCATTGCTTTACCAATTCCTCTTGATCCACCTGTAATTATTGCATTTTTTGCCATTTTTTTCACCTAATTTATTTGGTAATATATATTATGTCATTCAACATTAATAATTATATGGAAAAAAATATTAAATGAAAAAAATAAATACCCCCTTAGGTGAAACTTTGCAAAAGAAAACTAAAATCATAATAACTATCGTTGTTTTGCTAATTATCATAGGATTATTCTATTTTAATCCTATCCTACTAAAAGAAATCGACATTGATTCAACAATGCTTGGAGAAACCGATACCGGAACTGTTGAAAAAGTCATCTACGGCAATGCAAGTGCAAATAAAACAATAGCTTTGATTACCGGAATCCATCCTAGAGAACCATTATCAATTGAACCGGAAATTAAAGCCGCAAAGGAATATGTGGCATGGCATGATGACGTTAAAATCATAAATTATCAGGTGAATGTAACTAAAGATCCTCAGGATTATGAAATGGGACGTTATAATGGAGAGCATCTTGTTCATGACTTTGTAAATCCTGATGTCACTACTTCAGATGCGGACTGCGTGATAATCAGTCATTCACATATTGAGACTTATGGTGAAGGATTTTATGTAGCAACTCCTGAAATGGACGATGTATCCTGTGAGATTTCCAAAAAAATCAGTAAGACCAGTGATTTTAATTATTATCCAAAAACAGGTAATGAAACATATAAATCAACATCTGCCCAATTGGTATCCATGCCAATAGCTCAGGCAGGTTATCCTACTTTTGTATATGAGATACCTGAAAACATTAACGAACAGCAATCTACTGATAAGACTAAAGAATTATTTGACATGATGGTAGAATTCGCATGCAATTAGCTACCATCCCTTAATAATTTCAATTTTTTACATATCAAAAATCTCCATGTTTATCATAATTATTTTTACAGACTTCTAAGAATTTTACAAGATGCCATCAACATTATTTAACTAAAGTAACAAATATTATACTATGGAGTTAAAAGATTTATTAGATTACTTAAATGATGGAAATGAAATTCAAAGTCAGACAGAAGCATCTGAAATGATGGATAACTTGCTTCTTGAAGCCATTAAAATCAAAAGCCGATTAAACTGCGAATATCACACTGAAGATGAAATCAGAGAAATATTTGCTGAGCTTACTTCACAGCCTGTCAACGAAACCTTAAGACTGGTTCCTCCATTCCATACAGATTGCGGCAAAAACATCCATGTTGGAGATAACGTTTTCATTAATTCAAACTGCACCATGCAAGACCAGGGAGGAATCTATATTGGAGACAATGTCCTGATTGGACATAATGCATGTTTGCTTACTCTCAACCACAATGAAAATCCTGAAAAGAGAGCCAATTTAATCCCTTCACCTATAAAAATTGGAAATGGAGTTTGGTTAGGTTCAAATGTTACCGTGCTTCCAGGAATTACTATTGGCGACGGCGCCATTATTGCAGCAGGTGCAGTTGTGACAAGGGATGTGGATGAAAATACAATCGTTGCCGGAGTTCCCGCAAAAGTAATGAGAAAAGTTGGGGATGAATAATCCCACAAATAAATAAAATAAGTGTTAATTAAAATAGCAGTTTATATGAAAACTATTGGAATTATAAGAGCATGCATTGAAATTTAAAACTCAATGGTTAAATCAATGAAAATTAAAACAGACAATCTACATGATGATGCAAAAATTTTATAAAATTATCATATTATCGCAAGATTACTAATAATTATATATAGTTTACAAAACATATTTTTAATTAATTTAAAGGGAATGTTTTTTATGTTAACAATTACTCAATGTTATTTAGATTTCGTGGAAAAAATCTTGAAAGAAGGAAAGGAAACTTATAAAGACTCAAATCACCACTTAGTCGAGAGTTTAGGGAATTTTTATATAATTGATGACCCTCTTGATTTGAAATTCAGAGCAAAATATCAAAATTATACTACAGACATGATGCTTGCAGATATAAAATCTGGAAAATTTGACCTTGAAAACTGTCCAATAAAAAGTGATGCATTATATGAATATGTAAGATCTGTAGAAGATCCGGAAATAATTGAAAATACACAAGGATTCGTATACACCTATCCTAATCGTATTTTTGCTCACTTTGATGTAGACCAATTTGAAACCATGAAAAAAAGGATTTTAAATGCTACCGGTTCAAACCGTGCAGTGGCAGTTACAATAAATCCAATTGAAGATGCTGAAGAAGAGGATATTCCATGTCTTCAATTCTTGCAATGCCTTGTACGTGACAATGAATTAACAATCCATTGTATTTTTAGAAGCAATGACATTTTCGGTGCATTCTACTCAAACATGTTTTTCATAGCATATCTCGGATTGAAAATGAAAGAGGAAGTCAACAAAGAAATTATAGGTGAAAAATTAAACTTCGGAGGAGTTCACTACCACTCCACCTCAGGGCACATCTATAATACTGACTTAAAAGCTGCCCGAAAATTAATCAAAACAAATAAATAAGGTTAACTTAACCTTATTTTTTAACTGTTATTTTTTTAGATACTTTAGCGCTTCCATAACTGGAAGTAATTGTAAATTTACCTATTTTTGAATTAACCTTAATACTGAATGTTGCAATACCGTTTGATTTTGTTTTAGCCTTATATGTTTTTCCTTTAAATTTAACAGTAACATATTTATTTTTTATGATTTTACCTTTATTATTAAGTAATTTTACAGTGTATTTAAATGTTTTAGACCTTTTAACAGTTTGATCCTTAAGAATTAATGTAGGCTTGACAACAATCTTATTTGAAACCTTATATCCTTTATACATAGCTGTTATTGTATAGGTTTTTGCATTGAAGGTTTTATCAATTTTAAATGATGCATAACCATTGGAATTAGTAATAACATAGTATGATTTGCTGTTTATCTTAAATGTTACTTTAACACCCGCTGCAATATTTCCATTATCGTCATACACTTTTACCTTATATAAAGATCCTGCACCATAGTACATTGTCAAATTTTTATTTTGGTCTATACGAGGAACAACAACAATACTCTGAGTTTTTACCTCACCAGTAACGGGATTGGTGATTGTAATTTGATAGGAATCCTTAGATAAGTTAACACTATAATACATGTTTCCATCCGAATCGGTGAAGAAAATATAACTCTCATTGTTAACATTAACATTAACGGCCCGATTTTGCAATGAATTGCCATTACTATCAAGCAAAATAGCTGAATAAATTGCGTTAAATGTGAATTTATTGTTTTCCGGCAGACTTATAGTTGATTTAATTTTAATATTTTTTTCCAGACTGCTTTTTGTATTATTTGACAAGTCATTGAAAGCAATTTTTATTTTATAGTTTCCAACAGCCAATTTAAGGTTGATTGTAGCTAATCCGTTTTTATCCGTTTTAACAACATACTCCTGATTATCAACGTTGAATTTTATTTCTTTATTTGGAACCGGTTTATTATTTGCATCCACCAGGTTAGCGGAATAAGAAAAATCATTATAATAAATTGACAAATCATTTGCTTTTAATATAGTCTCTTTAGGATATACCATGACTGTTGATGTGGAACTGCCATAACCAGTACCACTAAATGTAGCCTTTACAACGCTACCAGTGCCTGCAAATGCATAAGTTATCTTTGCAACACCGTCATTTAAATTAACTTTAATATCTTTTCCTTCAATATTAAATGTGACAACACCGCCTGATTTGACCAGACTTCCATATTGGGTGAACACACGGGCAGTGATTTCAACAGGATTGAATGAATCATTGATTTCTAAAACAACATTGGTGCTTATTTTATTCAATACAGTAAATGCCTTAATACATGCAACTTGAGAATTATATGAATGATCAGGATAAGTCCATGCCAAATCATAGAAATCAACCCAATTTTTTCCATCATAACTGATAAATGAAATGCCTTCATTATAAAATTCTGTATTCAGGGATACGCTTTCAGAAATTGGAACACCAGCTTCCTTTTTAACAGATATCTTGAATACCACTTCAAAAACATCCCCGACTTTAAGAGGAATCAATGAGTTTAAATCTATTGTTTTATAACTAGGAATTGCAAATCCGGATTGCTTAAGCTTTAAAGCATTATTGACATAAATAAATAAGTCCCAGTTAGTGTCCTTTTCGAAATATGTTGATACCGCAGTTAAATATTCATTATCGGTTGCAGTAAACTTATTCTTATACCAGACAACACCGGATTCATTAAAGAAGTAATCTGTTCTGCCCGGAATATCATATTGGTAATTCTTATCGTATTTTATTGTATCATTTAAGATAAATGCATATGATACATATTTTCCAGGCTGTGCGAATTTGGTGTCATAATAAGAAACATAATAAAATCCGTTCTCTCCTGAAAGACCCCAGCTATTTTTAATTATCCATGCCCCATTGCCGGCAGGTTTATCTTTAAAATTGGAAGCAGCGTAATTGTCATCCCAACCTACAATAACTACAGCATGATTTGCACCGGAAGTACCGGTAAAATAATAATTTTTATTTTTATTGACATAACTGGATGACCAATAGAGACTTGTTGAAACTGCACCATATTCCATTATTGCCTTTTTAATGGCATCATTATCTGTGTAATTGTTTCTTGTCAAAAATATAATATTTTGAATATGTAATGAAGCGTTTAACAATGGAGATAAAACTGAATTTTCATAGTATTCATCTTCAATTTCATTAACAGGACCTAGCCAACTTGTAAGATAGCCCACAGCCATCTTATCATAGCCTCCGTCATTGGTTTCCATTGCCCAACCGTAATCTGAATATTTGGAAGCTATATTTTTCATATTTTCTTCTGAAAAGTCATAAGTTATATTAGTTGCTTTAAGTATTGCTGATTCTAATGCTGCCAAGGATGAAAAAGCCCAGCAATTACCTCCTTTTCCTTGATTTCTCACAGGAGTTACAAAACCATAATCCCTTAAATCAAATCTTATAGGTAAACTTCCGGTATAAGATGAATTATAATGTAACAAAGGATAGTTATTGTTTCCGATATCTAAATTAACATTATTATTCTGATAAACGTTCTTGTCATATAAAGCATTATTATTTTTAAATGTATTGTTTAAATGTTTATCAACAATATCATAATAAGATTCGCTTAAAACAGAGAAAACCGCTCCACCAGTGGATGAAGCATGATTACTTTCAAAATAATTTGAATTTATTTTAAAGTCTTCAACCATATCAACATATAATGCCCCACCATTTAAAGCAGAATTGTTTTCAAATACTGAGTTCAGCAATTCGAAAGAGGAATATATTTTAAAAATAGCTCCACCATAATATTTTGCCCGATTATCTTTAGCTATGCAGTTATTTAAATTTAAATCGCATGACAGTGAAGTTATTGCACCACCAAAAAGAGCAGAACAATTGATTAATTCAACTTTACTTGCAACTAATGATGAATTTTTCAGATATATTGCACCACCAGCATCATTTAAAGCCTGGTTACTAATGAATTTGGAATTTGAAATTTGAGCCTCAGTATTAATTGCTGAAATGGCTCCTCCATAATAGTCTGCATTATTATTGATGAATAATGAATCTGTAATCTTCAAAGTACCTCCAGATAAATAAATAGCACCTCCGTTTTTAGCGGAGTTATTGGAAAAAGTACAGTTGTCCAAAACAATGTTAGCAGGAGCGTTTGGTGAATAAATAATACTATTTGAAGCTGATGAATCTAAAAATATTGTATTTTTAGCAGTTAAATTAGCATTTGAATTAACATTTATGTGTACACCTACTAATGACACATCTTTCAATGTTATCAGGCCTTTGGAAGTAAATCCTACAGCATCCATATATTTTATTATAGTATTTTGAGGATTTTGACCTATGATACTTAAATTGGAATAACTCCTACTTCCTTGGAGATTATATTCACCATTAGCGAGATGAACAATAGAATTGTCTGGAATCCTATTTGAAATTAATTCTTTGTAGGGATTATCAATTGACCCGTCTCCAGTGTCATTTTCAATATTGGCATCAAAATAATAATCTGTTCCAAGTATAAAGTCATCCTGAACTTCCATTACTGTATCATTATCCATTGCAAATGTAGGAGATACTGTAATGAGTAAACAAAATATAGAAAATAACATTAAAAATTTCATTATTCTCAAAATATTGCCTCCGTTTTAACAAATTAAAACACGAAATTTGTTAAAATTTAAAGAATATTAGTATATATTGCATTTTATACTATAAATACTAAATGCAAAAACTATAAAAAAAATAATAAAAAAATTTAATTAATGAAATTAAATTGTTCTTCACTAATTAAATCATAATTTATTAAATCATTTGAATCCAAATCTTCATTGGCCAAGCTAACCGCAGTGATTTGTGAATTATTATATGTTCTGTAATATAAAATTCCTTTTTCAGTACTATAACATGAAGTGTATATAGTATATTCATAGAGATTTGGATCTGTGATAAAGGTACAGCCGTTTTGCTGTTCCACAGATGCCAGAATATGGAAAAACTGACTAACGCTACTTTCTTCATCCGTACCTGAATAGGAGTTTGCACGTGTGAAAGCCACTTTTGCAAATCTTGAAGATGAAGATAAATCACCAGGAAGTCCAATACCGCCCATGCCTCTTGAATATTCATCCAAATCAATGCCCTCTCCAAAAGTATTTTCAGGATTTTTATTAGATAAACTTCGATAGTTATTTAAAGAGAACAATTGTTTGTCAAATGGAGGATTATTAGTTAGAACTCCTACCGGATTATCATATATTTTCAGCCCATCTTCCAATGGTTCAACCACAATGGCTTCCCCGCTATTATCGGACAGCATCCAATGAAGTGGAGACAAAGGTAATTCGTCAGCAAAGTTAATGTTGACCAAATTAATTTCGGCCAAAAGTTCTCTTGCTTCACTTACACTGGAAGCACTTCCAAGTATATATGGAATCAGTTCAAAAGGAGTGATATTTACCATACCTTCTTCATATTCACGATAGACGGCATTTCCAGCAAAGTTCAATCCTGCAATGGCCAAACCTTTTTCGTTGCATGCATCATAATATAATGGATATCCGTCAATACCTGCTGCAATTCCAATAATTGCATAATGTGTTTTTATATCATCAATTTTTCTATATTTAAATTCATAGTTTCTTGGAGTAATTGTTACTCTTTCATGGTATGAAATTTCATAATCGAAATTACGTCCAAAATAATGCTTTTCAGTTATGTAATTACTAGCAGTACACATAGTTTCACCTCATAAAAAATTTGAGTACTTCAACGCTCTTGACTTGATATCTCCAAATGTATCTTCAATTAGCAGGTCTCCATTTTTGAATACTGTTTGAAGATAGTCATTACCTTCTTCATCGATTGGGATTGTTTTAAAAGAACCATTTTGTAGAACTAATTTAAATCTCCCAGTTTTTGATTTTTTACTAGAATCTAGCGGATTTTTAAAAATATCCTGCCAAACACCATTTCTTAGTTGTGCAGAACATTTAAACGCGTTTCTTTGAGT
>JAEIGA010005663.1_pt1 | contig 19040 bp, 22 predicted proteins | sample 9270691 | NCBI WGS metagenome assembly JAEIGA01 (sample SAMN17057246, study PRJNA624740) | gut metagenome | biome: biome; isolation source: fecal sample | host: Bos grunniens | place: China: Xizang | collected 2019 | reverse complement strand
TATCAATTGGAGACTGGAGTGGTTTGAAATGTTTCCGGAATTGGAAGGAATTGATTACAACCAATGCGTTGTCTGGTATAAAGATGCTTTATATTGTGCTGCCCAAGAGAATTGTTATGATGAAAATGGGAATTGGTTTACAAGACCCTATTTTGTGAAACTTGAACTTGTTGAAAACAAATAATTGTACTTATGGGAATTTTCAAGTCAATTAAGTATAACTTCTTTCTCTTGCGTTATGTGCTCTCTTCAAAAAGCACGTCGCTGAAGAAGAAATTTCTCATTGTAGGAACAATTGCCTACTTTATTCTTCCAACAGATTTTATTCCGGAACTGGTGCCATTTTTAGGTATAACAGACGATGCGGCAGCTTTGGTTGCCTGCATTTCTGCAATCACATCTTCTGTTACACCTGAAATTAAAGAGAAGGCACTTAAAAGGATTGGCGGCTGATGCTTGTCTATAGTGAATAATAAATTTAAAGGGACCTCATGGCCCCCTTTTTAATTCTCTTGATTATCGGATTTATGTCTCAGCTCATCCAGATAGCTTGCAGTAATTACACCGGATGGCAAGGCTATTATTGCTACTCCAAATAGTGAAGAGAGTATGCTTACAAACCTGCCCAAATCTGTAACCGGACAAATGTCTCCATATCCTACAGTTGTGAGAGTTACTGTTGCCCAATAAATTGCATCAAAAAAATCTTCAAATGTGGGCTGCCCTGTAATTGGATTTAAGCGCGGTTCTACATTAAATATTATTAGAGCTGTGATAAACACATACATTATTGCAATAGCAAGAACTGAAAAGAGTACCTTTCTCTCTTTATGCAGCACATTGATGAACAAAGAAATTTTGTCTGTGTATCTTAACAGTTTCAAGACTCTGAGTATTTTTAGAAGTCTGGTTATCCTGAGAATCTTGAAACTTTTGTTCATAATGCCAAACGCAGGCAAAATTGATAAAAGGTCTATTATTGCCATAGGTGTGAAAGGATACAATATAAATGATACTACACCTTTCTTATCTTGGCGTATGTCTGCTGTTATCCATCTTAGCAGATAATCTGCAATAAACACCATAGTGGTGAATATCTCAAGATATGTAAAAAATTGCATCTGCTTTATAACTGTAAGTGGAAGTATGCTGGCCATAATTACAACCAGCATGAAGATGTCGTATACCGAGCTCCATATATCTCCTTTATGGGCTTTCTCAACTATTTCAAATAAACGCTTTCTCAATTTCTTTAATTTTTAAATTATTACCTTCCATCTGAGTCTCCAGATGCCGTTTTCGTATGAATGGCTGATAATCTTGAATGTTCCCACCTCTGAGGTGTTCTTCACATGTGCTCCAATGCATGCGCAGATGTCATAGTCCCCTATTTTTACAAGTCTGAGGGTTTCTGAGGCATCGTCGGGAAGCTTGCTCAAGTCTACTAGTGCTGCAGCCTCCTCTTTTGCTATGAAATCTATGGTAACATCCAGGTTGCTTGAGATTACTTCATTCACTTTTGCCTCAATGGCTGCTACCTGCTCTGCGGTGGGTTCCGCATCCAGAATGTAGTCGCATTTGGATTTCTTCTTCTCCACGTGGGCATTCCTCGAACGCGGGCATCCGAACATCTTCACCATTGTTGCATTGAGGATGTGTTCTGCAGTATGGGCAGGTTCAAACTCCTGCTTGTTGTGTGTATTGAGTTGTGGTGTTTCCATATAAATTTGTATCTTTACCAACGTCTAAGATAATTAATTTATTTTATATGAAGCCAGTAAAACTACTTTTATCAGTTATTCTTGCAAGTGCAATGATTTCCTGCGCACCTGCAACTGAAAATCAAAACGAGAAAAAAGAGAACGCAATGAACCCTGTAATTGAAAACATTATGGCCCGCAGAAGTATCCGTCAGTACAAGTCGGAGCCAGTAAAGAGAGAGACAATGGATATGATCCTCAATTGCGGCATCAATGCTCCTAGCGGAATGAACAGACAGTCTTGGGAAGTGAAGGTGCTTGACAAACCTGAGGTTATTACAAAGCTTAAAGCCGCTATGGTTTCTGCCAATCCAAACACTAAGCCTGAGAATGTTGAAGGATGTTTCAGGGGTGCCCCAACCCTTGTATTTGTTGCGGCAGACCAGTCATATGATTTCTCTACCATTGATTGTGGTTTGCTTTCACAGAATATCATGCTCTCTGCTTGGTCTCTTGGTGTTGGCTCTGTTTGTCTTGGCAGTCCAATAAGATTCCTTATGGAATCACCTGAGGCACTGGCAATATTGGGCTTCAGTGAAGGTTATAAGCCAGTAATTTGTATTGGCCTTGGTTACGCCGCAGAGTCTCCTGATGCAAAACCAAGAGATATCAGTAAAGTAAAATATGTAGAGTAGATTTCTTCTTATAAAAACGGCTGGATTAATTCCAGCCGCTAATTTTTTTACTTTAATGTTTTTTTATACCATTTTATAAACCATATCATTCCTGTAAATGTGCAGGCTCCACCTATGCCATAAGAAACCATTTGCGGCAACTCTAAACCTTCTGGTGCTATGCAGATGTATGTTGAACATACAAGGGTCATAATTAGTGCCGGCAATAAAGCAATATAGTAGTTCTTTCTGTTTTTGGCCAGAAAAACAGTTATTGCCCATAAGGTAAATACAGAGAGTGTCTGGTTACACCATGCAAAGTAGCGCCATATAATCTTGAAACCTTCTGCATCTTTCAAACTGTAAATAAGAACTCCCATTGTCAACATGAATAAAGGTATGCAGATCAGGAGTCTCTTTTTAATAGGGCGCTGGTCTATATTCATGAAATCTGCAGCAATAAGACGGGCTGAACGGAGTGCTGTATCACCACTTGTTATTGGTGCTGCAATAATACCCAGGATAGCAAGAAATCCCCCAAATGTACCAAGCCATTCTTTTGATATACTGGTTGCTACAGCTGCTCCTGAAAATGCTTTCCCGGTTAATTGGTCAATTATTCCGTTTTCCTGAAAAAAATAAGTTGCAGCAGCTGCCCATATTAGAGCAACCATTCCTTCTGCAATCATTGCTCCATAGAAAATTGGACGGCAATGTCTTTCAGATCTCATACAACGGGCCATTAGAGGTGATTGTGTTGCATGGAATCCGCTTATCGCACCGCATGCTATTGATATGAACATCATTGGAAATATTGGATTTTTCTCATATTTGGTTCCAAATCCATTCCACATTTCTGGCAGATCGGGACTTTTTACATAGAGCATAACCAGAATGCCTGCAGCCATAAACAGCAGTGCAAAAGCAAATAATGGATATATTTTCCCGATAATTTTATCAACTGGCAATATAGTGGCAAGAATGTAATAAAGGAAAATGATTATAATCCAGAATAGTGGATCCATCCAATCTGGAGTCATTCCTGCAATCAGTTCTGCCGGTCCGCTTACAAATACAGCTCCTACCAGAATCATTAGAATTATGGTGAATACACCCATCACTTTCTTGGTGTTTTCACCCAAATATCTGCCTATTATTTCAGGAAGGCTCTCTCCTCCATTTCGTATGGAGAGTGCTCCTGAAAAGAAATCATGTACAGCTCCGGCAAATATTGTTCCAAGAACAATCCATAAATATGATGCAGTTCCGAACTGTGCACCCATTATAGCACCAAATATAGGACCAAGTCCTGCAATGTTCAAAAATTGGATCATGAAAATTTTCCATGTAGGGAGTGGTATGAAGTCCACTCCGTCGGTTTTGGTGAGTGCAGGGGTCTTTCGGTCGTCGGGACCAAATATTCTGTTTATATATGATCCGTAAATTATATAACCACCAATAAGTGCCAGAAGTGCCAGGGTGAAAGTTACCATATTTTATCTTTTTCAGTTTTCAGTTACAAATAACTCACCCATGAACCACCTTGGAAAATTGCATCCTATGTAGTTACCGAGAATAGCCCATCCCCATGCAGGAAGAATCCACCATTCCCAATTCCCTTGAAGAGCTGCCAGTGCATAGTAGAATGCATCTGCAACGCAGTGCGGAAGTCCGCAAAGGATAAACACAGGAACACCAAAAAGTAATGGAAGGTAATGTTTCTTCCTTGCTCCATATACTGCAAGCGTCATGATCATGCCCGTACCGGCTGATGTTACAAGCAACGAGTGCCAGCTGGCAGCACTTCTGGCATTCAGAATGCCTGACAGGTTAGTTGCAACTGTGTCATTGGAAACATATTTTGCCATGAATGCAGCAATAAGGCAGCCAACCGCATTCAGAAGAATCATAAGAATAAGTTTAGGCCATTCCCTATATGGTAAAAATCCCGATTTCCCTGTATAAAGCTGTGCACCGCACATTACAACGCTCAAAAGGCCAAATGCAAACATGATTGCTCCAACGGGGCCTCCAACTCTCAAATAAACGGTACAGCCAACACCTATAAGAAGGCCGGCAAATATAGCCATCAATGCAAATCTTTTCATAAAGGTAAAATAATGTTAAATTGTTTTGTAAAGATACGGCAATATTTGTTAAATTTGTTCAAAATTATACCTGACATGAAAAATTTGACTCATAAAGCTCACCCTTGGCACGGGATTAAACAGGGTGAGAACTTCCCAGAAGAAGTTAGAGCATTCATTGAAATCGTACCAACTGACACTGTAAAATATGAGGTAGACAAAGAGTCCGGTTACTTGTCATTGGACAGACCTCAGAAATTCTCCAATATTGTCCCTTCACTTTACGGTTTCCTTCCAAGAACTTATTGTGGACCTAAAATGGCAGAGCTTACCAACAAAGCATTGGTAAGGACTGATGTTGATGGTGACGGAGACCCTCTTGATATCTGTATTCTTACAGAGAAAGATGTAACACATGGAGATATTATTGTTAATGCAAGACCTATTGGCGGTTTGAGACTTTTGGACCACAATCAGGCAGATGACAAAATCATTGCAGTTCTCAAGAGCGATGCTGTTTACGGCCATATGACAGACATTGATCAGGTACCTATGGATATCATCCGCCGTCTTATCCACTATTTCAGTACATATAAGGATATCCCGGGTGAGCATACCAGCCGTATGAATTTCATTTCAATCTACGGTCCGGAAGTTGCAAAAGATGTCATTATCCGCTCAACTGAAGATTATACTGATTTAATTGAAAAATAGAGAAATAAACAATCAAGAAAGGGTGACTGAAAAGTTACCCTTTTTTTTTTACCTTTAAGCCCTCCAAAAAAAAAGACCCCTGCTGGGGTCTTTTATCGATCAATTTTATGTTTACATTATAGCTCTGTTTTCCACAAGCCGTGCAAATTACAATACTCGTATACTGCAACAGGTTTGTCTGAGCATGTGCAGAATGTAGCCTCAGGTTTATCTTTAAGATTTATCTTCATTCCGCCGTTCTCTGTCTCTACATAGATGAATGAGATGTGGTGCTCTGGAAGCATTGGGTGCTCTACGCTACCTACCTGAACTTTAATAGTGCAGTCATCTACTTTTGTTACTACTGGTACGTGTTTCTCTGTGCTTGCATCAACTGTATTTGCAACAAGCTCCTGAATTTTCTCGCCGCAGCATACTACTGGAACTTTTGAATCAACGTGTTTCTCAATTACATTACCGCAATGGTTGCATCTGTAAAATTTTGTAGCCATATCTTAAAGTGTTTTTATTGTTTATTATTCATTTAATTAACAAGGTTCAGTTCCGTTTGTTTTGGTTTCATCCCCTTTTCTGATGCAAAGATAAGTATTATCTTTTAAATTACAAATATTATAAACAAATAATTAGTATTATTTATAAAAATTTTTCACAAAAGCTGCATAATTCCCCTTTCCAAGCACGCAAATGTTCCACCATCCGGCCAAAAGTCCGCTTCCATAACCGGTCAGTTGTACGAAGGATGTACACACAGAGCAGATGCCAACTTTAAGAGATTCTTTTCTCAAAGTAGCATCAAGTGCAATAATTGCACCCAGAAGCAATAATGGGGAGAGGCATATCAATGCTGTTTCCCATCCGTAAATTATTCCCGACAGTAATGCTCCCAATACCAGAACTGCCTCACCTAATGTAAATGCTCCTGGCAGCAAATGTACAAGCTTTAAAGTTCCCGGGTGCCTTCTGGTAAGGTGTACTCTGGCAATTCCGGAATTGAATACCTGCTTGAAGAATGTTCTGAAGGTATTTCTCCTTTTGTGGTATACCCACCCGTCAGTAAAGAGTTTGCTGGAATACCCACCTTCCTTAACCTTATAGCTGAAATCAACATCCTCACCAAATCTCATGTTTGAGAATCCCCCTATTTCCTCAAACACATCCCTGCGGATTCCCATATTGAATGTGCGGGGATAGAATTTGTCTGCACTCTTCTTGTTCCCCCTGATTCCTCCGGTAGTTATCATAGATGTCATGGAGTAGTCAATCCCCTTTTGCAAGGTGGTAAATGACGGATGCGATCTGTCGGGACCACCAAAAAGTGAAAAGTCACCCATTGCAACCTCTTTTGTGGCATTGCTGAAATAGTGCTCCGGTATTATACAGTCTGAGTCAAAAAAGACAATCCACTCGCCATTGGCCTTCTGGGCCCCAAAGTTTCTGGCTTGGGCCGGGCCACCGTTCTCCTTATAATAATAGTGAATATTAAGCTGCGGGTATTTTTTGCACACCTCATCACAGCATAATGTTGATCCGTCCTCTACAATTATTGTCTCAAAGTTCTGCAGTTTTTGTGCGCAGAGACTCTCAAGAAGCTCATCTGCCTCCTGCGGCCTGTTGTAAACCGGAATTATTACAGAAAATAGTGGTCTCTGTGGTATCATACATTGAATTTCTAAAGCAAATTTACTTATTGTTTGTTGTTGTTCCAAACTATTGTTAACTTCACAAGCAAAATGATATGTGTATGAAAAAATTGGCATTATTTGTATTATTGGCTGCTTTTGCAGTTTCATGCGGCAACAACAAATCCGGTAAAAAAGGGGGTAATGAGCCTGTCAGGGCAGAAATGTCAGGTACATTCAAAGGTACTCTTCCGGCTGCTGACTGCTCTGGAATAGAATATCTGCTGAATCTTGAGCCTCAAGGTACATACAAGTTGAAAACAACCTATATAGATGGTGAGGGTGACGGTATAGATATAGTGTTCACATCTGAAGGACGGGTTGTGCGGGTTTCAAAAGAAGACGGGGAGTATTTGAGGCTTCTGCCTCCTCCAGGTAACGATACCATATATTTCAAGACCATTACTGAAGAGAGGCTGCGCCTTGTAAGCCATCTTTCAAATGAGCCAGGAGCACTTGCCCCAGAGCTTTATGAGATTGAAAAACAGAAATAGAACAAAACACACACTATGAAAAATATTGAAAAAGTTGAAAAATTCCTTAAGGATGCACTTGTGCCGTTCATAGACGAGAACGGTCATATAGACTCCCTAAATTACATGGAGATCATTCCGGAAGATTTTGATCTCGACGAATTCGAGTGCAAGATTGAAGAGCTTGAGCTCTCGCTGTCAGATGTTTATCCAACCACACCATATTATGTGTACCTGATGGCACTTATCAGTAAGATAAAAGAGCTTTACCGTATAGATGAGGAGAACATAGATGAGGATTATCTTCTTCCCGACGAAGATTTTGTCCTTGACTTTCCATCTGAAGAGTTTGTTCAGGAAGACCTGGATTTTAAAGAGGAGGATGACGATTGTCTGGATTATCTTTTTGAGGAGGATTAGCTTTTTAAATTGAACCATTGGGGTACTCTGTTGTTGAAAAAATAAAAAAATATGAATACAACAGATATTACCCCAAAGACCAGCCATCAGAGAACAATACAGGAGTTTGACATTGAGAAATATATGGGGCTGTGGTACGAGGTTGCCAGGTATGACAATATCTTTGAAAGGGGCCTTGTAGATGTAAAGGCCAAATATACTCTAATGCCGGACAAGACAGTTAAGGTTGAGAACCGGGGACGGAACCCCTATGGAAAACTCAAGACCCTTTACGGTACAGCGTTTCAGCCTTCGGCATTACGCCCGGGACATTTGAGGGTGAGTTTCTTCTTTTGGTTTTCGTCTGATTACAATATCATTATGCTCGGTCCAGACTATTCCTATTCTGTTGTGAGTGGCAGAAACGGCAAGTTGCTCTGGATTTTGGCCCGTAAAAAATTCCTCGACAGCAAGACATTGGATCATATTTTCCAATTTCTCCGTTCAAGGGGCTTCAATCCAAGCAAGCTTATCTTCTGAAATTTTTAGAATGTAAACAGCTCAGACGTGTTCCTTCGTGGAAGGCAGGCAAGATGCACATCTTTACCCACAGTTACATTAATGCTCCTGAGTGCTTTGGTTATACAAGCCATTGCCACGTCGGGAGTATTGTTGTTTTCACTCAGGTGGCACAGGAATATATGTGAGAGGTTGCTGTGGTAGAACCTTTTTACCGCAGATGCTGTCTGCTCATTGCTCAAATGGCCGTTGCCCTGCATGATACGGGCTTTCAGCTCTGGTGTGTATGGGCCGCTAAGGAGCATGTCAATATCGTAGTTGCTCTCAAAAATTACCACATCAGATTTCCTGCAGTATTCAATAACCTCATCTGTAACCTCTCCCAAATCTGTTAGAAATGTAAATTTTTTGTCCTCTATTTCAATGTGATATCCTACAGTTTCTGTAGCGTCGTGAGGTACTATGAATGGTGTGAAACGGATATCTTCATATACACTTGTCTCTCCTGCAGGTGCTTTGCGTACGCACCCCTTCAAACGGCATCTTGTACACGGATGGTTATCAAGTGATGCGTGCAGCGTAGCTGTTGCGTAAACAGGCTTGGAATATTTTTCTGCAAGTATTCCAAGTCCTTTAATGTGGTCTATATGATCATGGGAGACAAGTATAAAAGCAATATCTTCTATATCTATGCCGTGCTCCATAAGACGTTTCTTTACAGTTCTGGGGCCAATTCCGGCATCAATCAGAAACCCCCTCCTTTCGTTTCCTATATAATAGCAGTTGCCGTTGCTTCCGCTGCTGAGACTGAAAAATTTTACCATTGTTCTCCCAGCTCCTTAAGTTTCATGTTTACCTCGTTCTCAAGGTTTTTTGTTATATCATAGTACATCGACTTCAGCCCCATCTGTGCTCCCATTTCAATGTTTGCCTGTGAATCGTCTATGAAAAGTGCCTCTTCCGGTTTGATACCTGAGTCTTTTATCAGGTATTCGTAAATCTCCTTGCCAGGTTTTGAGGCTTTAACTTTGTATGAAAGGTAAAGTTTCTCAAATACATCCTCAATGTCTATCCCGTTTGCATCATAGAAAAGCTCGCAGCACTTGTTCCAGGCAATAGGGTTTACATTGCTCAGCAGAAGAAGATTGTATTTCTTCTTCAGTTCCATGATGTATTTTACTTTGTAACTGTCTACGTGTGTAAGGAATGTGTCCAGAGCCCGGTCTATTTCGTAGTCCTCAATATTCTCTTTTTTGCAGTGTTTCCTAACCTCATCCCTGAACTCCACTGCATTAATTTCTCCACTCTCAAACTTTGCAAAGAATCCTTTCTGAGCATAAGCATTCAAATACTCTCCAAAATCATCAAATCCAAGATTCTTTGAAAAATTCTCAAGGCATCTCTCTCTATTAAGGGATACAAGAACCCCTCCCAAATCAAAAATTAAAGTCTTAATCATCTTAATTCCTTCCAATCTTCAAAAGTGACCATTATGACGTCGTCCCAATGGGCATTTTTTTATAATGTACTTATTATCTTTTCAAAAAGCAGGTTCATTTTCTCGGCAGCTGCATTGGCTGCACGTACCACATCATCTCCGTCATTTTTGTAGTCTGGAGCGTAGTCATCGTGTGCTTCGTTTGTTATTACAGACATTCCAAATACAGGAATGCTGCTGTGTCTTGCTACAATCACCTCAGGTATTGTTGACATTCCCACTGCATCAGCTCCAATTGTACGGAAATATTTGTATTCCGCCGGAGTCTCGTAAGTTGGACCTGTGCTGGCTAAATATGTCCCCTCCTTCAGTACAATTCCCTCATCAGATGCAATCTCTTTTGCAGTTGCAATAAGTTCTGGAGAATAAGGACGGGTCATGTCGGGAAAACGTGGACCAAACTCCTCCAAATTGGGGCCAATTAGAGGATTTGGTAGGAGATTGATATGATCTTTGATAATCATAAGGTCTCCCACTTTAAATCCAAAGTTCACCCCACCTGCTGCATTTGATACAAAAAGATACTCAATCCCAAGAACTTTCATTACCCTAATTGGCAGTGTCACATACTCCATTGTGTACCCTTCGTAATAGTGGAATCTTCCTTGCATTGCTACCACAAATTTTCCACCAAGCTCTCCTGCTATGAAGTTTCCCTTGTGTCCTACAGCTGTTGAAGCTGGGAAATGAGGTATTTCCCTGTATGGTACAATTATTGGATTTTCTATTTTATCTGCAAGTTTTCCAAGTCCGCTGCCAAGCACAATGCCGGCAACCGGTTTTCTATGGCCAATACGCTCCTTAATATAATCTGCAGCAGCGTAAATTCTCTCAATTCTAGTATCCATAATTGCAGTATTTAGTTGTTGTACAATTTTTTGCATATTCTGCGGGCATTCTCCAGAATTTCCTTTTCTCCTGGTACAACCCTGTTCTCCATCACTATTTCTCCATTGCATATTACAGTGTCTACACAAGATGAGTTTGCAGAGTAAATTAAGTTTGAGACCAAATCCAGCTGTGGAACAAATGCATAATTGTCTGTATCTACAAGTATCAGGTCTGCAAGCTTACCTACAGCAATTTCACCTGTGTTGGTATTTAATGCCTTAGCTCCGTTTTCTGTTGCTACTTTCATCAGTTCATACAGTTTGAATGCGGCCGGGTCTCTTCTCCATCCTTTCTGCAACAATGCGGCTGTCTTCATTGCCTCCCTCATATCCAAATTGTTGGATGAACCGCATCCGTCGGTGCCCAGGCAAACCCTTACTCCCTTGTCTCTCAGTTCGTTATAGAGGAATCTGCTTCCCGACGCCAACTTGAGGTTTGAGTTTATATTATGCACCGCAGTTACCCCATATCTGGCCATAATTTCAATGTCATTTTCACTTAACCATACACAGTGTGCAGCAATCACTTCCGGACCAAGAACACCCAGTTTCTCAAGATGTTCAAATGGAGAGCATCCGTTGATGTTCTGCGAATCTATGTTCTCCTGTTCAGTCTCGGACATATGTATATGTACTGTCAGCCCTTTCTCACGGGCAAAATCGCTGCACCATTTAATGAGTTCATCAGAAACTGTATAAGGAGCATGTACACCTACCGACATTTTGCATCTGTCATTCCATTTCAATGACCTTTCATATGCAGCCATTATCTCCTCTTTAATTCCCTGGCTCCTGCTCTCGTCCTTTAAGTTAAGTGCCACACAGGCATGCCAGCTCCTTATTCCCATCTCCTCTACAGCCTTTACTGCAGAGTCTATCATCCAGTATTGGTCATAGAATGAGGTAGTTCCTGTCTTTATCATCTCAAGGCAAGCAAGCTTGGTACCCCAGTAGATTGCCTCTTCATCCATCTTGGCCTCAATTTTCCAGATTTCCTGTAGCCACTCCTGAAGGCTTGTATCTTCCTTGTATCCCCTGGTAAGGGTCATAGCCGAATGGGTATGCATATTTACAAATCCTGGAAAAATGGCTTTTCCAGTGCCATCAATTATCTTGCAACTGTGGGGAATGAAATCCAGTTTGTCTGCTATGGCTGTTATTTTGTTTCCCTCTATGAGGATATCTTTAATTTCTGTGCCAAGGGTTACCCCTTTAATGTAAATTGTGCTCATACTTGCATTGTGTTGACTTGTAAAGATACTCAATAATTCTTAAGGTTTTTGCAGAAATTGTTGTATTTTGGCATTTAAAATTGGTTTGACATGAATTTCATTTGGTTAGATATAAACTCATCCTGGTCGCACTCTTCGCTGGCTTTGCCTGCATTGCATGCAAATCTTTCTCATGCTACAGCTGATGCATGTAATATTCAAGTTGTGAGAGGTACAATAAAGAGTCCTGTTGCCCAGGTAGTTCAACAGGTTGCACAGTTGGACCCTACATATATTTTTGCAACAGGATGGCTGTTCAATATCAATTTTCTGAATGAAGTTTTGTGCCGTGTCTCAGCCCTTTGTTCTCCATTGGGAATTTTCCTTGGTGGGCCGGAGTTTTTAGGTGACAATTCTGAATTTCTCCATACCCATCCACACATTACTGCAGTTTTTAAAGGTGAGGGTGAGGAGATGTTTGAACCTTTCATCAACTCGTTGCTCCGCAGAGATTTTGCGTGGAGAGATATTCCAGGTTTTGAGTATATTACCGACAGTTGTGATAACTCTTTATACCATTCCAGTACAGCAGTTTCAGTTAAGAATTTTAAGGATATCCTTTGTCCTGAGGAGTCTCCCCTTTTCAGCTGGGACAAATCTTTTGTTCAGATTGAGACCTCCCGTGGCTGTTTCAACACTTGCCGCTTTTGTGTAAGTGGAATTGAAAAATGCCCCATTCAGGACATTCCAATAGATGGACTCCGTTCCCGTCTGGAGAATATTTATAACCATGGTGTGAAACAAATCAGGGTTCTCGACAGAACTTTCAACGGCAATCCCCGCAGAGCCTTGCAACTTCTTGATCTGTTCAAGGAATTTGACGGCAAATTAAATTTCCATCTTGAGGTGCATCCTGCCCTCCTCTTTCCAAATAATGAATCAGAAGGTGTAGCAAATCTTAGAGAAACTCTTATGCAAATGCCTTCCGGTTTGCTGCATCTCGAGGCGGGAATACAGTCACTTAGGGAGGATGTGCTGGATTTGTGTGAACGAAAAGGTTCTTGTGCCCAAGCTGTTGAAGGGCTCAAACATTTGATTGGATCATCAGCTTTTGAAGTACATGCAGATTTGATTGCCGGTCTTCCAGGCTATTCTTATCAACATCTGGTTGAAGACACTTTGGCCTTGATGCGCATTTGTCCTGGAGAGATTCAGCTTGAGTCCTTGAAACTTCTTCCCGGTACCTGGTTCAGTTTGAATGCAGAGTCTCTTGGAATTAAATATTCCCCTTTACCGCCATATGAGGTGTTGCAGACACCTGCAATTTCTTATGAGGAACTGGGAAAGGCTATGACACTTTCAAGGATCCTGGATTTGTGGTATAATGATGAGAAATGGCGAGGGCCGTTCTGTGCAGTGTTTGCCCCTGTCAAACAGTGCGCTCCAGATGTAAGCGGTGCTTCGCTCCTTGAGCAGCTCATAGAAGAACTCCATGGTACAGATTACATTACACAGCCACTCAGTCTTGAGAACAAAGGAATACTGCTTTACCGTTTCTGCTGTAATCATACCCCTGCCCTTGCGCCATTGGTCTCTCTGCAATGGGTTAGCAATGGATTGTCTATGAAGAAAGAGCCTGCTGAGAGATTTGTGAAATGGGATTTCAAATCTTCTCTCCAAAATCCCCTTTTTGTTGAGAACGATCCCAGGTACAAATATGCCTATTTGGAGTATGACGGTACAAGACACTGGTTCTCTTTCAATAAGGAAATAGAACGTGTGGCTCCTTGCGGGTATTTTGCTCAAAAGTTGTAGTATGTATCTTTTTACAGATAGATTTCCCCTTTTGTGAGGATATAGCTGTTGCCACCAACGTACACTTTATTGCCTTCTTTGATTTCGGTCTCTACAACTGATGGACGCTGCATTGTTTCACCTTGCATGAATGAACAAGTGGTGTCAGGTGCTATGATCCCTTGTTTGTACAGGTAATATGTAAGTGCTGCATTTGCGGTTCCTGTTGCAGATTCCTCTGGAATATCATAAAGCGGCGCAAAGTTTCTTACATGTGCTGTGAAGCCGTCATCAGCCAATGCAAATGCATGAACACCTACCACATCCAGTTCAGCACTGAGTTTGCTTAAAGCTTCCATATCTGGAGCAAGTGAATTCAATTCATCAATGCTGTTTATAGGGAAAATTATGTCGGGAAGACCAGTAGATACTATTTGTGCCGGAAGGTTTTCTGCTGTTTTGCCATTCATTATTTTTTCAAGGCGTCCAGTATTGTCAATTTTGCCGACAATCTCTGGTGTGGCCATCTCCATAAGGATTTTCTCCCCTACTTTGATTTCCAGACTGCCGGCTTTTGTGTGATTGATGCAGGTTGTACCAACAGGCACAATCCCTTCATTCCTCAGTACTGAAAAAGAGGCAATTGTAGCATGTCCACAAAGTTCTACTTCTGCAGCTGGAGTGAAATACCTTACGGTGAAATCTGTTTGGCTGTTCTGAAGCACAAAAGCTGTTTCTGAATACCGCATTTCCGCAGCTGTTTTCCTCATTGTTTCATCATCCGGGAATTTGCAATTTTTCCCAATAAGTACAACTCCTGCCGGATTTCCGCCAAACGGCTCTTGTGCAAATGCATCAACTGTAAAGTATTTCATGATTGTTTCACATTTTCCCCAAAGATACGAAATTTTGTTCTTTTACATTATGTATACATTTTTTAATATTATTTGTTATATTTGTTAGGATTTTAAACCAAAACCAGATGATTACAAAAGAATTGATATCTCCCCGGAGCATTGTGGTGGTTGGAGGGTCTGATGATGCCGGCAAGCCTGGCGGAAATGCACTCAGGAATCTGATAGAGACCGGATACTCAGGAGATTTATATGTTGTAAACCCTAAAAGCAGACAGGTTCAGGGGATTAATGCATATGCTCATGTGCAGGATTTGCCTCAGGTTGATTGTGCGATCCTTGCCATTGTAGCAAAACTTTGTCCTCAGACTGTTGAAATCCTTTGCAGAGACAAGGGGTGCAAGGCAGTGATTATCTTTTCTGCCGGGTTTCACGAGGATGGACCTGAGGGGGCGAAGCTTGAGAATCGCATAACTGATACTGTCAACAAATACGGAGCTTCACTTATAGGACCTAACTGTATAGGTGTAATTACAAATCAATATGCCGGTGTATTTACCAAGCCGGTATCTAATCTTTCGCCAAAAGGGATTGATATAATATCGGGGTCGGGAGCAACAGTTGTGTTCATTATGGAGGAGGCAGTGCGGAGAGGACTCTCTTTTTCGCATGTTTTCTCGGTTGGCAACAGTGCCCAAATTGGAGTGGAAGATTGTCTGGAGTATTTGGATGAAACTTATGTACACGGAGTGAGTTCTCCTGTGAAACTGCTTTATATTGAGAGTATAACAAATCCGCAAAAGCTTTACACACATGCCCGTTCCCTTACCCTTAAAGGGGCGCGCATTGCTGCAATCAAAGCAGGTTACAGCGAGGAAGGAAGCCGTGCTGCTACGTCTCACACCGGTGCCCTTGCTACTCCCGACGAGGCAGTGAATGCCCTCTTTGCCAAAGCCGGTATAGTGAGGGTATATTCCCGCAGTGAACTTGTGGATATCGCGTCAATCTTCTCATTGCCAACACCTAAGGGACGCAATATAGCCATTGTTACACATGCAGGCGGCCCTGCAGTTATGCTAACCGATGTCCTCAGCAGCAACGGGATAAATATTCCCCATCTGAAAGGACCAAAAGCTGATGCACTTCTTGAAAAACTTTTCCATGGGTCGTCTGTTTCCAATCCTATAGATTGTCTTGCTACAGGCACAAAGGAGCAGCTGGGAGACATTATTGATGCCTGCAACAATGATTTTGAAGAGATTGATTCCATGGCTGTAATTTTTGGAAGTCCGGGACTCACAGATATGACAGAAACCTATACATTTATTCGTGAGAAGATGAAGACTTCGCGCAAGCCAATATATCCTATTCTTACATCAACGGTCAATGCCGGCGAGGCTATCAGGAAATTTAGGGCAGACGGCGGCATCTGTTTCGCATACGAGTGTGATTTTGCCCATGCATTTGTAAGGATGTGCAAGATGTATGACGGTTTCTCTGAAGATTTTCTTCATCCCGATATCAACTACCCTCTCATTCTTGAGACAATCAACTCTGCTTCCGACGGTTATTTGCAGCCACACCAGGTGCAGAAACTCCTGGATGCAGCCGGAATCAACAGGGCAAAAGAGTTTGTAGCGGCAACTTTAGAGGAGGCAAAATCAGCCGCTGCTCAGATAGGATATCCTCTTGTAATGAAAGTAGTTGGTCCTGTTCACAAGACTGATGTAGGTGGTGTTGTCCTTGGAGTTAAAGATGAGGATACACTTGTGAAGGAATTTGGGAGGATGATAAAAATAAAGGATACAACAGGGGTGCTCTTGCAGCCATATCTGTCGGGAAGAGAAGTATTTATAGGTGCAAAGAAAGAAGGCGGATTCGGTACAGTGGTGATGTGTGGATTGGGCGGTATTTTTGTAGAGGCATTGGGTGATGTAGTTTCTGCAATGGCTCCATTTTCACCTGCATTTGCCAGTGAAATGATAAAAAAACTCAGAGGATATAAAATTATTCAGGGTTTCAGAGGAGAAGAAGGGGTAAATGAAGTTATATTTGCAGAAATGGTTTCCCGTGTTGCTACACTTTGCTATTATGCACCGGAGATTATAGAGATGGATATTAACCCTCTTTTGGGCAATAGTGTAAATTTGGTTGCAGTTGATGCAAGAATCAGAATTAAGAGAAATGATTAGAGAAAATTTTGCTAAATTAGCACAATGGTATAAAGACCTCACCCCTACAGCTAAAAGTATGGTGGTTTTGTGCATTCTGTTGGTTATTGGAATCATTATAAGATGGGATGCAACAATAGAAGGGATTGAAAAAGGTTTCAGTTTTTTCAAGAAATAGAATAAACACTTAAAATTCAAGAATATGGCAGTTAAAGGAGCTATTGTAGTAGATACAGACAAATGCAAAGGCTGCGGCGTTTGTGCAGCCAATTGTCCTACACAGACAATTGCGTTGTCCAAACAAGTTAACGGTAAGGGATACAACTTTGCCTATATGGAGAATCCCGATAACTGTACAGGATGTACAAACTGTGCAACAGTATGTCCTGATGCCGTAATAACAGTTTACAGAGTGAAAATATAATTATTGAGGATATGGCTGAAAAAATTCTTATGAAAGGTAACGAGGCCATTGCACACGGCGCTATACGTTGTGGCGCAGACGGCTATTTCGGCTACCCTATCACTCCACAATCGGAGGTTATGGAGACACTTATGGAAGAGAAGCCTTGGGAAACAACCGGAATGGTTGTACTTCAGGCAGAAAGTGAAACATCTTCCATAAACATGGTGTACGGAGGTGCGTCAACAGGTAAGAAAGTTATGACATCTTCAAGCAGTTTGGGTATCAGCCTCATGGCTGAAGGGTTGAGTTATCTTGCCGGTGCCGAGCTTCCTTGTGTTGTTGTAAATGTAATGAGGGGTGGTCCCGGACTTGGTACCATACAGCCAGGTCAGGCAGACTATTTCCAGGCAGTAAAAGGTGGCGGTCACGGGGACTACAAGATGATTGTCCTTGCACCAGCCTCAGCTCAGGATATGTACGATTTTGTTGGCCTGGGATTTGATCTTGCATTCAAGTACCGTATACCGGCAATGATTTTGTCAGATGGTGTGATTGGCCAGATGATGGAAAAAGTGGAAATGGGTGAAATTGTTCCAAGGAGAACAAATGAGCAGATCAAGGAGCAATGTCCATGGGCACTTACTGGCAAGACAGCTGGCAGAAACAGAAATATCATCACTTCACTCGCTTTGGATCCAAACGTACAGGAGAGGACCAATATCAGGCTTCAGGAGAAGCATAAGGCAATTGAAGAGAATGAAGTAAGATACACTACTTACATGGCAGAAGATGCCGAGTATCTGATTGTAGCTTACGGCAGCATGTCCCGTATTTGTGAAGCTGCTGTAGACCAGGCACGTGAGGCCGGATATAAGGTAGGCCTTCTCAGACCGGTAACACTGTTCCCTTATCCTAAAAAACAGATTCAGAATTTTATTCCGCAACTTAAAGGTATCCTTACCGTTGAGATGAGTGCGGGTCAAATGGTAGAGGATGTAAAACTTGCTGTAGACGGTAAAGTACCGGTTGAGTTCTATGGCAGGAACGGTGGTATTGTACCTTCTCCTGATGAGGTTTATGAAGCTTTTGTAAAATTATTCAATAAATGATAGAGAGTTATGGACGTAAATGATATTATCAGACCGGAGAATATGGTATATGCCAAAACTCCTATTCTTACAGATTCTGTAATGCACTACTGCCCTGGTTGTCCTCATGGTACAGTACATAAGGTAATTGCTGAGGTTATTGAGGAGATGGGCATTCAGGACAAGGCCATTGGAATTTCACCAGTAGGATGTGCTGTTCTTGCATACAACTATATAGATATAGACTGGGAGCAGGCAGCCCATGGTAGAGCACCAGCACTTGCAACTGCAACCAAGCGTCTTAATCCCGACAAATATGTCTTTACATACCAGGGTGATGGAGATCTTGCATCAATTGGTACTGCAGAGATAATGCATGCATGCAACAGGGGCGAGAACATTGTTGTCATTTTTATCAACAATGCCATTTATGGAATGACAGGAGGACAGATGGCCCCTACTACCCTACTTGGACAGAAAACAGCAACTACCCCTTATGGCAGGGATGCAAAACTGAACGGATATCCTTTGAAGATAACTGAACTTATAGCACAGCTGGAGGGTGCATGTTATGTTACAAGACAGTCTGCCCACAATCCGGCCGCTGTAAGAAAATTGAAGAAAGCGGTTAGAAAAGCTTTTGAGAATTCAATGATGGATAAGGGAACCTCATTTGTAGAGGTTGTGAGTACCTGTAATTCTGGATGGAAACTTTCACCTGTACAGGCCAACAAATGGATGGAGGAGAACATGTTCCCATTCTATCAGCTTGGAGATTTGAAAGACAGGTAAAATCCGTTGAAGTGTTATTAACCCCCCAACAGGTTTCTGTCGGGATGAAAAAATGGACAAAAATGAAAGTAGAATTGATTATAGCAGGTTT
>JAEIGA010005662.1_pt1 | contig 19040 bp, 20 predicted proteins | sample 9270691 | NCBI WGS metagenome assembly JAEIGA01 (sample SAMN17057246, study PRJNA624740) | gut metagenome | biome: biome; isolation source: fecal sample | host: Bos grunniens | place: China: Xizang | collected 2019 | reverse complement strand
TCGCGCTTTGTCAGCAGACAATCGCTCGCCTTCGCCTTGCCTTGCACCACGTCCTCCGCGAACGCGCGGCAGGTCGGCGCACCGCAGGCGCCGCAATCCAGCCCCGGCAGTTGGCCGCGTAGTGCCTGAATATCCGCCATCATCCGCATCGACTCCGCCATCGTGTTGCCGAGCTGGGCTACCCCGCGATACTCGGGCACCTCGTCGAAGAAATACCCCTCGGGAATGTATTGCTCGTCGGGGGAGAGGAAATTCTGGCTGACGGGCAGATACCGTCTCAGGTTCTGCAAACGCGCCTTGGCGATGAACGGATTCTGAATGGTCATCACGCCGCCGACACAGCCGCCGGTGCAGGCGTTGAGTTCCACAAATTCGAGTTGCGGAATGTTGCCGTTCTCGATCTGGTCGAGTACGCGGTTGACATTCTCGATGCCGTCCGCGGCAAGGTAGCTGTCGTTAAACAGCGCCGATGCCTCGCCGCCCGAGCGCGCCCAGCCGATGCCGATCATCCCCGACTCGGACAGAGATTCTGTCGTGTCGTCGTGGGACATTGCGTTGATGAGTAGGAAATAGATGTCCTTGATGGATACCACGACGTCGACCTGACTCTCGTAGTCGCCGAAGCCGTTCTTCACATAGCTCACCTTTGCAGGGCAGGGGGAGATAAAGCAGACGCCAATCTCCTCGGGCTTTAACTCGGGGTGCTCGCGCTGCGCCTTTTCGCGCGCGAGCTTTGCGGCAATCTCCATCGGAGGGAGCATACGCATCACGTTCTCCGACAGCGATGGGTACCGCAGGGCAATCAGCCGCATCACCGCAGGACAAGCCGAGCTGATGACCGGCTTCTTCACGCCCTCGGTGTTTAAGTAAAACCGCGTGTAGGCGGAGACCAGCTCCGCCGCCTTGGACACCTCGTACACCTCGTCAAACCCGATACGCAACAGACCGTTCAGCACGTAGTCTATGTCGTCGAGATTGTCGAACTGGCCGTACAGCGTCGGGGCGGGAAGTGCGATCTTCCACTTGTACCCGTCCATCGCGTCCAGCTTACTGCGCCGCGACTTTTTCGCCTTGTGCGGGCAGACACGGATGCACTCGCCACAGTCGATGCAGCGCGCCTCGTTAATGACCGCGTGTCCGTCGCGGATGCGGATAGCCTCCGTCGGGCAATGCCGCAAGCAGGTGGTACAACCGGTGCACTTATGTTCGTCCAAGAAAACCGAATGTTCGTATGGTTTCATCTCATACACCTCGGTTTAGCCGTCGAGGTTGACCCGCATCGTGATGCGCGTGCCGACACCGACGGTCGATTCGATCTCCATATGATCGGTATAGCGTTTCATGTTCGGCAGACCCATACCCGCGCCGAACCCGAGCGAGCGAATGCTGTCGGGGGCGGTGGAAAACCCTGCCTGCATCGCCTGTTCGATGTCCGCGATGCCGGGACCGTGGTCCTCCAGGATGATTTCAATTGCATCCGGCTCCACGCGCACTTCGGCTTGGCCGCCGCCTGCGTGGATGACCATATTGATCTCACCCTCATACATCGCGATGGAAACGCGGCGAATGAGCTCCGGCGGTAATCCTAACCGCCGCAGGTTCTTCTTGACCTGTACCGACGCCTGACCGGCACAGGTGAAGTCATCTCCGTCCACATCAAAGCGAAAAGACAGCGCTTCGCTCATACCGCCGTCTCCCGTACCTTGTTGCCGACGAGACCGTTGCTGTACAGAATACCGCACGCCTCGTACATCCGCTTAGCGGTGCTCATCACGACGATGCCGCTCTCCTCTGCGAGGCGCAGCATCTCCTCGGTGGGCTGCTTGGATCGCACGAAGACGATGCATACCATATCCATCATCTCGGCGGTGCGGATGACCTGCGCGTTGACAAGACCCGTCATCAGAACGGCTTGGTCCTTGACATACGCGAGCACATCGCTCATCATATCGCTGCCGCAGGCGGAATACACGTGCCGACCAAGGTTTTCCTCACCGACCAGCACCTGTGCATCCAGCAGCTCTCGGATAGTACAGATCTTCATAGTGGCTTGTTCCTTTACAATTTAATAGAGGATCAATCCGCGTACTTGGCGAGGATGTCGTCGACATCGTCCACCGTCAGTCGACCGTAAACGTCCTCGTTGACGGTCAACACAGGGGCCAGACCGCACGCGCCGATGCAACGGCAAGCGGTCAGCGAGTATTTTCCGTCGGGGGTGCACTCCTCCGCGCCGATGCCCAAACGCTCGCTGAGCTTATCCATGATATCGCCAGCACCCTTAACATAGCAGGCGGTACCCAGACACACGGAAATGTTGTACTTACCCTTCGGGGACAGCGCGAACTGCGCATAGAAGGTCGCGACGCCGTAGATCTTCTCCAGCGGCACCCCCATACCGTCCGCGATCATCTGCTGTACTTCGATCGGCAGATAGCCGTAGATCCCCTGCGCCTCCTGCATGACGCCCATCACGCGGGTCGGGTCGTGCTTGTTCGCATCGATGACCGCTTTGAGCTGGGCTTCCTGCTCGGGTGTTCCGGAGAAGGGAATCGAGCTGATTTTCTTTTGCATTTGCCTTTGTCCTCCTTACAGAATGTTCGTATAGCGCCACCCGTCCGCCTCTTGCAAACGGGCAGACTACGCCGTATAAAATTATAGCACGTTTCGCGCAGGTTTTCCAGTCTTTTTTCGATAATTTTTGATAATTGTTAAAAAAATCGCAATTTTTATGTTTTTAACGGTTTTTTGTATAAAGATGTACGAAAAAAGAGGGAAAAAAGCAAAGCAGCCGACTCGACGAGTCGGCTACTTTTTGCTTTTTATCGTGCGTTATGTTCTATGCACGCAAATTTTTATTCTTTTACAAACTCGGCGATATCTTCCAAACGACAATCCAACGCATCACACAGCTTGTTCAGCGTTTTCGTCTCGATATTGTCATTTGCCTTCAAACGGCGCACCGTCTTGCTGTCAATACCGCAACGCTCGCGCAACTGATAAGTGCTGATGCCTTTTGCTTTCATCGTTTCCCACAATCTGTCAAACCGAATCATTTTTACACCCCCACTTGACAGGTTTTATTATGGGGGTTATAATCGTTTTTATTAAGGGGATATAATCCCCATAACGAAATGTGAGGGCGCAAAATGAGACCAACACGTGAAGAGGAAGAAAGCCATTCAGTTATCGGATATTTGCGATGTCTTTCAACCGAAGAATTACTACATCTTTTGCGTAACTGTTATGAAAGCGATTCGGATAACGCCTTTTACGCAAAAGAGATTATCTCGGTTTTAGAAAGTCGTTTTGACAAAACACAAAAATAAACAGCAGCAGGCTTAAACGAGCCTGCTGCTGTTTATTTCTTATCGTGCGTTGTGTTCTTTGAGTGCGCGCTCGGCTTCGCGGCGCATATCCCGCCGCGCGGCATCCTCGCGCTTGTCGTACAATTTCTTGCCGCGGCATAAGCCCACTTGCACTTTAACGCGGCTGCCTTTGAAATACAACGACAACGGAATAAGCGCATAGCCCTGCTGTTTGAGCAAACCAAACAGGCGCATAATTTCTCGTTTATGCATCAGCAGTCGGCGCACGCGCAACGGGTCGCGGTTGAAGATATTGCCTTTCTCATAGGGGCTAATGTGCATACCGTTGATAAACATTTCACCGTCTACCACGTTGCACCACGCGTCCTTGAGGTTGACGCCGCCTTGGCGCAACGCTTTGACCTCGGTGCCGCACAGTTCAATGCCTGCCTCGAAAGATTCCTCAATAAAATATTCGTGGAATGCCTTGCGGTTTTCCGCAATGGTTTTATTTTGCTTCTTGTGGTCCGCCATCGCGGATCACCTCCAATAAGATGGGTTGAAATCGTGCAAAGCCTCCCTTGTGCAAAGGGAGGTGGCTGCGGCGGTAGCCGCAGACGGAGGGATTGTCTTTTACAATCCCCCAGCCTCGCATTCGCTCGGCAGCCCCCTTTACACAAGGGGGCCTTATGAAACTTCGGAATTGCGTAAGCAATTCGAGCACATCGCAACGCGAACTCCAATAGCCACCGTGCTGCAGCGATGTGCGGCAAGGGGGCCTATCTTGTTTCCGTTGGTTTACAATTCGCTTCTACCGGCGAGGGAGCGGGTGAGGGTGACCTCATCCGCGTATTCGAGGTCGCCGCCGACAGGAATGCCGTAGGCAAGGCGCGTGACCTTAATGTTCAGTGGTTTGAGCAGGCGCGACAAATACATCGCGGTGTAATCGCCCTCCACTGTCGGGTTGGTCGCCATAATCACCTCGGTGATGCCCTCGTCCGCCAGACGGCGAAGCAATTCTTTCACACGAAGCGCCTCGGGGCCACGTCCGTCCATCGGGGAGATGGTGCCGTGCAGCACGTGATATTGCCCGTTATACTCCCGCGTGCGCTCGATGGCGAGCACGTCCTGCGGATCCTCCACCACGCAAATGACCGTGCGGTCACGGCGCGCGTCCCCGCACACGGGGCACTGCTCGGCGTCGGTGAGATTGCAGCACACGGGGCACTCGTGAATATTCTCCCGCGCGTCGGCGATCGCTTTTGTCAGCGAATCGGCGTCCGCACGAGGCATATACAGCAGGTGAAACGCCAGCCGCGCCGCGGACTTGCGTCCGATGCCGGGCAGGCGCTCGAGCTGTTCGGTCAGCCGCTCAAGCGGCAACAGTGCATAGCCCATCTTTAGAACAGCCCCGGCATATTCATCCCGCCGGTAACCGCGCCCATCGACTGCTCCGCGTCCTGCGCGGCCTTGCGCTGGGCCTCGTTAACCGCCGCCATCACGAGGTCGGCAAGCATCTCGGCATCATCGGGCTCGATGACCTCGGGCTGAATGCTAAGCGCGGTCAGCTGATGCTTGCCGTTGACGGTCGCGCTTACGGCGTTACCGCCAGCGGTAGCGACGTATTCCCGCGCTTCCAGCTCCTGCTGTACGCGCGCCATATCGTCCTGCATCTTCTGCGCCTGGCGAATCATCGCCTGCATATTATTCGGGCCACCGCCCATTCCCTTCGGAATATTTGCTTTCATTCGTATATCTCCTTTAACTTAATCCTCGCTGACGGGCACGTCCGCTTTACGCGCGGCGGCCAGCAACTGCGAGAGGGGGTCTTCCGTGTTTTTCTGCACCGTGACGGTGCGGCGCAGACCCAGTCGATAGGTCTTGCCCGCGACCTGTCGGATCGCATCGGCGAGCATCGTCTTATTGTTATCCTGCGCGAGCAGTTCCTTAAACAGCGCGTTTTCGGTGCAGATGAGCAGCATCTCGCCCTTTAGTACCGCCTGCGACTGTGCGAGCACGCCATAGAGCGGCGGGCAGGAGGTCAGCAGGCTCTCCAGTACCTCGCCCCATTTCGCAAAGGGAATCTCCTCGTCGGGAGCGGGGGCGGGGGCATCATTTGTAGGTTGCGCAGAGGGTTCGGGCAGAGGCGGCTCGTCGGTGTCAGCCGACTGAGGGGTAGTCTGCGCAAAGTTCATCTCTCCCTCCGCCCTCGCTGTCGCTCGGGCACCTCCCTCGTCAGAGGGAGGCAAAGGCCCGCCCGCATCGGTTTGCACAGCGCTTTCCACTACGCCACCCGCGCGAACCGCCTTTTCCAGCTCGCTGATGCGGGAGAGCAGCGCCGCCTGCGTGTTATCCAGTGCGGGGTCGCACAATTTCAGCACCGCCATCTCCATCTCCACGCGGCGGACAACGCCCCCGCGCAGTCGCTCGAGCGCGGTCTGCAGCACTTCCATCATATGCAGGATCGCGGGCAGCTCCAGCGTGCGCGCGAGCGCCTGCATCTGCTCGAGCTCCTCAGGCGCAGCGATGATGAGCTCGCCGCCGTCGGGCACGCTTTTCAGCACCATCAGGTTGCGAACGTAGCCGATCCACTCGGCGCACAGCCGCTCCATATCCTTCGACGAACGATAGAGAGTGTCCACCGCCTCGAGAGCACCCGCGGCATCCCGCCGCGCGACACATTCCGTCAGCGCATACAGCGCCTCACGGCTCGCCATCCCCGTCGCGGTCGCCACCACGGCGGCGTCGATGGTGGTATTGCCCGACGCGCACTGATCAAGCAGAGAAAGCGCATCACGCAATGCACCGTCCGCGAGACGGGCGAGCAGCATCGCCGCATCGGGGGTGATCGCGAGCCCCTCCTGCGTCGCGACAAAACTCACGCGCGAGGCGATCGCTTCGGGCGCGATGCGGTTAAAATCAAACCTTTGGCACCGCGAGAGAATGGTCGCGGGCAGCTTGTGCACCTCGGTGGTGGCGAGGATGAAAATGACGTGGGCGGGCGGCTCTTCCAGCGTTTTGAGCAGGGCGTTAAACGCGCCCGCGGAGAGCATATGCACCTCGTCGATGATGTATACGCGGTATTTGCCGACGACGGGGGTGAACGCCACCTCGTCGCGCAGGTCGCGGATGCTGTCGACGCCGTTATTGGACGCCGCGTCGATCTCGGTCACATCCAGCACCGAACCGTCGTCGATGCCGCGACAGGTCGCGCACGCGTTGCACGGGTCGCCGTCGACGGGATGCTCACAGTTGACCGCCTTGGCAAGGATCTTCGCGCAGGTGGTCTTACCCGTTCCGCGACAACCCGTAAACAGGTAGGCGTGGGACAGGCGGTTGTTTTTAATCTCGTTTTTGAGCGCGGTGGTGATGAGCTCCTGCCCGCAAACGTCCGTAAAGGTCTGCGGGCGCCATTTGCGATATAAGGCTTGGTACACGCTCTCAACTCCTCACAAAAATTTTGCCGTACGGTCTCGGGCATACGGACGAACGGATTACCTGCGGCACACGGACACAACCGCTTAATGCTGCTCGGTTCCCCGCCTGACATGGTTCACGGCGCACCGTCGCACAGGACCCGTCCGCCCGTATGCCCCAAAGCGTACGGCTACTATGGTTACCATAGTATTATATACCATCTCTCAAAATAAATCAACCGCTATTTTCAGCGGCATAACGGGAATTTTGCCGACATATAGTATACTGCAAGACTTTTCGAAGGAGTGATGTCGGTGAAGGGACAACGCGCCGCGCTTTTGCGCCGTCTGGCGGCGGGGGCAAAGATCGTAGCGGCGGTTACGGCGATCGCCGCGGCGAGTGCTCTGCCGTTTAATTGGGCGCGGATGGGACACACCGCCGCTCTGCTCGCCGCGGGGCTGCAGCAGCCGCATAACGCCGTGCAGGTGCTCGGCGAGCGGCTCGCACCGAGCGGCGTGGCGCAATCAGGCGGGATACAGCCGCCGTCCGCAGCGCCGAACGCCGAGGATCACACCGCCATCCTGCCGCCCGATGAGGACGACTCGATTCCCGTCGTCGCCGCGCCGAAAGAGGACGGCAGCGGCGGCAAGGTGCTCACGCAAAAGCTGGACACGGGCGACACCCGCACCCACGGCATCGCCACGCGCAACAGCAGCGGCAAAGCCGTTGACATCGCCGCCGCGCTGTCCAGCAAGCTCACCCCGAAATTCACCGACACCGACGCGCCGCAGGTTCTCATTATCCACACCCACACCACCGAGGCGTATATGACCTACGACGCGGGATATTATAACGCCGCCGACCGCGACCGCACGACCGATCACGCGCGCAACGTCTGTGCGGTTGGGGATGCGGTGGTGAAAGCCCTCGCCGAGCAGGGCATTGCCGCCATCCACGATACCACGGTGCACGATTCGCCCTATTCGGGCGCGTACACCCGCTCGGCCAAGACGGTGCAGAGTATCTTAAAACAGCACCCGACCATTCAGGTGGTGCTCGACCTGCACCGCGATGCGCTGATGAGCGGCAGCAACGGGCTCGTCAAGCCCACCGTCACCGTCGACGGCAAAAAGGCGGCGCAGATGATGATCATCGCGGGCGTGCTGTCCACCGAGGCACTGCCCAACCCATATTGGCAGCAAAACCTCGCGCTCGCCGCGCAGTGGCAAAAGGCACTCACCGCCCGCTACGACGGGTTGATGCGTCCGCTTTCCACCGTCGGCAGCCGCTACAACCAGAACCTGCACGCGGGCTATCTGCTCGTCGAGATCGGCAGCGAGGGCAACACCGTCGCCGAAGCGGTATATTCGGGAGAAATTTTGGGCAAAACATTGGCAGAACTATTGAAATAGGGGGCTTGCCAATGCTTCGCCGTCTGCCGTGGCGCACGTTTTTGACCGCATTTGTTCTCACATCGTGCGTGTTGGGATTGTTCGCTGCGTTTCTCATCATTGAATATAACATCCGAAAAACCACCTACGGCCAAGTCGACCTCGGGGTAACGTATACCATGGAGGGCGGTGTCCCGTCCGTGCAGATTGGCGAGGGCGAACCGCTCGCCATTCCGCCCGCCGTCGAGCAGACGGCCGAGGTCGCCATCCCGCCGCCCGTGCGGCTGTTCGCCGCCCTGTGGCGATGGGAGTGCGAGGCGGCCGCGTGGTTTTGGGAATGGTTGTCGTAGGGGCGGATAGTATCCGCCCCTTTTTGGCTTTGGCTACTGGACAAGTGCGGGTTTTGTTATTATAATAGGTATATATTCTCCACGCAAAGGAGCGTTCACGATGTCACACACCATTGCCGCCATCTCTACCCCCGCCGCGCCTGCAGGCATCGGGGTTATTCGCCTGTCGGGCGACGATGCCATCGCCATCGCCTGCCGCGTATTCCGCGCGGCGGATCCTGCGCGCTCGCTCGACAGACTCGCGGGCTACACCGCCGCCTACGGGCACGTGTTCGACACCGACGGCGATATTGACGACTGCGTGGCGCTGGTATTCCGCGCGCCGCACAGCTACACGGGCGAAGATACGGTGGAGCTGTCCTGCCACGGCGGAATATACCTTTTACAGCGCACCTTACGCGCCTGCCTTGCCGCGGGCGCGCGACCCGCGGGCGCGGGAGAATTCACCCGTCGTGCCTTTGTCAGCGGGAAAATGGACTTAACACAAGCGGAAAGCGTGATGGAACTCATTGCCGCCGACGGACGGCTCGCTGCGTGCGCCGCACTCGCCGCGCGCGAGGGCGCGACCTACCGCCGCCTGCAAAACGTGAAAGAAACTCTGCTCGGTGTCGCGGCGCAATTCGGCGCGTTCGTCGACTATCCCGACGAGGATATCCCCGAACTGCACACCGACGCACTCGCCGACACCATCCGCGAGGCAATAAACGCCATCACGGCACTGCTCGACACCTTTGATGCCGGGCGCGTATTGCGCGAGGGCATCGAATCCGTCATCGTCGGCAGTCCCAACGTGGGCAAATCTACCTTAATGAACTGTCTGGCGGGATGCGAGCGCAGCATCGTCACCGACATTGCGGGCACCACGCGCGACGTGGTCGAGGAGACGGTGCGTTTGGGAGACGTCACCTTGCGGCTCGCGGACACCGCCGGCATCCGCGACACCGATGACCGCGTAGAGACCGTCGGGGTAGCGCTGGCGCGCCGACGTTTAGAGAGAGCCGCGCTGGTGCTCGCCGTGTTCGACGGCTCGCGCGAACTCACCGACGAGGATAAAGCCCTCGCGCGATCTGTTGCCGACGCGGCGGCCATCGCCGTCATCAACAAAGCCGACTGCGACGAGCACACCGATCGCGCGTGGCTCGAGGCACACTTTGACCGCGTGGTCACCCTCTCCGCCAAAGGCGGCGAGGGGATCGCCGCGCTGACCGAGGCGGTCGCGCAGGTGACGGGAGTGGAGCGACTGAATGCCGCCGAGCCGATGCTCGCCACCGAGCGTCAGAGAGCTTGCGCGGCGCGGTGTCTTGCCTGCCTTAACGAGGCGACGGACGCCCTCGCGCTCGGAATGACCCTCGACGCGGTCGCGGTCAGCCTGGACGGCGCGATCGCCGCCATCCTTGACCTGACGGGCGAGCGCACCACCGAAGCGGTCGTCGACGAGGTGTTCGCGCGGTTCTGCGTGGGAAAATAAAAACGCATATAAACGCAAAAAAGCTCTGTTCCAAACGGAACAGAGCTTTTTACTTTGCGCTATAATTAGGCGTTGGCCTTCTTAGCGAGGGCGGACTTTTTACGAGCTGCGGTATTCTTGTGCAGCAGTCCCTTAGCAACAGCCTGATCGATCTTCTTGGTGGCGGCGCGCAGCGCCTCCTCCTTATTCTCACCGGCCTCGATGGCAGCGTTCGCCTTCTTGATCTCAGTCTTGAGAGCGGAACGGTTAGCCTTGTTGCGAGCCGTCTTGATCGCGATGACCTTCACGCGCTTCTTAGCGGATTTAATGTTGGGCATGGTCACACCTCCTCTGAATCATCGAATATTAAAGTAAATCACGCACAAGATATATTAACACCTTTAATTAAAAATTGCAACTAAAATTTTTGCAAAAACGGGTTTTTTTCAAATTCTGTTGCAGAAACACGGAAAAAGTGTCGATTTTGGGGGGTATTTTTATGAATTGTCGCACAGATTTGGCGATTGAAGCGGCCGCGGACGCCGATAAACTCGGCGAAAACGACATCCGCCGCACCGAATCCGACGAGGGCGGCGCACGCATCACCCGCCTGCACGTCTTGTCCGAACGCGGCGCGGCGGCACTCGGCAAGCCGATCGGGCAGTACATCACCGCGCAGATGCCACCGCTGTCCGACGACGAAACGCGGCTGACCGCATACGCGAAAGCGGTCGCAAAAGAACTGACCGCGCTGTTGCCGTCACAGGGCACGGTGTTGGTGGTGGGGCTCGGCAACCGCTCGGTCACTCCCGACACCCTCGGCCCGTCGACGGCGGATATGGTGCTCGCCACCCGCCACATCCGCGGAGAGTTTGCCCGCGCGGCAGGGCTGGACGACCTGCGGCCGACGGCAGTGCTTACCCCCGGCGTGCTGGGGCAGACGGGAACGGAGTCGAGCGAAATCGTGCGCGGCGTCTGCCGCGAGGTACAGCCCTGCGCGGTGGTGGTCGTGGACGCACTCGCGGCGAGGAGCGTCGAGCGACTCGGGTGCACCGTACAGCTGTGCGACAGCGGCATCGCGCCAGGCTCGGGGGTGGGCAACAACCGCCAACCGCTCAACCGCGAGGTGCTCGGTGTACCCGTTATCGGGATGGGGGTGCCGACGGTAGTGGACGCGGTGACACTGGTGCGGGAATATCTGCACGAGGACACCGACGCGCCCGCCGACAGCGAGCAGCCGCCGATGATGGTCACCCCACGCGAAATCGACCTCGTCATCAGCCGCGCGGCGCGCCTCGTCGCGATGGCGATCAACGGCGCACTGCAGCCCGCCTATTCCGCAAGCGAGCTCATCAGCGTGGCGCGGGGGATGTGACAAATCGTGTCGCGCCAATATGCGCGATGTCGTTGAGGTTTTTTGCCGTTTATGGTATACTCTTCTCATCAAGCCTGGTCGGTCGAGAGGATGTCGGTATGGAATTTCACGAAAAACTGCAGGAACTGCGTAAACAACAAGGCATCACACAAGAACAACTTGCGGAGTCGCTGTACGTTTCGCGTACGGCTGTTTCAAAATGGGAGTCGGGCAGAGGGTATCCCAACATCGACTCGCTCAAAGCGATCGCCGTCTTTTTCGGGCTATCGGTGGACGAGCTGCTGTCGGGCGGCGAACTGCTGACCATCGCCGAACAAGATAAACAGCAATCCGCATCCCGTTTGTGCGACATCGTGTTCGGTCTGCTCGACCTTTGCGTTTTGCTGTTTCTGTTTTTGCCGCTCTTCGGGCAAGAAACGGACGGGGTGGCGCAATCGGTTTCGTTATTATCCATGACAAACATCTCACCGTATTTGCGGACTGCCTATATCGTTGTCGTGGGTGGCATTGCCGCATCGGGCGTTTTAACGCTTGTACTGCAATACTGCGTGCACCCGTTTTGGGTCAAAAGCAAAGCCGCCGTGTCGCTGTGTCTTAACGCGGCAGGCGCGCTACTGTTCATTATCAGCCGACAGCCGTATGCGGCGACGTTGCTGCTCGTTTTCCTGACAATCAAGGCATTTCTACTAATAAAGCGACACTGACACGAACCGTGTCGGTACCGTGAAAGCCCGTTTCTTGCGTTTCTTCTCGCCTTCCCGTAATGTGTACGTAGAACACGAAAGGAAGGTTGATAAAGATGAAAAAGAACAATCAAAAAAATTTATGTATAGCCGTCGGGTTGCTCGCGGCGTTCGCGCTGTGGACGGTCGCCGTCCGTTATGTGGACGTGGCGCCGATCGGACCGCGCGGGTCGACCGTCGGGTTCGCCTCGGTCAACGGGTTTGTGCACCGCCTTGTCGGTGTACATATGTCGCTGTACACCATCACGGATTGGTTGGGGCTGGTGCCCGTCGGTGTCGGGATGGGGTTTGCGCTGCTCGGGCTTGTGCAATGGCTTAAGAGAAGACGCCTTGGCCGCGTGGATTACAACCTCTTTGTGCTCGGCGGATTTTACATCGTTGTGTTGGCGGTATATCTGTTCTTTGAAACCGTGGTTATCAATTACCGCCCCGTGCTGATTGACGGGTTTTTGGAAGCGTCCTATCCGTCCTCCACTACGATGCTGGTGCTGTGCGTAATGCCGACCGCTGCGATGCAGTTGCGCGCGCGCATACAAAACCGCGCAATGCGGTATGCCGTTACCATAACCATCACCGCTTTTATGGTGTTTATGGTGGTTGGGCGGTTCATTTCGGGTGTGCATTGGATGACCGACATAGTCGGCGGCGCGTTGCTCAGCGCCGCGCTCGTGATGCTGTACCGTTGGATTAGTTGTTTGAAGGAATAGAAAGCGGCGTATGCCCTCATTCCTACATTCCGTCCGCAAGCGCAAAAAGACCGCAAGTCTGTACAGACTTGCGGTCTTTTGCGTACAAAAAGTATAGTGCGGTCTCTCGGATCAGCGCTTGCTGAACTGGGGAGCGCGACGGGCAGCTTTCAGACCGTACTTCTTACGCTCCTTCATACGAGGATCGCGGGTCAGGAAGCCGGCCTTCTTGAGCGCAGAGCGCAGGCCTTCGCTATCGTACTGCAGCAGAGCACGGGCGACACCGTGACGGATCGCGCCGGCCTGGCCGGACACGCCACCGCCGGCAACGCGGCACTCAATGTCAAACTTCTCGGTAAGGCCCGTGAGGTTGAGCGGCTGACGCACAATCAGCTTCAGGGTCTCAAGCCCGAAATAATCGTCGATATCACGGCCGTTGATGGTCACCTTGCCGGTGCCCTGGTACAGACGCACGCGGGCAACAGAGGATTTACGGCGACCGGTGCCGTAGAAAAAGGGTCTAGAATTGTAATCCATCGTTATTGCCTCCTTCATTACAGCTCAAACGCTTCGGGTTTCTGGGATGCGTGGGGATGCTCAGCACCGGCGAAGCAGTGCAGACGGGTCTCGGCGGCGCGGCCGATGTGGTTGTTGGGGATCATACCACCAACCGCCAGCTCCATCGCCTTCTCGGGACGCTGCGCCATCAGGGTGGCGTACTTGGTCTCCTTCATGTTGCCGATCCAACCGGTGTGACGGTACCACTTCTTCTGCTCCAGCTTCTTGCCCGTCAGGACAGCCTTGGCGCAGTTGATGATGATGACGTTGTCACCGCAATCGACGTGAGGGGTGAAGGTGGGCTTGTGCTTGCCGCGCAGCAGGACAGCCGCCTGAGCAGCCACGCGACCGAGGGGCTTACCGGCGGCGTCGATGACGTACCACTTACGCTCGACCTGACCGGCTTTTTCCATAAAAGTCATAGTAGTTTCCTCCTAATCGTTTTGGGGCGTCGGGTTAAAACGCCCGTCGGGGACTCTCCCTCAGCAGAAACCGCACGTTGTGCGGCGGGGGAGTCGATTTACCGAACGGGTGTTATAATAACACATCTAAAAAACGCTGTCAAGACCCAAATTCCTGTTTTTTTAATTTACATCCCTTATTCTCTCGATTTCTCTCATTTTTACGCCGTTTTGCTCTGTTTCTCGTGTTTCATTTCATTTTTTGCACGGTAGTTTCGGGGTATGTCCACAACATCTTGGGGCAGGGGCGGCGAAAAGCGACTAAATAAGCCAAAACAACCGAATTTTACGGGTTTTATCGCCTTTTCTACCAAAAAAACCGTGCCATTTTCTGCGGTGTTTCACCTTGTAGGCAGGGGAGATGTGTGGTAAAATAAAAGGTGAAAGCAACCGCCGCGTGAATAAAATAAGAGGGTATTATATGAAAACTCCTGCGATCATCAAAATCGACCCGTATCTCGCACCGCACGCCGACGACCTCGTCCTGCGGATGGAGAACTATGCCCAAAAGCGCGCCGAGCTGGTCGGCGAGGGCGGCGATCTCGTCGACTTTGCGAACGGGCACGCGTATTTCGGCATCCACCCGACGAAAAACGGCTGGGTGTACCGCGAATGGGCGCCTGCCGCCGAAGCGATGTTCTTCACGGGTGACTTTAATAACTGGGACACCGCCGCCTGCCCGATGACGCGGCTGGACAACGGCGTGTTCGAGGTGGCACTCGCGGGGCGCGACGCTCTGCAGGTCGGGCAGAAGGTGCAGGCCATCGTGTGGCATAACGGCGAGATGCTGCGCCGCGTGCCGACCTACGCGACCCGCGTCGTGCAGGATCCCGAGACCTACTGGTGGTGCGCCGAGGTGGACGACACGCTGTGGGACAAGTTCCCGTGGACCGACGCGTCCTTTAAGCCCGCCGCCACGCCCTACATCTACGAATGCCACATCGGGATGGCGCAGGACGCCTACGAGGTCGGCAGCTACCGCGATTTTACGAAGAACATCCTACCGCGAGTGAAAAAGCTCGGCTACAACACCATTCAGATCATGGCGGTGATGGAGCATCCGTATTACGGCTCGTTCGGCTATCAGGTGTCCAACTTCTTCGCCGCCTCGTCGCGCTTCGGCGCGGCGCGCGACCTCAAGGAGCTGGTCAACACCGCGCACAAAATGGGGCTGACCGTCCTGCTCGACGTGGTGCACTCCCACGCGGTCAAGAACGTCGGCGAGGGGCTCAACCTCTTCGACGGTACGGAATACCAGTTCTTCCACGCCGGTGGGCGCGGCAACCACCCCGCGTGGGACACGAAGCTCTTTAACTACGGCAAAAACGAGGTGCTTCACTTCCTGCTCTCCAACCTGAAATTCTGGATGGACGCGTTCCACTTCGACGGCTTCCGCTTCGACGGCGTGACCTCGATGCTGTACCACGACCACGGGCTGGGCAGTGCGTTCACCGATTACTCGATGTATTTCTCCCTCAACACCGACACCGAGGCGGTGACCTATCTCCAGCTCGCCAACGAGCTCGTCCACGCGGTCAACCCCCGCGCGATCACCGTCGCCGAGGATATGTCGGGGATGCCGGGAATGTGCATCCCCATCAAGGACGGCGGCATTGGGTTTGATTTCCGTCTGTCGATGGGTATGCCTGACCTGTGGATCAAATTCCTCAAGGAATACGGCGACGAGCAATGGGATATGAACAAGCTGTGGTGGGAGCTCGACACCCGCCGCCCGAAAGAGAAAAACATCGGCTACTGCGAGTCGCACGACCAAGCGCTGGTGGGGGATAAGACGATTATGTTCCGCCTGTGCGATGCGAATATGTATACGGGAATGAATAAGGGCAGCGGCGACTCCGTCGTCGACCGCGGCGTCGCCCTGCACAAGCTCATCCGCCTGGTCACCGCCACGCTGGCAGGCGAGGGGTATCTCAACTTTATGGGCAACGAATTCGGGCATCCCGAGTGGATCGATTTCCCACGCGAGGGCAACGGATGGAGTTATCACTACTGCCGCCGCCAATGGCATCTCGCGGACGACCCTCAATTGCGTTACGGGCAGCTTGAAGCGTTTGACCGTGCGATGATTTCTCTGATGCGCCGCGAGCGCCTGCTGACCAAGACGGCGGAATATCGTCACATACACAACGACGATAAGGTGATGATCTACGGCAAAGGAAAGCTCACCTTCGCGTTCAATTTCCATCCCGAAAAGTCGTATGAGGGGTATTTTATCCCCGTGAAACAACCGGGCGAGTACGAGGTGGTGCTGTCGAGCGACGATTTCGCGTTCGGCGGATTTGACCGCGTCGACACCGCCTACCGCTACACCGCCGCCCCCACCGAGGACGGTCGTTGCGGATTTATGTGCTACCTGCCGTCCCGCACCGCCGCGGCGTTTAAACGGGTGGAGTGAGGGCGGTTCGCGAATCGCCCGAAAACGGCTTTGCACAAAAACGCCCCGCTCACGCGGGAGAGGAACTCATCACGAAAGAAGCGAATGTATGAAATTCTCAAAGCATTATACCGTTCTTGACGAAACCGTTATCGAGGTGGAAACGGATTTCCCCACCACCGTGGACAGACTGCGCTCGATGCAAGGCGTCTGCCGCGAAACCGACAACGACCAGTTCCCTTTGGGATTCACCTGCGATAAAAAAGGGCGGCTACGCGTGGACGCTCTCTACCGCAGCACCTCGTCCAATTGTCGCCTGAACTTTGTTGTCGGCGAGGTCGCCGAGCAAGACGGCAAGACCGTGGCGAAGATCTACTGTGTACACGACCGCTCAGCGAAAGTCTATCGCTATGTTGAATGGGCGGTCTACGCCGCACTGTTTTGCGCGTTTTTGGTGTTTGTCGCCTATTCCATAAAAGCGGGGAGGCCTTTATCGCGCAAAGACGTTATTACGGTGGTGTTATTTGCTCTGCTGCTGTTTACCATCCCCTTTCGCACAAAAAAGGATGCGCAAAACCAACCCGCCGATCTCGAAAAAATGAAGACCGAGGTCATCAACCGTGTACGCGCGGTCGACCGCTGGGACGATTGAGCGCTACGCGGTTTGCACAAACCGTAAATAGGCTCGTAGGGGCGGGGTCTCCCCGCCCGCTTTAGGGAACAACAAGAAAAGTCCTACCCTCACGGGTAGGACTTTTCTTATTCATCATCCAATTTAAGTACCGCCATAAACGCTTCCTGCGGCACCTCAACGCTGCCGAGCTGGCGCATACGCTTTTTGCCTTCCTTCTGTTTTTCCAGCAGTTTCTTCTTACGCGTGATATCGCCACCGTAGCATTTCGCGAGCACGTCCTTGCGCATCGCGCGCACCGTTTCACGGGCGATGACCTTGCCGCCGATGGCCGCCTGCACGGGCACCTCGAACAACTGGCGCGGAATATTGTCGCGCAGTTTCTCGCACATCTTGCGCGCGCGGGTGTAGGCGTTGCCCGAGAACAGGATAAAGGACAAGGCATCCACCATATCGCCGTTGAGCAGGATATCCAGCTTGACGAGGTCGGATTTCACGTAGCCCTTAAGCTCGTAATCAAAGCTCGCGTAGCCCTTGGTACGGGATTTGAGCGCGTCGAAGAAATCGTAAATAATCTCGTTGAGCGGCAGTTCGTAATGAATGTCGACACGGGTCGGGTCGAGGTATTTCATATCCTTAAACACGCCGCGGCGCTCTTGACACAGTTCCATAATGTTGCCGACGTAGTCGTTGGGCGCGTAGATGTGCGCTTCGGCGATCGGCTCCTCCGCCATCGCGATGGTGGCAGGGTCGGGGTAGTTGGTGGGGTTGTCCACCCACAGCTCAGTGCCGTCGGTCAGCGTCACGCGATAGATAACGCTCGGCGCGGTGGTGATGAGGTCGAGGTTATACTCGCGCTCAAGGCGCTCCTGAATAATCTCCATGTGCAGCAGTCCGAGGAAGCCGCAGCGGAAGCCAAAACCCAGCGCGACCGAGGTTTCGGGCTCAAAGGTCAGCGACGCGTCGTTGAGCTGTAAGCGCTCCAGCGCCTCGCGCAGATCCTGATAATGCGCACCGTCGGCAGGGAACACGCCGCAGTACACCATCGGGTTTGCCTTGCGATAGCCGGGCAACGGCTCGGCGGCAGGGCGGCTCGCGAGCGTGATGGTATCGCCGACGCGCGCGTCACCCACCGTCTTGATGGACGCGGCGAGATAGCCGACCTGTCCCGCGCGCAGTTCTTTCATCGGCTCCAAACGACCGGGGCGCATAATGCCGACCTCGACGACGTCGAAGGTCGCGCCGCTCGCCATCATTTTAATGGTGTCGCCTGCTTTCACCGTACCGTCCATCACGCGGAAATACACGATGACGCCGCGATAACTGTCGTAATAGCTATCGAAAATAAGTGCCTGCAGAGGCTTATCGTCGTCGCCCTCGGGCGCGGGCAATTTCACGATGGATTCCAGCACCGATTCAATGCCGACGCCTGCTTTCGCGGAGATGAGCGGCGCCTCGGACGCGTCGATGCCGATAATGTCCTCAATCTCGCTCTTTGCTCGCTCGGGGTCAGCGGCAGGCAAGTCAATTTTGTTGATAACGGGGATAATCTCCAGCCCGTGCTCCGCCGCAAGATAGGTGTTCGCGAGCGTCTGCGCCTCGACGCCCTGCGACGCGTCTACGATGAGCAGGGCGCCCTCGCACGCGGCGAGCGAACGCGACACCTCGTAGTTGAAGTCGACGTGTCCGGGGGTGTCGATGAGGTTGAAGGTATATTCCTCGCCGTTTTCGGCGATATAGTTGAGCGTTACCGCGTGCGCCTTGATGGTAATGCCGCGCTCACGCTCCAAGTCCATACTGTCCAGCAGCTGGTCTTCCATATCCCGCAGCGCCACCGTGTTGGTCTTCTCCAGCAGGCGGTCGGCAAGGGTGGATTTGCCGTGGTCAATATGGGCGATAATGCAAAAATTGCGTGTGTGTTCTCTCTTATTGGACAAGGGGACACCTACTTTCGATACAGTTGAAGACATTTTATCATTTTTTTGCTCGTTTGACAAGTCAAAGCATTGAAAAAACCAACGCGAAATGGTAAAATGGAGAAAAGCGTTGTGTCATTATATAATACATATATATAAGGAGCATCATTATGGACTGGACCGAAGTGAAAATTTCTATTCCCACCGCCCACACCGACGAGGCGGCGGCAATCGCCAATATGGCGGTTCCGTACGGTATTTATATTGAGGATTACAGCGACCTTGAGCAGGGTGCGCGGGAAATCGCGCGCATCGACCTCATCGACGAGGAGCTGCTCGCGCGCGACCGCGCAACGTCCGTT
>JAEIGA010005661.1_pt1 | contig 19042 bp, 43 predicted proteins | sample 9270691 | NCBI WGS metagenome assembly JAEIGA01 (sample SAMN17057246, study PRJNA624740) | gut metagenome | biome: biome; isolation source: fecal sample | host: Bos grunniens | place: China: Xizang | collected 2019 | reverse complement strand
TTTGCAATGTGATTAAGAAATAAGAGTATTAACTAATAAAACAAAAGAATTATGAATGTATTTGTTTATTCAGCAATGTCTGAAAGATTTATGAAAGAAGCTTTTGCAGAACCAATGGGTATTAAAATGGAAACCACTTTTTATAGTGATTTAGCTATTGCAGAATGGTTTGGTATTAAATCTATCAAAGATACTTATAAAAATGTTGTTCAAAGTTGGGGTAAAGATATTAAATATATAAGTGAATTTGCTTTATGTTTAGGTTGGAAAAGTTGGGAATTTAATAGTAATTATAACCCACTTAATATGAACAAGGAATATAGAGATAAAATTATGACTTTATATAGTGATTTATTTTATAAATTACAAAAATGGGTGGATAAACACTATAAAGATGATGAAAAGAGTTTAAGTTATTTTTATAATAAAATAGATTAATATGCATAGAGTTAAATATTTTGTACACCAAGATGTGTTTAATGACACAATGATATATGCTAAAGATTTTGAAACAATACAACAAATAGAAAATTATGATATTGGTTTGTATGGTATTGTGGAAACTCAAGAAGGCGATGTATTGTTTGAAATTGATTTTAGATATGATGGAGAACCTTTCATTTGGAGAAGATTTATGCATCTTAAAAGTTTTTTAGGCTTTTATAGATATCGGAAAATGAAATTTTTAGACAATCATTCTAAAAATTATATAGAAAAATATATTCAAGAATTAGAAGTTAAAAAGAATTAGTTATGACAGAAGGACAGATAAGTTTAATATTGGAAGACATTTGCGCAAGGTTGCCTTATAGTGTTAAATGTAAATACTATGATTGTTGTGAAGGTGATTATTATGAAGGAACAATTTGTGGTTTTGAACGAAAAATATTGATACAAATAGATGGGGTATGTATTCGTGCTGAAGAAGTAAAACCATATCTTTTACCTTTGTCAAGTATGACTGAAGAACAATTCAATGAGTTAAGAAACTATTGTAATTGTGAAATTAATGGTTGGGCTTTAGAAAATGTTAAATTAACAAAAGAATATCATACATTAGAATTTTGGGTAGAGTCTGTTCCATCTTATAATATTATTAAATTATTTGTTTGGTTAAATAAAAATCATTTTGACTATCGTGGTCTTATAGATGAAGATTTAGCAATTGATGCAACAAATTTAAATGTTTATTAGTTATGACACAAAAGGATAAAGAACTTTTATTAATAGATTTATGCGCAAGGTTGCCGTATGGAGTTGTTGTAAAAGACAGAAATGGGGTACACAAATTAACTCCTACTAATACTGAATTTATTGATTTGTTTAATGGTAAATGTAATATTGCACCATACCTCTTTCCTCTTTCAAGTATGACAGAGGAACAATGGAATAATGGTCGGGCAGTAAATTTAACAGAGTTTACGTTTGAATCATTTAAATGTGGGGGCTTTACATTAGCATCTTATACGTGTGAAAATGATTTACATAATTTAGTTGAATTTATACATTGGCTTATTGAAAATCATTTTGATATTTATGGACTTATCCCAATGGGTTTAGCAATTGATGCAACAAATTTAAATGTTTATTAGGAATATGAAAACTACACTAAATACAGCAAACTATCAGCATTTAACTGAAATAGACTTCTTCGGTCATATCTATAAATCAACATATAACCACAATTACTATTATAGTGATTTGGATTGCGACCTTATACTTGAAGTCTGTGATGATAACAATTGTTATGAATATTACAGAATTGAAGATGGACGCTTTACTGAAGAGTATCTTGGTTTGACTTATGGGGCATATGGTATCTTTGACAAAGAATGTGAATACCGTAAAAATGTAACACTTGACTCATCTTGGTAGTAAACTTAAATATTTATTAATTATGATTACAGATAATATATATATTACAGATAGACAGGCATTTATAGAGTGGAAAAGAAAATATACCGATAGTGGCGGTAAATTTCATAATAAATGTTGTAATGAAGAGGAACCTAAATCATATCCTTGTATTCTATTGGAATTAGAAGAATATAATTGTAAATGGGACGATTATGATAATTATTATTATTTTGTTTATTTAACTGATTTTATTAGTGATTACGGAAAATAAATATGACACAAGAGGATAAAGAACTTTTATTATCATTATTAAAAAAAGCAAATGAAGATAGTTTGTTACATCTTTATGATAATAATGAAAATATATATGAAGTGACTTGGATGTTTCTTGATAATGAAATTTGCATAAAAATAAAATGACACAAGAAGAAAAAGATTTGTTATTGAAAGACCTTTGTGCAAGGTTGCCGTATGATGTAAAAGTACAATATCAAGTTGGTAATAGATTGCCAAGCATTGAAATATTTGATACAAGACAATACAATGAGTTAATAATTGGACATTATACAGATGAATGGTTAAAATGTACTTTTAAACCATACCTTTTTCCTCTATCAAGTATGACAGAGGAACAATATGAAAAGTTTAAAATTGTAAGTGGATGGGATGGTGATATAGAGGATATAAGACGAGGTAAGTTTTCTTGTATTGGATATATAGGATTAGATTATATTTATGACACTATTGATTGGTTCAACAAAAACCACTTTGATTACAGAGGTCTTATCCCAATGGGTTTAGCAATTGATGCAACAAATTTAAATGTTTATTGATATGAATTTAGCAGAACAAATGCAAGCACAAATTGCATTAAATAAAGCACTACCTTTAATTCAAATGCAACTAACAAATAATTCTTTTGCATTAGTTGATTATCAAGATGGATTGCAAGAATTGCTCATTCAAAATGGATTTGATGTGACTTATAGTCAACGAGAATGTCAGTTGGTTGTTAAATTTAAAAACAAAAACGGATTTTGGTCCAATAGATAACGTAACAAATTTAAATATTTAATAATTTATATGATTAAAAAAGTAGATTGGAATAGTACAGAAGTATTAAACATTTTGAGCAGTCCGACATTATCTTTAGAAGAAATGTCTAATAAAATTGGATGTAGTAGATTTTATGTTAGCCGTAAAAGAAAGGAATTAGGATTACCTAAAATAACTTGGGGTGGATATGGACATACTTCCACAAATCAAGAACGAAAGGCACGTTATAATGCTAAACTTAAATTAAATGGTTATAAACCATTAAAAGTGAAAATTTAACGTTCACCATACTATAATATTTTTGGGAAATAGGGTTGTCGTAATAGATAACTCTATTTTTTATTTTTGTCAAATGGCAATAATGAAATGACATACAATATAAAGAATAATGTTAAAATAGTTTTGAATTCCATATTTTTATTGTAATTAATATTGTTATTTTAAAGCATATCTCCACAAAAAAACCTTTAATGATTTAATTTAAAGGCTTTACAATAATAAATATCAGAAACATTATTTTCTTAAATAAAGTTAAAAAATTTGGTACTTTCAAACTGATGAAGTACTTTTGTTGGTGGATAAAGTAGGCTTAATTTCAAATGTATAGATAGAAGAAATTTTTTTCAAAAAAATGCTGAAAAGTTTTGGTATATCAAAATTTATGCTTATCTTTGCATTGTGATTAAGAAACAATAGTATTAACAAAATAAAAGAATTATGGAAGAATTAAAGAATTTTACTGATGAAGAGTTGCGTCAAGAATTAAAAAGAAGAAGTGCTGAAAGAAGAAAAAATCAAAAGCACGAAATTAAATACATTGAATTTGATGCAATAATCAAAGGCATTGACAATATTCAATCTTATAGTTCTAATAGGAATGTTAAGTATAAACCATTAGTTTTTTGGAAGTATAAGGTAGATAATTGCTCTTATGAGTTTGCACGAGTAAATAAACATATAAATGAGTTTTATATGAAACAAGGTTGTTTCAAACGTAATAATGCTCCGAAAATAGGAGATAAAGTGAAATTGCGTTATAGACGTACCAAAGGATATGAGATATTTGATTTAGTCAAAGCAAAAATTGTAGAAATAGTTAATGATTAAATGATTATTGAAGATTTTGTAAATTATGATAGATTTTGATGAACTTGCTAAAGATTACACAGAAATCATTGATGATTTAGATTTATTAGAGCAAGATGAAGATATTAAAGTAATTTCAGTTAATAACAAATAATTATAGATTATGGAGAATATAATAATTAACGTGGCAGAATTATTGAAAGACTGCCCAAAGGGTATGGAGTTATATAGTCCCGTATGGAATAATATAGTATTTGAAGAAATAGAAGGGGATAATATTGTAATATTTAGAAAATCTATAGGTTCTAAAATATATCTTACACAATATGGTGCAGTAAATCGTATTGATGGGAAGTGTGTAATCTTCCCCAAAGGTAAAAATAGTTGGGAGGGATTTCAAAGACCTTTTAAAGATGGGGATATATTAACAATTGAAAATTATTTTCCTTTTATCTATAAAACTTGTGATAGTAGTGGAATAGTAGAATCTTATTGTGGTATAAATACCAAAGGTGTTTTTTATAAAACATCAGACAGATGGACAACACTTGATGAAGTTACATTTGCCACAGAAGAAGAAAAAGAAAGACTATTCCAAGCAATCAAGGATAATGGTTACAAATGGAATAGTGATACTAAAACTTTGGAGGAATTGTTTAAACCAAAGTTTAAGGTAGGGGATAAGATTAGACTTAAAAATAATAGACATATTACTGATGTTATAACTGATATTACAGAAAATCAGTATGTATTAAGTTCTTGTGGTCTAAAATATTTGAATTTTAAATATCAAGACAAGTTTGAATTAGTTCCCAACAAGTTTGATTTTTCTACTCTTATAGGTTTTGAAAGTAAAGTATTAGTTAGAAATTCAGATACAGACTATTGGTTGCCTGATGTTTATGTCGGTAGGAATAATTCTAATGAATTTGTGGTTTTATATAAACTAAACCCATTTTATATAAAATGTATTCCTTATGAAGGTAATGAACACCTTTTAGGCACAACAAATGATTGTGATGATTTTTATAAAAATTGATTTGATATAAAGCAGTTATTTATTTTATACCTTATAGGGTATAATTAGAGTGATAAAACTTTAATTTATACCTTATAGGGTATAATTTTTTTGTTCTTATTTCAAATGTTAAAAAATCTTAATAGCATAAAAATTGTTAGGAAATATAGTGATAATGTCAAAAAAAATCACTAACTTTGTTGTGCGAACAAAAGGGAGCAACAAAGGTAATGACAAATAATTTGATTTATTAATAACAAATAAAGTATTTCTTAATATTTTCATTATCAGTAAAAAAAGTATCAAATTGTTTTGTTATATCAATATTTATGCTTATCTTTGCGATGTGATTAAGAAACAATAGTATTAACAATTAAAACAAAATAATTATGAAAAAGAGTAATTATGAACTTTTTAGCAATGTTGGTTTAGGTATTTATGAATTAGAAGATTATCAAGATTTTTGCAATGACAATCAAATAGAATTCAATGAAGACAATTTTTATGATTGGGTATCTGAACAATTAAATTTGGATTTAGAATGTCTATTTGATAATTTAAAATATGCAGACAAGTCAATTAGAGATAAATCAGTACTTATTGAAGGTACTTTAGGTTTATGGTGGGGCAGACCAACAATTGATGCAAAAATGTGTGATAACATTGTAGATGCAATTCAATTATGTATTAATGGTAATCATTGCCGTATTAACAAAAATGGTAATAAAATTATAATAGAGAGTGTACACCACGATGGAACAAATATCTTTGAATTAACAATTCTTTCCGATTTAGGAAGAGAACGTTTTTTACGCAATGGAAAGGTAAGTACAACAAACTATGCAAATTTTGTAAAATTACCAATGTATTTGTTTTGATAAAAAAGTTAAATTTAAATTAAGATAAAGTTATGGTTTTTGAATATTGTCCATATTGTGAAAATGAAGTAGAACTTAAAGCAGAGTTAAAACCACAAAAATGTCCGCAATGTGGAAAGTGGATAACACCTTGCAGTTTGTGTGAAAATTGTAAAAAAGAATGTGAATTAGAAAAACAATGTGATAAACTAAATAGATAATAGGTAGTATTATGATAATTGATATTGAAGATTTATGCAATGCTTTGGATTTAACAATAGAAGAGCAAGATGAAGTGCAAGAAAGAGTAGAACATATTTTGTTTTTTTTATCTAATCAAGGCGTTATAAAAGAATATGATAGCAATAGATTAGATTATATATTTTCTAACAACGAAAATTATTAATTATGGTACATTATAATGATATTAATTTCAATGGTGTTAAATATAGAACACTATGTGTATATTGGAAAAGAATAGGTAAATATATTAATTTTGCTGAAAATGCTTTATCGGATGTTTTATATCCAAATGGTAATTATATAAATGATTATGCAAGGCATATTGATGAACAATTTTATGGCTATGTTAATTTTAATGAACTCAAAGGTTTAGATGATAAACAAGTTATAAAATATTTAGAGAAAACATTTTCTTAACATTTAATCATTATTTATATTGAAATAGGTACTCAATTAGGTACCTATTTGTTTATTTGTTCAAAATACCAAGTCCAAAATTTTTCTCCTATATTTGTTCTTGTACTTAAACACAATAAAATAACCCAAAATAAGCCTATAAAACTGACATATAACGGCACTTTATCAAATAATAGTAGAAACGCAGGTGAAACACATAAAAATGCTCCTATGGACAAAAAAACCCTTTTCATAATATATCTTTTATATATAAATATCCTGGATAGATATTATTTTCTTAAATAATGTTAAGAAATTTGGCTGATATTTTTCAAAGCAGTACTTTTGTTGGTGGATAAAGTAGACTAATAACATACTTAATTATTAAAGTTAAAGAATGTTAAAGGTGTTGTGCATATCAATATTTATGCTTACCTTTGCATCAGAGATTTAAAAATAATATTAACAAAAAAAAAATAAAAAGATTATGGAAAAGATTTTTTTAGTATTAAATCACGCAGTCAAAGATTATGAAGATTGTGGTATAGGTACAATTGCTTATGAAAAAGAAGAAGATGCAAAAGAACTTTTCAAAGCAAACGTTATGGAAGAGAAGAAGTATATTGAAGATTTAAATTGGGTTATTTCTTCAGATACAGATGATTTATTTGAGGCTTATGAAGAAGGTAACTATTCAAGAAATCATACAATTTGTTCAATTAGAGAATTAGTTATAGAATAATATAATAATAAGAGTTATGGATTTTAAAAGTTTTGCAATAGATGCTTTAGGTTTAAATGATTTATCTGTATTAGATAAATATGATTTCAATGTTTATTATGATTTTGATAAATTTCAAGCAATGTTTAAATCATCTGATACAATTAATAATGTTATTGAAGAAATATTTGAAGATTATAAATCAGCAATTATTGATAAATATGATGGTTTAATATCTGAAGAAGATATTGATTATTATGTAAATTATGCAGATAGCCATTTTTATTATAAATCTTGTAGTATTACCAATTTTGATGATTTAGAAACGGAAATAGTTTCAAATCTTACATATTGGTGGAAGCATTTATCATTAGAAGAGTTACAAGAAATAACTGATAAACCTATTTATGGGGATATACACGAAAATGGTAATGAAGAATACATTAGTGAATGTGATGATTGGTTTAATCAGCATACATTATATGAAAAAATGACAATTTACAACGAATTTATTAACAATTAAAATTTTTTGATATGGAATTGAAGTTAGAAGATTTTGTATTTGTGACATTTGAAAATACTGATGGCGAAGTTAGGCATACTTTTGTTGTTAAGAAAGATAAATTAGATGATTTTTTGAATGACAAGTATACTTTCTATGGTATTGGTGTATGCCATATTAATAAGGCTACATTATATTTTAATGGTTCAATAGGACGTGGAGATTATATTAAATCAGTTAATGTTGACCATTTATGGTAATAAATATATAGTAATATGGCAACAACAAAAGAAAATGTTAGAGCAAGAGTGATGGAAATGGTCAATACTCTTCCATCATATTTGGAGAAGAAATTAGATGTTTTGTTAGAAACAAATTTAATAGATTTTGAAAAGGAAGAAGATAATTATATTTTGCCCAAAGAAATATTAGTAGCATTAGCGGAAGATATAAAATTTCAGTATAGAAAACCTTATCCTAAACGTGGGGATGAACAACGTATAAAAAAAATGGTTAAAGCAATAGTTTTAGGCTATTCTTATGAGAAATTATAATTGATTATTAATTAGTATAAATTAAAAAAATATGAAGAAATTTTTATCACTTGGTTATATTACCCAAAAAAAAGATGTTGTAGGTTTACTTGACAAAAGTGTAGATGAAATTATTAACAAAGAAAATTATCACTCTTTATTGTTAGATAGACTTTTTGATGAAGAAGATTTTAAAGGTTTTAATCTTGAGTATAGTAGTGATGGCAATTTTATGGCATTTAAAGATACTATAAATAGTGATGAAGAAAATTATATAAGTATTTTTAAAGTTGTATCATAGTATGTCACAATATGTAGATTTTTCTTGCGCAAAGCTTTTAAAAGAAAAAGGTTTTGATGAATTGTGTGTGGCATATTATAACACCAATGATGTTGAAAATATTAATCTAAACATAAATGATGTAACAGGTTTACCAACTAAAGAAAACTATCTTAATAGTTACAATAAGCAACAATGTGAAGATAAAATAGATGCACCAACTATTCAACAAGTTAATGAGTATTTAAAAAAGAAATATAATGCTTATCCTTTTTTAATTTCTTATTGGGAAATAACAACGAAATATGTTGCTATGATTAATGATTTAACAAAAAATGCGTATTCGCTGATTGGAAAATTTGAAAGTGAAAATGATGCATATAATAAATGTGTTGAATTTATAATACAAGATTGTGGACAGAAGTAATTTCAATAACCGCTAAAACATTTTGTTAAAGAATGTTAAGGAATTTGGCTGTATAAAATATAATGACTACTTTTGTAGCAGAGATTTAAACAATAGTATTAACTAAAAAATTAAAAGATTATGGCAAAATTAAGAGTTATTTCAAAACAACGGGAGTATGGCAATCTTGCAACTTTAAATCATAAACATTTATTATTTAAAACATTATTATGTGCATTAGATGCAGAAGTGTTTTTTATGAATGAAAATGAAAATGAATTTGAATGTACTACAGAAGATTATCAAAATGCAATAGATAATTTGAAAAAATTCAAAATCACAAAATCTCATTATAATAATAAATTAGAAACAGATGTCACTAATTCTATTAATATAACAATTAAAGAGTTAGGATATACTATTGATGAATTAATAGATATTATGGAGATATATTTTTCACAAAGAGATATGAATAGTGATTACATTCAATTTGAAAGTTTTTAAAACAACACAAATATGACAATAGCAGAAAAAATAAATAATCAACGTATAATAGAGTTTGAAAAAGAATTTGATTTGGAAACTTTTGATAAGTTTATTGAAGAAGAAATCACTAAAAAACATTACGTTGAAATCGGATTACGAGATGAACGCCCATTTGAGAATAGATATTTTAAAAATAAACCTCAATACAATGGTTGGGAAAGTGATAGTAAATGGCTAACTTTTGCTGAAGGATATGAGGCTTATATATGGACTACAAATTGTCAAATTCCACAAAAATTCGTACAATTAGTTGCATCACATTTAAGGTCACAAGGTCTAAAGGTTTGTTATAGGGGTGCTTGTGGCTATGCTACCTATGATATTATGGAAGTTAAGATTTGAAAATTATGATAGGATTGCTTATAAAAGCAGTCCTATTTTTTTTGTTCTTAAGCCAAATGTTAAAAAAACTTAATAGCATAAAAATTGTTGAGAAATATAGTGATAATGTCAAAATTTTCTTGTAACTTTGTTGTGCGAACAAAAGGGAGCAACAAAGGAAATAAGGTATATAGTGGTTTATAAATAATAAATACATTATTCCTTAATATTTTCATTATCAGTAAAAAAAGTATCAAATTGTTTTGGTATATCAAAAATTATGCTTATCTTTGCATCAGAGATTTAAACAATAGTATTAACTAAAAAATAAAAGATTATGGAAGTATTAAAATGCAATGCAGAGTTTAACAAAGTGTATTATGTAAGACTGAATGGTTCATTACACGAATGTAAATTTATTAGAACTGAAAGCAGTAGTAAAGTAGCACCTTATTATGTTTTAAATATTGCATTGATGGGTACAATTAAAATCCAAGCTGATAGGTCTACACACTTTAACAAATGGTATTATAGTAGTAAAATACCGAGTATCTTGTATGAGAGTGTAGAGGACTTCCGAAACAACAAGCCTATAATGGATGAATATGGTAGTACAAGTAATTGCTTTAATAGCAAATTTATAGAACCACTTTTCACAAAATGTAGCACTTGTAATTGTGGTGGTAGTGTTTATTTTTGGAAATGGAACGGATGCAAGGCAGTTAAATATATAGTAAATATGCACAAAGTTGTTTGGCATTGGGATTCAGAAGGTTTTCATTGTAGCCTAAATGAAATGAGAGAGTGTTATCGCAGTGAAAAGGAATGTGAAGATAATAATCAAATTTTAGTTGTAAGATTTTAAAGTGATATGTTAGAAGATTTATTTAGGAAGTGGAACAAAAAAATGGGTGGTACTTTTTATTTATTTGCTTTTAAAGTAGAAGGTCAGCTCCGATGGCAAATAGGTAAAAAAGATAGAATTGTATCTTTAAGTGATATATATGGCGCACCATATATTGTAGGTGATGTTAACCTAAATGCATCTTATAGCAGAGACCATTTAACAAGAATATTAAAACGAGAGTTCCTTTTTAATAAGGACAAGAAATGAAAATAATTAACTTTTATAGTAATAATTTGTAATTATGGAAACAACAATCTATATAAGAAGATGTAGTGTGAATGATATAAACACACTTTTCAACAAGGGTGATAGAAATAACAACATAAGTATCAAATTTTATCAATTCGTATCTGAAGATAAATGTAAGGTTGTTATAAGACATTCAACAAATGTAGAGTTGAAAGAAAATGCAACATACACATTAGATGGCTTTCTTGCAAGATGTGAAACAAAGTTAGATAAATTGAAACTCAAATTATATGACTTGGAAAGCAAGTTATATTATGAGCAAAGTAGGCAACACGAAATACTTGAAAGAAGAGGGTTTGGCTACGGAATGAGGTATAGTAAAATAGGATTTTCAACAAGACGAGAAGATTCGCTCAAAGAGAGAATAAAAGAGGTTAAGGAACAAATAAAGCAACTTTCAAATATTTAGCAATATCGTAAACAAAAAAGTATAAAATAGTTTTGATATATCAATATTTATGCTTATCTTTGCATCAGTATTAACGAATAAAACAAAAGAATATGGAAAAGATTAATATTAATGGCGAATTTTATTCACTTAACCAAATCACTAATGTAGATGATGGTTTGGCTATGGTTGGTAATTTAAAACCTATGGAAGTAAGCAGATATTATGACAAATTGGTATATCGTACCAAAGATAATGTTGCTATGGCTTGTTATGCGAATGATAACTCAAATTGTTGGACTATTTAATATAATTAACTATGGTGGACTATAACGAACTATTATCAGAAATCAACGAAAGACATCAGTTTGAAATTGAAAAGTTGTTTTCTGAATATGTGAAATCTGAAAGTTTCTCAAAGAGTGTATTACCTTTAAAATCTATCATATATGCTTATAATGAAGAGACTTATGATAGATTGAAAGAAACAGATATTTTAATTAAAGATATTAATGTTACTGAAGATGATATCTTAATTGTTTACGAATTAAATGGCGAAACATTTACTGATAATATCAATGGCTTTAATAGTGAAGAGTTGTCAAATATTCTATATGATTTAATTAATAAATAAAGGTATTATGGCATTTAAAGATAAGTATACTAAACTAAATAACGCATTATCAAAATTGAGAAAAGATGTTTTAATAATGCTGAAAAGCGAAATTAAAACACTTGGTGGTAATATTGAAATAACAAGTGAAGTAGAAGAAAAAACTGACACGGAAATTGCTTATTTCAAAGGTAATAACCCACAATACAAGAAATTAAAGAAAATCAAATATGATAAAGAAAATGATGATATTGTTGTTTATTTCAATAATGGACACAAACAATCATTAGATGAAAATATTATAGATGATTTGTTTATAGTTGCTGAAATCATTTTAATTTCTAAATAATACTATTGTTTTTCTTGAAAATAGGATTGCTTATAAAAGTAGTCCTATTTTTTTGCCATCAGGTCAAATGTTAAAAAATCTTAATAGCATAAAATTTGTTAGGAAATATATCAATAATGTCAAAAAAAATCAGTAACTTTGTTGTGCGAACAAAAGGGAGCAACAAAGGTTTGGGGGAGAAGTTTTTTTAAAACTTGTCAAGTATAGTCTCCAACATACCTATATACAATACAAAATAAATTATTACTTAATATTTTCATTATCCATAAAAAAACTATTAGATTGTTTTGGTATATCAAAAATTATGCTTATCTTTGCAGTAGAGATTTAAACAATAGTATTAACTAAATAATTAAAAAGTTATGTTAGAAATTAAAGAAAACGATTTTAAAATGGGGGAAGAAAATGTTGCTATCATTGAAAAAATAGCAAGTTCTATCAATGCAGATTTAGAAAAAAAGAATATTGCTTATGTTTATGCTATGGGTAGATGGAGAGCAGAAACTTATGATAAGATAGTAGCGCAAGAGTATAAGAAAGCAAAATACTATGTTGCTATGGACTATGTCCCTAATGGTTACAGAAACCTTATAGTATCTAAATTTCCAATAGGAGAAAGTAATGGTAGATTAGTAACAAGAGTTCATCTTTAATTTTTCAAGTTATGCGTAAAGATAGTGTTGCATCACGTATCAGTGATATGGTAAACAAAACATCATTCTGTCCTACAGAAGTTGGAATTGAATTAACCACAGACCACAGATATTTAGTAGGAAAAGAATTTGAATGTTTTTTAGCATTTATAGGACAATTATCCATTAATTATGATAAAGGTTGGTATGATGCAAGGAATGAATTTGCTTGTAAATGTTCCAAAGTTATTACCGATGCATTAAAAGAAAAAGATTTGTATGATGTAGAATTTTATAAAAATAACTATGAAGAGATATTAAAGAAAAGTTTTGATTAAAAAAAATGTGGGGTGTATGTGCAAATATGGACATATCAAACCCCACTTAAAATTGAATAACAAAAAATGTTATTATAAGTTATTTTTATATAAATAGTAAGATAAAATAAAAAAGGATATAAAAAGCAAAAAAAAATTGTTATATCAAAAATTATGCTTATCTTTGCAGTAGAGATTTAAACAATAGTATTAACTAATAAATTAAAAGATTATGGTAAAAGTAAATGCTTATCTTAACAATGTCAATGTAGATATTAACAAATTGAATTTGCCTAATAAAAGAAGTAAATTTGACATTTATCTAAATGTTTTTTATCCTACAAAATTAGAATTTGGAAAGAAGTATTATGTTATGTATAATGGAGAATTAACTGCAGTTAAAATACTTGCAATTTCCCCATTAGTTAATAAGTCTTTATATATTAGACCACGAAAAGATGATTATTGTTTTTATGTTCAAATTCCAAATTCTGCGCCATTTTGGAGTATTTGGTTTAGTGGTCAAAATTATTATGCATCAAAAGAAGACTATATTACAAGTTATGGTAAGAATACAATTGATTTTGGTTGGAAACAATTAAAAGATATATTACCACTTAGATATAATGGTGATTATAGAATGAAAACATATCAACAAGTATTTATGCTTTCCGAAAATATGGTTAAAGCTTGTGATTATCCTACAATCTTAACCTATTTTTATGATAAAAATGGTATAAATATAATATATGATAATACGAAGGATGGCAATAAACTTTATTTATCAGAAAAAGAGTGTGCAGAAATTTTATTAAATAATTTAAAGATAAATGACTTTGATGATGATATTGCAATGACAAATTTTGGATTTGTAGATAATAATACTATCATACAAAACAAAGAAACTATATTGAAAATATATGAATGTATTTTTCCATAACCTTAAAGTTATGTCAAATCATATTAAGAATAAAATATCTTATTAGAGGGAGAAAGAATAATAGGTGTCCGTAGCACCGAATATACGCTTATGGAGAACCCAACTGTGGATGGCCGAGGCATAGCCTCCTAAAAAGCAGTGGTTCGTTGAAATAAGAAGTAAAATATAGGAAAAGTAGATTTTCTTAGAATTTTACATACGGTATATAGATACATATAATATGGCTTAGGTTAGTTTAGGTTAGATTATTTGAAATAGGATTGTCTGTAAAGATAGTCCTATTTTTTTATATATAGGTACTCGAATGAGTACATATACAAATGTTAAAAGTTGTTAATAGCACAAAATTTGTCGGGAAATATAACAATAATATCAAAAAAAATCAGTAACTTTGTTGTGCGAACAAAAGGGAGCAACAAAGGTTTGGGGAGAAGTTTTTTAAAAACTTGTCAAGTATAGTCTCCAATATACCCATACACAATACAAAATACATTATTATTTAATATTTTAATAATCAGCAAAAAAATTATAAAATTGTTTTTGGTATATCAAATATTATGCTTACCTTTGCATCAGAGATTTAAACAATAGTATTAACAATTTAAACAAAGGTATTATGAGTACAATGTTAAGTTTCCAAAACAACGAGTTAGCAACATCTTTTATGTCTATAGAAGATATAAAGAAGGTATGTCCAATGGCATTAAAGAGTGCACCAACCAACCCTAATGTATCTAATAGGTATGTTCAAACAAACACTATGACTGTTATTGAAGATATGTCTAAACTTGGTTGGTTTCCTGTTCAAGCAAAGCAATGTAGAATTAATAGTAATTCTAATGGTGTTAGAAGTTTTCATATGATTGCTTTACAAAATCCTAATATTAAGATTTTCAAGAATGTTACTGATGAAAATGGTGTAGTAACACAAGAAGTAGAGTCTTATCCTCGTATCATTCTTACCAATAGCCACGATGGTTTTAATTCATTCAAATTTATGGTAGGTACATTCCGTTTAATTTGTAGTAATGGTTTGGTATGTGGAGAACAAATGGTTAATATGTCCATACGTCATATAAACTATACTTTTGAAGCATTGCGTATTGTTGTTGAAAATGCAGTTAAGCAAGTGCCTAATATTGTCAATACAATGAACCAAATGAAAAATGTTATATTGACTGATGATGCAAAAAAAGAACTTGCAACTGCAGTTTATAAGATAAGAAAGAATATTGATGATGATGAAAAGGTGGAAATCAAAGATGAAGTTATAGAAGATATTCTAACACCTTTGAGAAAGGAAGATGAACAAAATGATTTGTATCATATCTTCAATGTGTGTCAGGAAAAGATGATTAAAGGTGGTTTTGTTTTGCTGAATAATAAGAACAAAACAAGAAAACAACGTAGAATTACATCTATCAAGAAAGATATTGACTATAACCAAAAACTTTGGAACGTAGCAAGAAGATATCTACCAATGGTTGCGTAATATCATAATTTGGCACTACATTAATTTGTAGTGCCATTTTAAAGATATATGAAATAATAATAAAATTTTTATTTATTTTTTAATAAATCATATTGTTTTTATTGAAAATAGCATTATCTTTGCATTAGTATTAACAATTTAAAAAAAGAAGATTATGAAAAAGAAACATTTAATGGAGCATCATTCATTAGCAGTACAAACTGAAATTTATAAGTTTAGTTATCGTAATAATTTTAATATTCATACAGACGCGATTGAGTACTTAGATATGGATATTAAAAATTTGACAAATTGGATGATAGATAATTCAATATCACTTGTAATGGGTGAAGAAGAATACAACAATAGAATTCAGATTAATTCTTCATTAAAGTTAGATTTTGAAGAATTATATGGTGATAAAAATGCTTTAATTCAAGTTGTAGTTCTACCATATCAAATACCTACATTAGAAGATTTAGCAGAAGAATTTGATGCTGATATAGTTAATGTTACTAAAGGTGTTAATGGCTATCCTATGGGTTTGTATAAAGCAATTACTTTTGATGATGACTCATTTGATTGGGTAGATATAGAAGAAATTGCTAATGACCATAATTTGGAAATTGTTGCACTGCACAAAAGAGATGGTTGGAATTTATGGGAAAAACATTATAATGCTAATAGCCCATTTAATTTAACTGAAAATATGTTTGGCGATGATGCAATTTGTTGGACTGATGAAGGTTGTTTCATTGAAGATTTGTTAGAAAGAATTAATAGTAGTTGTATCACTAATTTTGATGATTTAAAAGATATTATAGATGATGCAGAAGAAATTATATCACATTTAAGATATATTGATGATAATGAACAAGTATTATGTATTAATCATAGATTTTATGATATTATCAAAAAAGAAGCTTTTGCATACAATTATGATACTCATTATTATCAAATAGCATTAATAGAAAAAGAAAAGTAATTGATTGTTAAATAGGTTGCCCCGTCTTAAATGACGGGGTATATAAAAAAAAATATTATATGAAAAAAATGGATAAATTACTCAAATTTTTACGCAAGAGAGTTGATATGCAGGAAATCGATAAATGCATATGCAAAGCAATGTTTGCAAGAACAAGTGTTAGTTATGCTTATCCCATATTGGCTGATGAAATATTAGATTTAATAGATGAATATAATTCAAACAATGGTTTGGATAATGATGAAGATTGTGATTGGTGCTTTGATGAATATACTTTAGATGAAATAATTGAAATGCTTTAATTATGTATAATTTTATTAATGACTTAAAAAATAAAGCAAAAGGAACACAAATTTTATCATATGTTTTTGAAAGACTATTACTCAATAAAGTTGAAAATAATAAAATATATTGTTTTGAAACAACTTTAAATAAAGAAATAGTTTTGGATGAATATGGAAGACTGTTGTTTCTTAATGGTGATGAGTTTGTATTACTCACAACATATAGTACAATTGAACCATTTCCTTTCAATACAGAAACAAATGATATATATGCATTCCTTGAAAATGAAATATATGTTATAACTATTAACGCATTTGATGGTATACAAGAAGATTGGTTTATAAAGCCTAAAATGGAAAAAGGATTTTATAATACTACACTTTGTGAAGATACAGGAAACATCGAATATGATGATGAAAATAATATTGATTACATCAATATCTATTTCGGAGGAAATGTTTGTGATAATAAAGAAATTATTAATGTAAGATATGCTACAGAAAAAGAAAAAAATATCTACAATAATTTCCTCCAAAATTATTTTGAAAATAAATTTTAATTATTAACTTTGCAATATGTTTAACCCAGTACTCGATTGAGTACATATAACGAATTTTATATGGAAAAAAAACTTTATTTTGTTAGTATTATGTCATTAGGCAAATGTAATTTTGATGGCCACGCAAGCGAGTTGTCAGATGAAGATTTTAAAAAAATGGCAACTATAAGTTATACCATTGAAAATTTTACCAAAGCATTTAACGAAGGATATTCTCCAATAGAAGATGAATATTATGTTAGATATCTTTAATTTATTAACCTTATAAAAAATAAAAATTATGACTACATTTAAATTAATCGCAGACGAAAAAAGTAATTATGCTCTACCTGCTATATATCAAAATTATACTTATGCATCAGAAAATATCGCCAAAAGTGTTGCACTAACATTGGTAGAACAATATAAAACAAAAAAACATTATATGATTATAAATGTTATAGATAATCATAATAATGTAATCGATACCTTTTATAACCATTAATTATGGCAAAATTAGCAATTAGAGGTCACGAAACTCGTGGCAAAGAAGTGATTAAAATCCTTGAAATGGTTGGAGGTGAAAATACCTATTATGTATTAGGAAATGAAGATAAACTTTGTTATTTTTTAGAATTTGGAACAAATAGAATTGTTTCTGAATATTGGGATAAATGTATAAATAAATCAGAATTTTATGTACTTTCACTTGAAGATTTTTTAAAAAAATATCCATATAAAATTGGAGATAAAGTATTGGTTATTAATAATAAATTGCATACTAATGGATTTATTAAATCATTATATTGGTATCCAAAAGAAAATATTATTCGTTATGAAGTAGATTTATATATATATACTCAATTTTGTGGAGTTAATGAATTAAAGCCATATATAGAAGAAACTATGGAAGAAATAAAGGATAATTTGACAAAATGGGATTTACCTGATGGTTATGAATTTCAAGATAAAGAAGGAAATGTAATCAATACAGATACTATAAAATTAGTTAAGAAACAACAGCAATATCCAAAAACTTATGTAGAATGTGCAATAATACTTAATACTTTTAGTGCATTATCTATTGATGGTTATAAAAAGGATTTGATTGCAGAATTACAAGAACTTCTTATTCGCAGAGATACTTATTGGAAGATAGCAGGAGAAGAAATGGGATTGGGTAAACCGTGGGAGCCTAATTGGAAAGATGATAACGATAAATATTTTATCTGTTATCTAAAGGATGAACTGTGGATGTCTAATATAAGAGATTGTAATAGACTTTTAGTTTTTCCTACTGCAGAAATGCGAGATGCTTTCTATAAGAATTTTAAAAAACAAATTGAAAAATGTAAAGAATTGTTATAATTATGGCAACATTAGCAATTAGAGGTCACAAAACTCGTGGCAAAGAAGTGATTGAAATCCTTGAAATGTTGGGTGGTAAAAATATATATCATTTTAAAGGTGATGAAGATAAATGGTTTGTACTTGATGGAAGCATTAAACGCTCTGATATATTGTTTGAAGAAAAAGGTTTTACCCT
>JAEIGA010005660.1_pt1 | contig 19050 bp, 19 predicted proteins | sample 9270691 | NCBI WGS metagenome assembly JAEIGA01 (sample SAMN17057246, study PRJNA624740) | gut metagenome | biome: biome; isolation source: fecal sample | host: Bos grunniens | place: China: Xizang | collected 2019 | reverse complement strand
TAACCTCGTAATGAAGCTTACAGGCGGTGAGCTTATCAACCCCATGATAGGCGCTGCGGGAATTTCCGCATTCCCAATGTCGGGACGTATCGTTCACAAAATGGGACTCGAAGAGGACCCCCAGAACTTCCTTCTTATGCACTCTATCGGCGTTAACGTTTCAGGTCAGATTGCCTCGGTTATCGCAGGCGCTCTGGTCCTCGGATTCTTCATATAAGGGAGGGGTAATTCATTATGGAATTTAATGCTTGGAATTTTATTGAAAACCTTAAATATATGGGTATCGGTCTTCTCGGCGTATTTATGATTGTCGGAATTATTATCGCCGCTACCTACGCTATAAGCTATTTTACCTCTAAAATAGGCAATAAGGAAAATAAATAAAAATATTTCTTCACATGGAGAAAAGTGGCGCAGATGCTTGATTTTGCATCTGCGCCACTGTCTTATTAAATAGCCGTTTTCCGCCGCTTTTGTTAAAGTTTTTATTCTACCGCCGTTTTTCGCAAAACTGCGAAAGCTCATACAGTATTTTAAAAAGCGAGAAGGTCACCTTTTTCGGGCGCCGAACGGATACAGCAAGCGTCGGCTTGATTTATTCTTCCTCGCTTTGCGCTCTGTGGGCTCTGGCTATATTTGCGTATTCTCTGATTTTTTCCGCAAATTCGTCAGTTCCCTCAAGAACTACCTCTGCTGATACCCAGCGGCTTTTAAGGCTTATTCTGTAAGTGGTATCGGGCATAAGGCTGGGGTTATAGTTATATTTCAGGACCCCTGCCTCGCTCTTATGCTCCGAGCGCTCACCTCTCCCTTCCTTTTTCACCGATACGATATCGGCTACGTAGAAATTCGCCAGGGTGGTTACCCTCTTTCCTATGCGCTTCGTTACGAGAAGAACAGGCTCGTCTTCGCCGCCGTACGCAACGACGTATGCGTACTCTCCGCCAAGATACCTTGAATAAACGTATAAAGCTGCGCACATAAACGCAACCGCCGCAAGGCTGATAAGACCCTTGTATTTGAGGGAAATAACCGAAGCTATAACCAGCGCCGCCGCTATTACGAGTGCTCCGAAAAATACCGTTATCGCCTTTCCCTTTTTTGGTATCGGGCGAAAGGTAAACTCAAAAATTCCGTCAATCATACGCTCGGAACCTCCGTCGACGAGGGAGTGTAATCTGTGAATTTATTGTTATCTACGTTGTTTTCATAAATCGGTATCATTGCGTAGGGTTTATTTGAATCAAGCATAGGGACGAATATTTCAAGTCTTAAATATTCGGGGAATTTTCCGTCCTTATCCGGGGTCAGCTCAACTCCGTTGAAAACAAGCTTCTGATATCGATACATAACCTGCGTGTCATAATCCCCGAGAACAACCTCACTGTATACCCTTCCGTAATTATCCGTAAGCCTGTAGGTGAAAACGTCGGGGTCACTGTCGGAGAGGTTAAGCCCCTTATTATTCTCGTTGAGCCTTTTTACCGTTGACTGATTATATCTCACCGAAATCTGAATCTGCTTTGCCCCTTCTATTACGATAAGGTGGTCGCAGAAGAAATTGCCTAAATCGGGGTCGTCATAAGGGAAACGAAGGCTTTGAGTCTTTGCGCCTAAATCACCGTCTGTTTCATTATAGTATTCGGTAAGCACATCGTCAAAATAAAGCTTTTTCTGGCTGTCGGGGTAATTATTGAAAAGTATAAGCCTGAAGGCTATAATGCCGACTACACCTATGATAATCACCGCAGTGATTATTTTCAAAATAAGAAGGACTATATTTTGGCTTTTGGGAGCGTCCTCCTCTATGTCGTTATAGTCGCCGTATCTTTCCATATCCTCCATCATACCACCTCCTTTTATCGGTGCGGGAGCATTTAGCTCATTTTTTACAAGCTAATTATACATCTATTTTAGGAGTTTGTAAAGCAATTTGATGTTTTTATCGAAAAATCGTTAAAAATTTACATTTATTCGAGACAAAATCAAAACTCTTTATATTCTATCCCACACCTGCCTATTACGGCATATTCGGTAAATCCTGCGCCCTTTGCAAGGCTTTCTGCTTCCTCAAAAGCAAAGTTCAAATATCTGCTATCATGGCAATCGCTGGATATTGCTATTTTCCCACCGTATTTTTTTATCATAGCAAGGATTGAAGGCGATGGATATGGCTCACACCTGCAACCGCGTGCCATAGCCCCGGTATTAATTTCGAAGGGAACTCCAAAGGTGCAAAGATGCTTTACTGCCGCCGAGGCTGCGGCAAGATATCTTGGGGTTTCATAGCTTGTATGCGCGCCCTTATATTTAGCAACAAGGTCAATATGTCCTATGATATCCGCCCCTGTTTTTGAAATTACGTCTTTCACGCGGTCAAAATACTTCTCGGAAAACGAATCAAAATCTCCACCGAAAAATTCATTTACAATCCGCTCGGTATCCTTGCGCGAGGAATCTATAGCATAGTATTTTCCGTCAAGATAAAGCCCGTGAAGAGAGCCGATTTTATAATCAAGAGCGCCGTCCTCTGTTATCGGTGAATCCATATCCTCTTCAAGCCCGAGATAAACGTCTATCCTTCCCTTGTATTCTTCCTTCAAGGCGAGGATTTCTCTTTTGTAATTTTCATATTTGTCGGGGGTCATATAATAAGGTGATTTCTCGTCCGGCAGATAACTGTGCCCGGAAAAGCCTATGGCTTCAAGGCCGAGAGCTATCGCCGCCTCTATCATTTCTCTTGGGGTATCCTTGCCGTCGCAATAGGTTGTATGAGTATGAAAATTGCTCTTTATCATAAAAAGCTCACCCTTTACTTTTTGTCCCCTGTCATTTTTTCCTGCTTAACCTTCGTATCTATAACGTGGCGTGAGCCAAGCTCTCTCATTACGTCCTCAACGCTGATTCCCATCTCTACCATAAGCACCATTACATGATATGCAAGGTCGGCTATTTCATAAACCGTTTCGCTCTTATCAGTAGCCTTTCCCGCAATAATTACCTCTGTGGATTCTTCCCCTATCTTTTTAAGTATTTTATCAACGCCCTTCTTAAAGAGATAGGTGGTATAAGACCCCTCGGGCAGCTCACGCTTTCTGCCCTGAAGAAGCTCGTAAAGCCCTTCTAAAGAAAACTTGTGAAGCTCCTCGCTTTCATACACGGGTGCGCCGAAACAGGAATCTTGACCTGTATGACAGGCGGGACCGTCCTTTTCCACCATCACAACAAGCGCATCCTTATCGCAATCTGCGGTTATGGAAACAATGTGCTGATAGTTGCCGCTGGTTTCACCCTTCAACCACAGCTCCTGTCTTGAACGGCTGAAAAAGCAGGTGAGCCCCTTTTCCATAGATATCAAAAGGCTCTCCTTATTCATATACGCAAGTGTCAGCACCTTCTTTGAAATAGCATCTACCACTATGGCGGGAATGAGCCCGTCTTTGTCAAATTTGAGTTCTTCAATGTTAAGCATAAAATCAATCCTTCTTTGTTATTCGTTGCGCTTATCTTACTATTACGGAGTTCTTGCGAAGAAGCTCCTTAACTTCCTTTATAGACACCTCTCCGAAATGGAAAATAGACGCCGCAAGTCCTGCGTCTATATCGGGGATTTCCCGGAACAGTGTCAAAAAATCCTCAGCCGAGCCTGCGCCGCCCGACGCTATAACCGGCACCTTCACGCTCTCGCACACAAGGCGGAGAAGCTCTATGTCAAAGCCTCGCTTTACACCGTCGGTATCAATGGAGTTTACGACTACCTCACCTGCTCCCATTCCGACGCATCTCTTAATCCATTCAATAGCCTCAAGCCCCGTATCCTCTCTGCCACCCTTGGCAAAGACACGAAACTCACCGCCAACCCGCTTTATATCAACCGAAAGCACGACGCACTGGTCACCGTACCTCTTTGCCGCCTCGGAGATAAGAGAGGGGCTTCTGATAGCGCCCGAATTGACGCTCACCTTATCAGCACCGCACTTTAAAACTCTGTCGAAGTCCTCTACCGTGTTAATTCCTCCACCGACTGTCAGGGGGATAAATATATTTTCGGCAACCCTCTTCAAGATGTCTGTAAACAGGCGTCTTCCGTCGCTGGAGGCGGTTATATCGTAAAACACCAGCTCATCTGCGCCGCAGCTGCTATAATATTTACCCAGCTCCACGGGAGAGGAAACGTCGCCTAAATTTTCAAAATTAACGCCCTTTACAACCCTTCCGTCCTTAACGTCAAGGCAGGGTATAATTCTCTTGGTTATCATTGGGAAATTCTTACTGCCTCCTTTAAGTCGATAGCGCCTACGTAATATGCCTTGCCCACTATTGCGCCAAATACTCCTATTTCCGACAAAGCTTCAATATCCTCAAGGGAGCTGACGCCACCCGAGGCTATTATGTCAACATTAAATTTTGATACGAGCCTTCGGTAAAGCTCTCTGTTCGTTCCCATCATTGCTCCGTCCTTGGATATATCGGTGCAGATTACGGTTTTTACACCGATTTTCTCAATTTTTTCAAAGAACTCCTCGCCGCTTATATTGGTTTTCTCAACCCAACCCTTTATAGCAACGAAGCCGTCCTTTAAATCTATTCCGACGGCGATTTTATCCCCGTACTTTTCTGTGGCCGCACGGAGAAATTCCTCGTTTTCTACCGCCGCAGTACCGAGAATAACTCTGCCGACTCCTAAAGAGATGTATCTTTCCACCGTGTCAAGAGAACGGATTCCGCCTCCTATCTCCACGAAGAGCCCGCTCTCCTTGACGATGCTCTCAACCACATCAATATTTGGCACGGTACCGTCCTTAGCGCCCTCAAGGTCTACCAAATGTATATACTCAGCGCCTGCTTTTTTAAACTCGCGAGCAACCGCCAGGGGGTCTCGGCTATAAACGGTCATCTGAGAATAATCGCCCTTATAGAGCCTTACTGCGCATTTATTGTATAAATCTATCGCTGGGAAAATTTTCATAACAAATATACCTTTAAAAAATAAATAAGACTAAAGCTCTGCGAAGGCTTTCAGGATACCGAGGCCTACCTCTCCGCTCTTTTCCGGGTGAAATTGACAACCGAAAATATTGCCACGGTTTACAACAGCGGTAACGTCTATCCCATATTCGGCACAGGCTACAAGACTATCGCTACACCCATCGGCAAAATAGGAATGAACGAAATAAACGCAATCTCCGTTCTTTACGTACTTAAGGATTGGACTGTCCTTTTTAATTTTGAGAGCGTTCCAGCCTATATGGGGAATTTTCAGGTTCTCGGGAACTCTGCCCTTTATAGGAAGAATTTCGCCCTGAAGAAGCCCAAGTCCTTCCCACTCGCCATATTCATAGCTACGCTCAAAGAGCATTTGCATACCGAGGCATATTCCGAGAAGAGGTTTCCCCTCTTTTGCTACCTCACGCACAACGGCTGAAAGACCGCTCTCGTCAAGCTTCGCCTTAGCATCTCGGAAGGCGCCCACACCGGGAAGGACGATTTTTTCCGCCGTTCTTATTACTGCCTCGTCCGAGGTTACGACGGTTTCCGCTCCTATAGCTGCAAAGGAGGACTTAAGGGAAAAAAGATTTCCTACTCCGTAATCAATTATGGCAATCATTAAAGCACTCCCTTAGTTGAGGGTATATCGTCTTTGAAGGAGGAGTCGATAGCTATAGCTCCTCTGAGTGCAAGACCGAAGGACTTGAAAGCTGCCTCGATTATGTGGTGAGAATTTTTCCCGTCAAGCTGCTTTATGTGGAGAGTTATACCCGCACGACGCACCAATGCCATAAAGAACTCCTCCACCAGCTCCGTGTCAAAATCTCCAACCTTCTTAGCTCTCATATTAAGAGTCAGCTTAAGGTAGCTTCTGCCGCTTATATCAATGGCGGTAAGCACCAGAGCCTCGTCCATAGGAAGCAGGGTGCTTCCATAACGGCAGATGCCCTTCATATCTCCCAAAGCCTTTTTGATACAATCGCCCAATACTATTCCCACGTCCTCCGTGGTGTGGTGATAATCCACCTCCACGTCTCCCTTACACTTGACAGTCAGATTGACTCTCGCATATTTTGCAAAAAGAGTCAACATATGGTCAAGGAAGCCGCAGCCCGTGTCAACTGTCGATGCTCCGCAGCCGTCAAGCTGAAGGCTCATTTCGATATCAGTTTCCTTGGTTTTTCTTTTAAATTCAGCCTCTCTCATCATATCTCTCCCACAATTTCACGTACAGCCGATATAAATGCTTCCATTTCCTCACGGCTGCCTATCGTAATTCTGTTATAATCCTTAATTCTCGGCTTTTCAAAGTGACGAACCAACACTCCACGCTCCTTAAGGGCAAGATAAAGTTCCTCTCCGCCGCATTTGTCGGTTTTGGCAAATATAAAATTAGCCTTTGAGTCTATAACCTCAAAGCCGAGAGCCTTAAGCTCGGCTATGGTATAATCTCTGTTTTTAATGATTTTCTTACAGTTATCCATATAATAACCGTTATCACGGACAGCGGCAGCTCCCGCCAGCTGAGTCAAGCGGTTTATATTATAAGGATTGGTTGAATACTTGATTTTCTCAAGGTCTGCGATAAGAGCTTCATCGGCTATTGCAAAGCCAAGCCTTGCGCCTGCCATGCTTCTTGACTTGGAAAAGGTACCTACGCATAAGAGATTTTGATACCTCTCGGTTAGTCCCACGGCGCTCTCACCGCCAAAGTCCACGTACGCCTCGTCTATTACCACAACCGTATCAGGATTGGCTCCGAGTATTTCTTCAATCTGCCATAAGGGAATTGTCTTACCCGTAGGAGCGTTGGGATTCGCTATAACTATAAGCTTATCTTTGCCTAAGTAATCACGGTAGTCAAGAGTGAAATCCTCCGATAGGGGGATAATCTCCGCCTCGATGCCGTAAAGCTCGGCAAAAACCTGATAAAATCCGTAGGTTATATCAGCGAAGCAGGCACCGGCGGCGCCGTACGCCATAAAGGCAAAATTTAAAATATCGTCAGAGCCGTTTGAGAGAAAGACGTTTTTTTCCCCCACTCCGTAAAGCTCTGCCAGAGCCGACCGCAGTTCCTTCGCCGTGGGGTCTGAATAAAGGCGCAAATCCTCTACGGCTTTTTGATTTATCGCCCTTATAACTCCCTCTGAGGGAGGATAGGGAGACTCGTTTGTATTAAGCTTTATATAGCTCTTATCCCGAGGCTGCTCGCCGGGGGTGTAAGCTTCAATTTTATTAAGTCTTTCGCTTGAAAATCTACTCATTATTTTTCATCTCCGCTCTCAAATCTTATCGTTGCGCTTCTTGCGTGAGCTGAGAGTCCTTCCTTCTCGGCAAAATATGCAACGCTATCCGCTACCTTTGAGAGCGCTTCCTTCGTATAGTAGGTGTACTGAGTTTTCTTAACGAAATCGTCTACCGACAGGGGACTTGAAAATCTCGCTGTACCTGAGGTAGGAAGAGTGTGGTTTGGACCTGCGAAATAATCTCCCAGTGCCTCAGGGCAATATCTGCCCATAAATATGCTTCCCGCATTGTTTATCTTATCAAGGTAGTCAAAGGGATTATCTACGCAAAGCTCCAGATGCTCGGAGGCGATTTCGTTTGCTACGTCAATTACGTCGGATATTTTATCTGCAACGATAATCTTGCCGTTTTTATCAATGGATTCTCTTGCTATGTCCTCTCTGGGAAGAAGCTTAAGCTGGCGCTCTATCTCTTCTGCCACACGCTCGGCAAGCTCCATACTGTCGGTCACCAGAACGGCACTCGCCATTCTGTCGTGCTCTGCTTGTGAAAGCAGATCTGCCGCAACAAAGGCAGGATTTGAATATTTATCGGCTATTACGAGAATTTCGCTGGGACCAGCTATCATATCTATGGCAACTCTGCCGAACACCTGTCTTTTAGCCTCGGCAACGTATTCGTTGCCCGGACCTACTATTTTATCGACACGGGGTAGGGTTTCTGTGCCGTAAGCCAAGGCTGCAACGCCCTGCGCTCCTCCCACCTTGAATATTCGGTCGACTCCGGCAATCCTCGCCGCAGCAAGAATAACGGGATTCACCTTACCGTCACGACCGGGAGGGGTTATTATAGAAATCTCGCGACAGCCTGCGATTTTTGCAGGTATGCTGTCCATAAGAACAGTTGAAGGATAAGCCGCAGTTCCTCCCGGAACGTAAAGCCCTACTTTTTCGATAGGTGTCACCTTTTGCCCGGTAATCACACCGTCCTTTTCGCTTATGATAAAGCTCTGGTGTACCTGGCGCTTGTGAAAATCGTATATATTGGCGTGAGCCTGTCTTAAAATCTCAACGAACTTAGGGTCTACCTTGGAAAACGCCTCTTCTATTTCCTCTTCGCTGACCTCGAGAGTGGAAAGAGCTACTTTATCGAATTTTTCGCAATACTCAAAAAGAGCTTTGTCCCCTCTTTCCTTAACGTTTTCTATAATTTCTCTTACAACAGCGCTGACGTCTACGGTATTTTCGCCTCTGTCAAATATTTCCTCGGCGCTGACGTCGCCGTATTTCATTATTTTAATCATTTCCTCTGACCTCTTCAAAAAGCGCTTTTTTGATTTTTTCTATCTTTTCCGATTTAAAGCTGTATGCGGATTTATTGGAAATAAGCCTTGCGCTTATTTCGGTTATGGTTTCATAGGGGCAAAGATTGTTTTCAAGCAAGGTTTTACCCGTTTCCACAATATCCACGATAACGTCGGAAAGCCCTAAAATCGGTGCTATTTCTATTGAGCCGTTAAGATGTATTATATCTATATCACGGCACATTCCGGCATAATATTTTTTCGCTATGTTTGAAAACTTTGTGGCTACCCTCAAGGTCTTCGACATGTCGTCCTTGAAATCCGCCCTTGCTGCTACCGCCATTCGGCATTTCCCTACATCAAGGTCAAGCAGCTCGTAAACGTCAGGCTCGTACTCAAGAAGAATATCCCGCCCAACGACTCCGATATCCGCTGCCCCTCTTTCAACGTAAATTGCAACGTCGGAGGGCTTAACCCAGAAGAAGCGGAGCTTTTTCTCGGAATTTTCAAATATAAGCTTTCTGTTTGGCTCTTTTATAGAGGGACAATCATAACCCGACCTCTCAAACATATCGTAAACCCGTTCTCCAAGTCTTCCCTTCGGCAGGGCTACATTTATATATTCTGTATCAAGCTCAGAGGCACACTCGGGAATTCGCTCAAGAGTGTCAAGATATACGGCAAAGCCGATAGCCTTCGCAGCCTTTCCCATTCTTTTCATAAGCCCGTCGTATCTTCCTCCTGCGAGGACCCTTGTTCCGACTCCGTTAATGAAACCACGGAAAACTATTCCGCTATAATATCCAACGGAGCTTATGATGGAATAGTCAATCTTAAGGTTATCTCCAAAGCCGCATCTTACAAGCTCGTCTGTAACGTACTTAAGCTCCGAGAGCGCACCCGCCAGCTCCTCACTTCCACAGCAGAGGTCCTCAAGCGCCACCGTCGCCTCTGTTAGCGATGCATAGCTCCTCATAAAAGGTTTAACAAATGAATACTGCTCCTCCGCCATTAACGACTTAAGACGCCCGATATTTTTATCCGCTATTGCTTCTATTACATCTCTCCTCTGGCTATTCGCAATTCCGATTTTGTCAAGGGTGAGGTTTATAAGAGCGGCGTGAGATATGCCGAGGGTGTAATTTTCGCTAATGAGCTTAAGGCTCTCCATAGCGAGTTTCACCGCTTCAAGATTTTCCTCGTTGCCTATATTTCCTATGCACTCAAGCCCGGTTTGCATAATTTCACGGTATTCTCCCGAGTTTTCCGAAATGCGATAAACGTTTTCACTGTAATAATATCTTTCCGCACCGCTGCCTGTATCACGGGAATTTTTTATTATAGAAAGAGTTACGTCGGGTTTAAGCGCCAAAAGCTTTCCGTTTGTATCATTAAATGTAATAACGCCCTTAGAGGCAAGGAAATCCTTGTTCTCCACATAGAGGTCGTATTCCTCAAATTTGCTCATTTTGAATTTCGTGTACCCTGCGTCGGTATAAAGCTTACGCAAGGCAAAGGCTGCCTTCTCTTCGTTCTTAAGGAGGCTGCCGTCAATTTTTAAAATTTTATCTGTCATTTTCACCGAGCCTCTCTATAACCTTTTTATATCCGCCCGAACCGTAATTAAGGGCTCGGCTGACTCTGCAAATAGTTGCCGTGCTTGCGCCTGTGGACTTATTTATATCTCCGTATTTCTCACCTCTGCAAAGGCGACATGCAACCTCGTAGCGTTGAGTTATAGCTTCAAGCTCCTGGATTGTAAAGATATCGTCAAAGAATGCCTCGCACTCCTCTATGCTCTTAAGAGAAAGTATTGCTTTATAAAAATTCTCTTTTTCGGGTGTCAGATTTCTGTTCATATTACGCTCCTAAGTTTTAATGCTTTATCATTTTACCACATTAGCGCGCTAAAGTCAATAGGGTAATTGTACTAAAAAGGTTTTTTATTTAGACTTTTACTGTATTTTTGACCCTTTTTTTAAATTTAGTCGCCCCAGACGGGCGCAGAATGGTAGAAATGAGATGTATCATTAAAAATTGGGCAAAATAGCCTCAAAAATATAAAACGAGGTAGAAAATTGCAGAACAGGCTGCAATTCCTACCTCGTTTTATATTCGGTTCTGCCTGAATAAGACAGTCCCTTTATGCTTTTTAAAAGCTTAAATTACTTGGAAAGCTCTGCGAAATACTTGATAGTTCTTACCATCTGAGATGTGTAAGAGTTCTCGTTGTCGTACCAGGAAACAACCTGTACCTGATATGTGTCATCGTCAATCTTAGCTACCATTGTCTGAGTAGCATCGAAGAGAGAACCATACTTGATACCGATTACGTCGGAGGATACGATTTCGTCAGTGTTGTATCCGAAGGAGTCGGAAGCCTGAGCCTTCATAGCAGCGTTTATGGATTCCTTTGTTACGTCCTTACCCTTAACAACTGCAACGAGGATTGTTGTAGAACCTGTGCAGGTAGGAACTCTCTGAGCGGAACCGATAAGCTTGCCGTTAAGCTCGGGGATAACAAGACCGATAGCCTTTGCAGCGCCGGTAGAGTTAGGAACGATGTTCTGAGCGCCTGCTCTTGCACGGCGAAGGTCACCCTTTCTGTGAGGACCGTCAAGAATCATCTGGTCGCCTGTATATGCGTGAACGGTTGTCATAATACCGGAAACAACGGGATATGCATCGTTAAGAGCCTTTGCCATAGGAGCGAGGCAGTTGGTTGTGCAGGAAGCTGCGGAGATGATCTGATCATCAGCAGTAAGAGTTTCGTTGTTTACGCCGTAAACGATAGTCTTGAGATCGTTACCTGCGGGAGCAGAAATAACAACCTTCTTTGCGCCTGCCTTTACGTGAGCCATGGACTTCTCCTTGGAACAGTAGAAGCCTGTGCATTCAAGAACTACGTCAACCTTAAGCTTCTTCCAAGGGCAGTTAGCTGCATCCTTCTCAGCATAGATTTTGATTTCCTTACCGTCAACGATGATAGCGCCGGGAGCTACTACCTTACCGTTTTCGTTAACCTCTGCATCCTTGTAGGATACTGTGTGACCTGCTGCGAGATAGCTACCCTGAGCTGTGTCATACTTGAGAAGATGAGCAAGCATCTTGGGGCTGGTGAGGTCGTTGATAGCTACTATCTGATAGCCCTTTGCGCCAAACATCTGTCTGAAAGCAAGACGACCGATACGGCCAAAGCCGTTAATTGCAACCTTTACATTTGCCATTTTTAAAATCCTCCAAAAATTTTTATAAAATTTCCATTTGAGATTATAGCACAAAATTTCATAATATACAATAGATTTGCGAAAATTTTATCAAATTTATTAGGGTTTTTCAAAAAAACGCCAAAAAAACGGCTTATTTTAGTTAGAATATACGAAGCTATTACGAAAGTCCTATTCTTATTTTTTTCGAAGCGCTCATCGAATTTTAACTGCGCCCGTCACAGCGGAGGTTAACCTCTGTAAAGGCTTCGCCCTCCTTTACCTTTGGCATTTTTTCGTCTTTCAAGCCTCGTGAGAGCCAGAAAATCCAAAAGAGCGGGAATATTCTTTATGCGGCGAGGCTCAGATAAAATCCTGTAAAGCCATTCAAGACCCATTTTTCTGAAAACCTTCGGCGCTCTTCTTTTTGTACCCGAATAAATATCGGCCGACCCGCCAAGTCCTATGAAAAGGGTTCTCGGGGATATAGGTAAAAGCTCAGAGATAAGAATTTCCTGACTTGGTGTTCCAAGGCAAACGAAGACTATATCGGGCGAGGTTTTCTCAAGTGAGGTCACAAGCTCTTCTTTTTTGTAGGAATATCCGTCCATAACAAACGCCTCCGACGTACCGCTGTGAGTAGCCTTCAGGTAAGCCATAGCAAGAGCGGCAACCCCCGCCTTGCCCCCTATTATTCCAAGAGAAAAGCTGCCGAGCCTAAGGAGGCTTTCCGCAAGCTCCACCCCGGGGAAGACCTCGGTATATATACCTCTTTTCGCAAAGGCTCTCGCAATACCCACACCGTCGGGAATATTAAGAGAGCGGCTTAAGGCTACGGAAAGCTGCTCGTTTCTAAGCGCCTCGGTAAGCATAATCGGGTTTGGGGTGGATATAGCACCGCCCCTGCCGAGAAGAGATGCCGCAGCCCGAAGAAGCTCCTCTTTTGAGCCTGTAACAATTTCCTGCCCGAGAAGCGGGGAGGTTTTTATTTTTTTCTCATTTCCTTCGCCATATAAAAAATCCTTTTGAACAGCCAAAGCATATCCTCGCACACAAGAGCCATAAGGCTCATTTTTATTTTATTTTTGGCAAGTATTACTTTAAATATACTGCGCCCCGCCGCCTTTTGCCTCCAAGATTACGCAAAACAATTTACAAAAATGAAATCAGGTGAAATTAAGTGCTATGCGGATGGCAGTTGACAAAACTTTTATTTCGGTGTATAATACCAAAGGACCGGGTCGGGCAATCGCGCGGTAACACGCCGAAAGGTTTTACCGTGAGGAAAGTCCGGGCATCACAGAGCAGGATAACGGATAACGTCCGCCGAGGGCGACCTCCGGGAAAGTGCAACAGAAATAAACCGCCGTGTTTTCACGGTAAGGATGGAAAGGCGAGGTAAGAGCTCACCCACTTCTATGGTAACATAGATTTGCTGTAAACCCTATCCGATGCAACACCTTGAATTCGGATTTTTCCGACGGCTGCTCGCCGTTTTCGTGGTGGCAGAGCTTTCAGCTTGAACTCAGCGGTAACGCTGAGTGAAGATAGATGATTGCCGCGCGTCAAGCGCACAGAACCCGGCTTACAAGCCCGGTCCAAAATAAAAAGCACGTCCTTTTATTTACGCAGCTTTTTGTTGCGTGTGGACGTGCTTTTTATATTTTACTTAAGTTTTGTGTCAATAAGCTACACTCCTTTGTTATGGCGCAAAAGACATTCCTTTTTCCAAGTATTACATTTGATTCGAAGAGAAATTTATGATAGAATATAGAAGGCGGGCGCTATTGATGCGCTCTCCGTAATACGTTAACGGAGGTATTATTATTGAAAAAGTTTTTAGCTTTTACCATTATAACAGCAGCGGTTTTATCAACGCTTATACTCAGTGTCGGAGCCGCTTTTGCTCACACCGTAAAAAGAGGCGACACTATGTGGAAGATAGCTACAGAATACGAGATTGGCATAAGCGAGATAAAGGCTGCAAACACTCATATAAAAAATCCCGACCTCATATATCCGGGACAAATCCTTAATATTCCAAAGCTTCAGGATAATATAACCTCTTTTGAAAAGGAGGTTGTGCGGCTGGTCAACGAAATCCGAGCAGATGCAGGTCTTGGAGAGCTTATATACGACTGGGAGCTTTCTCGGGTGGCAAGATATAAGTCGGAGGATATGAGGGACAACGGATATTTTTCTCATACAAGCCCCACCTATGGCTCACCTTTTACAATGATGAAGAATTTTGGTATCAGATATAGGAGCGCTGCGGAAAATATAGCTAAAGGACAACGCACGCCCGCCGCAGTAGTAAATGCCTGGATGAACTCCTCGGGGCACCGCGCCAACATAATGAACAAAAGCTTTACGCATATAGGAGTCGGCTTTGCCGACGGGGGCAACCTCTGGACACAGATGTTCATTTCTAAATAAAAGTTTTTATTATACAAATACAAAAACAAAAAAAGAAGTGACCCTTGATTGCTTTCTTTACAGCAACCAAGGGTCACTTCTGTTCACTCTTAGTATCTAACATCTTTCTTAATCCTCTCTTTCGTTTTTCTACCTTTACCGTACATAACTCTGCAACTTCAAACACACTAACACACTTCTCTACGGGAGAATCCTTCATTCCTGTTGTACACACCCTACGGTTAAAGGCGAGCATCTGTGACTTTAAGATAAGCTTTTTCAATTCGAACACTTTTGGGGTGAAGCTCTGTTCAGCTGCTACAATGCTTCTCCACTTACGTTTTTCTATCTATGTAAAGCGTCGCACCGCCGTGTATTTTGGACTCTTTTTTGTTTTTTATCTTCCGTTCGAATCTCACTGTTTTCTTATCCGAAAGTCTTTTTTAATTTCTCATTGGACTGTACCTTCCTCTCTTGTGTCTATAGTATAGCATACTTTTCTTCGGATTTCAATTGGTAAATTGTAAGAAATACACAATATTTTTTTGTATAAAACATAGAAATTAGTGATTTTTTACATATTTCTCTTTACAAATACGACAGCTTATGATAAAATAGACGTATGGGTGCCTGTTTCAGGCGAGGATTATTTAAGTGAGGCAGAAGCATTCTTTCAAAAATGCTTCTGCCTCACTTTGCCTTTTCTACGACACGCGCTTTTTGATTTAATTAGGTTATTTAATGTTCTCCGCACCCAGAGAACACCTGTAATCCGAGGGGGTTTTTCCATACTCCTTTTTGAAAAGCTTTGAAAAATACTGCACGTCCATAATTCCACAATGAAGCGCAACGGTCTGTATCTGAAGCTTTGTTGCCCCGAGGAGGTATGCCGCATATTCCATTCTGCGGTGACGCACGTATTCAGAGAGGGTATTTCCCGTTTCTTTCCTGAAAATTGCCGACAGGTATCCGAGCGATATTCCAAGACTCGCCGCCACGGTAGCTGTGGAGAGGTCGGCTGAAAGGTCAGAATCTATTATCAGAACAGCCTTTCTTACCGGTTCCGAAAACCCCTTTACACTGTGGCTCTGAACTAACCTGCAATAAGTTCTGAACATGTCGTGCATCAAAGAATAATCGTCCGACACCAACTGAAGCGCCTCTATCTTTTTAGCGAATTCCGAAGATACTCTGTCAAGATATACAGGGTGAACACCGCCTCGCTCTGCCGCTTTTCTCAAAAGAGTATTCATAATTATAGAATAGTTTTTCACATTTCTTAAAGGGTCCTGAAGCCTTTTTTCAAAAGCGTTGTTGGAAAACGCAGTTTTAAACCGCTCCTCCATATGCATCTGACCTAGTTCCACGGCTCGCATCATTTCGTTTTCAAAGGAATACCGAAGCTCGATAGCCTTCATATTTATAAGCGTATCGGTTAATTCGGCAGCTCCCATCGTTTCTGTAAAGGGCGCCTCCTTGGGACCTTGTATTATGTCCTTAATAGCAAAGGGATGGCCACGCCATATCCTATTGCAAAAGCTGTTGAACATCACCACAAGCGGGGAGTCTTCGGTTAATACCGCAAGTCCCGAATAATATTCCGACAGATATTTCTGCTTATGGGGAGATATTCCGTTTCCCTCGGCTATTTCCATTTGCCGCTTTTCGGAAACCTCCTCCGAAAGATACGGTCCTATGCAAAGCACAGTTTGCTCCTTTAAGTCCGGAAGAAGCAAAAAACGGTAGGTACATTCAAGAAAGTCCGTTATCTTATATACGGTATTATGGGCAAGGCTTAAAAACAGCTTCGACAGGTATTCTCTGTTATTAAAAAGACCGTGTCTTTTCTTGTCCGCTCTCGCCCTTTTAATATCCTCTGCGTTTATAAGGTCAACGCCAACATGACTTTTTTCGAAAACGTCACGCAAAAAGCTTAACTCATTCTGATAAAACATAGGGCTCTCCCTTTATTCCAAAATCATGATATTTTATACATGATTGTTATTTTTTTCATATTTACAATTCATTATATCATACTTTTTGTGTAAATACAACATAGTTTTTAATGATAATATGAAATTATTACAAATTTATATTAAAAAAATACTCACGTTCCCTGCCGATAATATTCTATACTGTATATAGAGTATGAAATTGATGCCAAAGACAACGTTTATTTTGGTGTCAGCTACTAAATACTTAATAATAAAAAGGATGATTAAGGTATGAAAACAGAACCGAAGCTTGACGCAAACGGCAAGCGCGCCTTTGGCATGAGAGATTGTATTGCTTATGCTGCCGGCGACCTTGGCTGTAACATGAGCTTTGCGCTCAAGGGTACAATGACTATCTTCTGGACCCAGTTCATGAAAATGGATCTGTGGTACGCACTGCTGCTTATGGTAGTCCAGGTGTGGGACGCTATTAACGATCCCCTGATAGGAACAATCATTGACTCAGACAACCGCAAATACAAGAGAAACAAATTTTTGACCTACATATGGATAGGTTCGTTAGGACTTATTGTCGGAGGTGCTTGCTGCTTCCTGCCCTTCCCTGACGCTCCCGAATGGGCTAAGGCTATTATCTTCATAGCCGGTTACGTAGTATGGGATGCCTTCTATACCGTGGCAAACGTTCCTTACGGCTCGCTTCTCGGACTTATATCCGACGACGTTAAGGACAGAGCTTCCCTCTCCGCATGGCGCTCTATTGGCTCCATATTCGGAAATATGCTTCCTATGGTGCTTCTCCCCTTTATTATTTATGATAGTGACAACAACCTTATCGGTGAGCGCGTATTTATCGCAGCTCTTATAATGGGCGTGCTTGGATTCATATGCTTCCAGATTATGATTCGCAACACCGAGATAAGAATTGATCAGGACATCATACTTAACGAAGAAAAGCCTAAGTTTAACATTTTCAAGGCGTTTTTGAACTTTATGAAGAATCGTCCCGCAGTCGGCGCTACTTTAGCCGCTATGGGTATGTTCATCGGTATGCAGGGCGCAACTACCGCTGTTACGGTTATATTCCAGTCTTATTTCAAGAACGTACAGATTTCGGGTATTGTTCAGCTCTTCGCTATGATTCCTATCGTATGCTTTACCCCTCTTGCCCGTAAGATGGTTGCGAAATACGGTAAGAAGGAGCTTGCTACCTTCGGCTCTATCTGCTCTATCGTTGCAGGTCTTGCACTGTTTATCATAACACCCGACAATACAGTTCTCGACCTTGTGCTTTACATAATAAGCCAGCTTGTATTCTCCCTGGGTCTTGGTATTTATTCCACCGTTTCCTGGGCTATGATGGGTGATGCTATAGACTACAATGAATGGAAGACAGGCAACCGTGAGGAGGGTACGGTTTATTCGCTCCACTCCTTCTTCAGAAAGCTTGCACAGGGAATCGGCCCTGCGCTTATTCTCGTTGTGATGGTAGCTTTGGGATATGACGGTGAGAACGAGGGCAATCAGCTCTGGGAGGTTGCGGTTCGTATGCGTTACCTCGTAGCAGGAACCTTCCTCTTCTCCGCAGTTCTTCAGTTCGTAGGCTTGGGTCTTATTTATAACCTGGACAAGAAGAAGCTCGCAGAAATGAACGCAGAGCTTAATAAATCCGCCGAAGCGGACAGTGACGTAGCTGTTTAATTATTGCAGTGTCCGGCCTTTCGGGGTCGGACACTTTGTTTTTTCTTTTCGTTTATACTAAGTTCATATTTTTTGGATATAATCTATACATCTTTATCTTATCGGGAGAAAAAAATGAGAAAAATAATAAATTTAAATGAAGGCTGGGCGTTCATAAAGAACGTAAACGGTGAAGCTCCGGAGGAAAGCACCCAGGTTAATCTGCCTCACACCTGGAATGCGACGGACGGTCAGGACGGCGGCAACGATTATTTCAGAGGCGCATGTCTTTACAAAAAAAGCATAAAGCGTGGGGAGCTTCCCGAAGCTGACTGCTATTACCTCGAATTCAGAGGCGCAAACTCCTCCGCTGACGTCTTTGTAAACGGAAGCAAACTTGCTCATCACGACGGCGGTTATTCAACCTGGCGTGTTAACATCACCGACAGCGTTACTGACGTTACGGAGATTTCGGTTATCGTTGATAACTCGCCTAACGAAACCGTTTACCCCCAGATGGCAGACTTCACCTTCTACGGCGGTCTTTACAGAAGCGTTAATCTTATTGCGGTAAACAACACTCACTTCGACCTCGATTATTACGGCGGCACAGGTCTTAAGATCACTCCCGCAGTAAACGGCGCTGACGCCAAGGTAGAGGTAGAGGTATTCGTAACTAACCTTTCCGATGGCGACAAAATCCGCTACACACTCTTCGACAAAGAAGGCAACACCGTAGGAGAAGCAACTACCGAGGAAACAAAATGCTCATTTGATATTAAGGGCGTTCACCTCTGGCACGGAAGACGCGACCCATATCTCTACTCTGCGAAAGTAGAAATTCTCCGAGGCGACTCTGCTATTGACTCCGTTTCCTCCCGCTTCGGCTGCCGCAGCTTCAAAATCGACCCAAACGAAGGCTTTATACTGAATGGCGAGGATTATCCTCTTCGCGGCGTATCCCGCCACCAGGACAGACTCGGCGTTGGAAACGCTCTTCTTCCCGAGCATCACGAGGAAGACATCGACCTCATTATGGAGGTAGGCGCAACTACCATTCGTCTTGCTCACTATCAGCACGATCAGTATTTCTATGACCTTTGCGATGAAAAGGGTCTTGTTATCTGGGCTGAAATTCCCTATATCTCAAAGCATATGCCCGGCGGAAGAGAAAACACTATTTCGCAAATGAAGGAGCTTATCACCCAGAACTACAACCATCCTTGTATCGTTGTTTGGGGTCTTTCCAACGAAATAT
>JAEIGA010005659.1_pt1 | contig 19051 bp, 15 predicted proteins | sample 9270691 | NCBI WGS metagenome assembly JAEIGA01 (sample SAMN17057246, study PRJNA624740) | gut metagenome | biome: biome; isolation source: fecal sample | host: Bos grunniens | place: China: Xizang | collected 2019 | reverse complement strand
TTAACTGCAGCGGTTTCGCTAGAAGAAGTATCGGCGTTTTCAACGGCTTGGCTATAAAACTCAAACTTTCCGTTTTGATTTTGGATAGTAACAGTTTTGAAGGTATCACTTTCCAAATTGAGAATTTCGATTTCATCCATTAGGGGAATGAAATTATCCTCTTCTTCTTTCTCGGGGATAAGCTTTATAACAGCAACCGTTCCGCCTATTAAAATAACAAGGGAAAGGAAGAAAGCCATAATTTTTATAAGGGGCTTTTTCTTTTTAACCTTTTCTATTTTGCGGTGTTCTTCAGGATTGGAAAATATGGTTGAGAAACCATCTTGAAACTCTTCGTTTTGTTTATTTTCAGGAATATTGCTCATTTATGCGTTCCTTCTTTTAATATAGATATAAATTCCTGCCGCAATGCAGATTAAGGGGATAAGGATAACGAAAATAATCATTATAACATTAGAAGAACTTTGGGTAACAGAGGAAACAAAGTTTTCTTCGGTTATTGATTTTGAAATGAAATAAATGCCGGTGTCCTCAACTCTGCAAGCACGCTCGGTAGCCGAAAGTGCGATATTCTTATTTGAAACCTCGTTCATTTCAGCATATTCGGAGTAGATGAACTGAACGCTACTGAAAGCCATAACATAGCTGGAAATTTCTTTATTATCATCGTTATAATCTTTTTTAACCGATTGAATAAGGGTTGAATAGTTTTGCTTATCATCTTCTTTGGCACCATTCCAATCGCTTGCAACGCCGATAGGAGCCGCAACAACGCCAGGTGAGGTTTCTAAAAGAGATTCAACTTCAAGAACATCTTTTTTAACAGCGGTTAAGGGAACGTTATTTCCTGTAAGACAATAGCTTTTAAGGTTTGCAACAATTTTATCTTCAGAAGCGGTAGCTGATAGAAGGGTGGTTGGTTCGTTGGTCATATAATAGCCCTCGATGGTTTCGAAAAGGATACCTTCTTCGGCTATGATTCCCCATTCGGATAAAAACTCATTGAAGTTTGGAAGGAAGGGCAGTGTTGCATCAGCAAAATAGATAAGACCCTTATCTAAGTTTCCGCCGTTATCAAGAAATGCTGAAATAACATCAAGTTCACCGCTCAAGAAATCGGTTGAGGGAGAAGCTATAACTATTGCATCGTAATCATTTGAAATTTTTGTTATAACGCCGTCATCAATAACATCAACGGTATAGTTATTGTTTTCAAGCATCTTTTTGTAATTTGCGGTGTAATCATGAGCTGAATGACCTGTGAGAATAGCAATCTTCTTATCGGAATCGCTGGTAACATAAGCAATAGCGCCTGTAAGAGCGGTTTCTATCTGGTTGCCGGTAACGGTTGAGAAGGTATAACCATAAGCTGCATAGCTGTCGTCTTCGGTAAGGTCGTATATATCCGAATAGGTTAAAACCTTATATCTCTCGGTGCCGTTTTTATTTGTTGAAACGATAATATCGCCAAAGGCTAGGTTATCGTTTGCATACTTTGTTGTGATACTCGAAAACTCAGAGGATTGGGTATTGGCGAAATCAACCGTAATGTTTTTATTGTAGTCGCCATATTTTTCTATCAATTTAATGGTTTGCTCATAATATGCAGTTGCATCTTCAGCAACACCGTATTGCTGAGCATAGTATGACATAAATCCGCCGATATAATCATCTTTTGTTGAGCACATTGTAATCGAGATTTCATCTTCAACATTTTTTATATACTCAAGGTTTTCTTTACTTATGGAGTTGGTCTTTTCGGCCGACATATCAAATTCAAGAACAAATCTATCAGATAAAGCGCTAACCAAGATGTTAAAAACAATTATGATAGCTAAAACGACGGCGGTAATTGCGATGGAATATCCGCCTTTTTTGAATAAAGCTTGATTTTTAATCTTTTTTTCCATTTTCATTACCTCCTTTAGGACCATCTTCTCTTCTCAAGTGAACGAACACTCAGAAACAAGAATGCGGCAATAAAGCTTAAAAAGTAAATAATATCTGCAATCGAGAAAACGGTATCCGAAAAGCTTTGGAAAACATTTGTAAAAGAAATGGCGCTGATTATTTTAACAATTGTTTCATTTTGAATTATTGAAGTGAATAATGTGATAAGTATTAAAACTATATTGATAAGGAAGGTGATGATTGCCGAAACAACTGTGCTTTCGGTTAAGGAAGAAATGAATATACCGATTGCAATAAGAGTGCCGCCTAAAAGCATTATTCCGAGCAAGGAATAGAGATATGAGAAAATATTAACGCTAACAAAAGCTGCAAAAATTATCTCAAAAATCAAAGTTGGAGCAAAGCCTATTGCAAAAACTGCAAGAGCAGCAAAGAACTTGCCTAAAACTATCGAAGAAAGCTTAACTGGAGAGGTTAAAAGAATTTGGTCAATCTTTTGTCTTTTATCCTCGCTCATGGTTCTCATAGTTATAACGGGAAGTAGGAAGAAAATAACGGTTGACATACTTGATAATATTTCTGAAATAGCAGGAGAACCGTTGCTGAATAATGTGAAGAAAAATATGCCAAGGAAGAAATAAAATGCGGCTAAAAAGATATAACCTATAGGGGTTGAAAAATAAGCTTTGAATTCTCTTTTAAATATAGCAGTCATTTAATTTTCCTCCTCATAGTTATTTTGGGTGCCAAGCATTTTTCTGGCCTCATCATTATCGGCAACCTCAGTAAGCTTTAGGAATACCTGTTCAAGTGAAGCACTGTTAGAGGTGAGAGATAAAAGGGTTTTGCCACGGGAAACAACCCTCTCAAAAACGGCAGCTCGAATATCGCAATTATCCTCAGGCTCGATAAGAAAATCAAAAGAGCCGTTCTCTTTGCAGCCAAGGCATACAACCGATTTAACATCCTTGACGGTTTTGAGGGTTTCAAGCATTTCATTCTCTGAGCAAATAATTCTAGCAACTAAGGAAAGGTCGCTTGAAAGCTTTGCTGAAAGATTTTCCGAAATATCATCGGCAATTATTTCGCCTTGGTTTATAATGATAACCCTTTTGCAAACCGACTGAATTTCCGAAAGGATATGGGAAGAAAGAATAATGGTATGGTTCTTTCCAAGCTTTGCAATAAGGTTTCTAATCTCGATGATTTGCTTGGGGTCAAGACCAACGGTTGGCTCATCAAGAATTAAAACATCGGGGTTGCCGATAAGGGCCTGAGCAAAGCCAACCCTTTGGCGATAACCCTTTGAAAGATTTTTGATAAGGCGGTTTTGAACATCATCAATCTTAACCAATTTTAAAATTTCATTTATATGGGCTTTTTTAGGGAATTTAACCTTTTTTAAATCGTATACAAAATCGAGGTATTCTCTAACCTTCATATCCATATAAAGCGGTGGCAATTCGGGCAGATAGCCAATTCTCTTCTTTGCCTCTTCGGGATTTTCGGTAATATCAAAACCATCAATCTCAACCTTTCCTTGAGTTAGAGAAAGGTATCCGGTTAGGATATTCATAATAGTTGATTTTCCGGCACCGTTAGGGCCTAAAAAACCGATTACCTCGCCCTTTTCAATGTTGAAATTAACATCTTTAACGGCAAGATGGGAACCGTATCGCTTGGAAAGACCGGTAACACTAATCATTTTTATTCCTCCTGAAAGTTTTTAACATTATGATGATATCAAAAAAATATATGATAAAAATAAACAAATTGTAAATTATTAGGTTTCTTCTTTTTTGAAAGAGGGGAGCTGGGCAACTATTATTGCGATAAAAACAAGAATACAGCCTAAAATTTCACTGCCTGATAATATGTTTCCTGAAATGAGCCAACCGCCAAGAGCGGCAAAAACACTTTCAAGGCTCATGGATATTGAAGCTATTGCAGGCTCGGCAAACTTTTGACCGACAATTTGTAGGGTATAAGCTATTCCGCTAGACATAACGCCAAGATATAAAATTTGAGGAGCAGCAGCTAAAATACCGCTTATTGTGGTGCTTTCAAACTCGAAAATAAGAGAAAGCAGGGAAGATATAATACCGCAAACTATAAACTGCATTATCGAAAGCTTTATTCCGCCGGTAATGCCAACATACTTATCAATGGCAAGAATATGGAATGAAAAGCTTATAGCACAAAGGAAAACTAAAATATCGCCTAAGTATATTCCGTTTAAAGAGCCGTTAAAGCAAAGCTTATAAATTCCGAATATTGCAATAATAACTCCTGCCCAAATTAGAGGCTTTATTTTTTTGCCTAAAAAAACTGAGAATATTGGAACTAATATAACATAGAGAGCGGTTAAAAATCCTGCCCTTGCCTCGCTTGCAACACCTTTAGGATAATAAGCTAGTCCAAATTGCTGAAAATTAACCGATATAGCTAAAAGTGTTCCGCAAATAACAGCCGAAAGCAAATATTTCTTTTTGACTTGTTTTTGCTTTGGGAAAAACGGTTTTTTTTCTTTTATATTGGTAAAAAGATAGAAAATATAGAGGGCTAAAGCTCCAACAAAACTGCGAAGAGCGTTAAGGCAAAAAGGCTCAACTAATTCTACTGCGGCAGTTTGGGCAACAAATGCCAAGCCCCATATAAGCGAAGCCAAGATAAGAATAAGGCTTCCTTTTAGGTTATTAAACTTCATTTCAAGGCTCCTTGATACTGAGAGAAATTCTTTTCTTTTCTATATCAACCGAGAGAACATAAACCTCAACGATATCTCCAACCTTCAGAACTTCACTGGGGTGTTTGATAAATCTATCGGTAATTCTTGAGATATGAACAAGTCCGTCCTGATGAACGCCGATATCAACAAAAGCACCGAAATCGATAACGTTTCGAACCGTTCCTTTGAGCTTCATACCTGTTTTAAGGTCTTCCATAGACATAACATCTTGGCGAAGCACCGGTGGGGGAAGCTCATCACGTGGGTCTCTTCCCGGACGTTCTAATTCGTTTATTATATCGTTAAGGGTTGGAACGCCGATTTCAAGCTCTTGGGCGGTATTTTCAATGCCTTTAGCATTGACTATATCGCTGAGATTTTTGATGTTGTTTTCTCTTAAATCTTTTTCGCTGTAATCACAAAGTTTTAAGAGTTTCTTGGCGGCATCATAGCTTTCGGGGTGAACCGAGGTGTTATCAAGTGCATTTTTGCCGTCATTAATTCTCAAAAATCCTGCGCATTGTTCAAATGCTTTAGGTCCGAGTTTTGAAACCTTTTTGAGCTCTGAACGAGAGGTGAACTTTCCGTTTTCCTCACGATATAAAACAATATTCTTAGCAAGGGCAGAGCCTATGCCCGCAACCCTTGATAAAAGCTGAACCGAGGCGGTATTAAGGTCAACACCAACCGAGTTAACGCAAGATTCAACAACGCCATCGAGTGCCGAACTTAATTGGTTTTGGGGCATATCGTGCTGATATTGACCAACTCCAATAGCCTTTGGCTCTATCTTAACAAGCTCGGCTAAGGGGTCTTGCATTCTTCTTGCTATCGAAACAGCGCTCCTGAGGGATACATCGTATTCAGGGAACTCTTCGGCTGCAAGCTTAGAGGCCGAGTAAACGCTCGCACCCGCTTCGCTAACAACCATATAGGAAAGCCCTGTGCCCAGTTCTTTTATAACATCGGCGGCAAAGGCTTCGGTTTCTCTACTTGCCGTTCCGTTGCCGATAGCAAAAACCTCAGCCGAATGTTTTTTAACAAGGCCTTTTATAATTTCTTTAGCTTCTTCAATCTTCATTTTTGGGGGAACAGGGTATATAACGGCAGTATCAAGCACCTTGCCTGTTCCGTCAACAACAGCAACCTTGCAACCTGTTCTATAACCGGGGTCAAGGCCGATGGTTATTTTATCTTTAACGGGGGGTTGCATAAGAAGTTGTTTTAAATTATCCGAAAAAACCTTTATTGCCGAGGTTGATGCCTTTTCGGTAAGCTCTGAGCGAATTTCTCTCTCAATTGAGGGGAAAATGAGGCGGGAATAAGCATCCTCGGCGGCAAGTCGGACCGTTTCGGTTGCCTTAGAACCCTCTTTTATATGTGATTTTGAGATAATAAACATAGCTTTATCTCTATCAAAATCTATTGAAACCTTTAAAAGATTTTCCTTTTCGCCTCTATTAATTGCCAAAATTCTATGATTGGCAATTTTGGAAACGGGCTCGCTATAATCGGCATACATTTCATAAACGCCAATATCTTCCGCATTAGCTTTAACGGTTAAAATTCCATGTGCTGAGCAAACAAAACGCATTCTGCGGCGAACATCGGCATCATCCGAAATTTTTTCGGCAATTATATCCATGGCGCCTGAGAGAGCATCCTCAGCAGTTTCAACACCAAGCTCTATATTTATATAATCCTTTGCAAGCTCAATAGGCTCCGGGCAATCGGGTAACTGCTCATAAATAATCTCGGCCAAAGGCTCAAGACCTTTTTCCTTTGCAACGCTGGCTCTGGTTTTCCTCTTTTTCTTATAAGGGCGATAAATATCATCAAGCTCGGTAAGGGTTGAAGCATTATCGATAGCCGCAATTAACTCATCGGTTAAAGCTCCCTGTTCCTCGATCGATTTTTTGATTTTCTCCCTTGTTTCTTCCATATTGCGAAGGTATGAAAGCCTGTCCGACAACTCTCTTAAAACCTGGTCGTCAAGAGAGCCGGTTGCTTCCTTGCGGTAACGGGCAATAAAGGGTATGGTGTTGCCCTCATCTATAAGCTTAACGGTATTCTCAACCTGAAAAGGCTTAAGAGAAAATTCGGCGGTTAAAACCTTAATTAAATCCATCATTTTCCTCCAAGTAAAAATTCTTATTAATTATATATTAATTATATTAAGATTGCAATAGTGCAACCTGATAAAAATGAATTGACTTTACTAGTGAAATTATATATAATGATTGTGTATGAAAAGTTGAAGGAGGCAGGGGAATGAGATTGTTAGCGGTTGGCGATATTTGCGGTCAGTCAGGCTGTGATCATCTACTTAAAATCCTGCCTTTTTTGAAGAAAGAGAAGGGGATAGATGCTGTTATTGTTAACGGCGAAAATTCGGCTGAGGGCAATGGAATAACCCCCCAGAGTGCCAACCTTTTATTCTCAGCAGGAGCCGATGTTATAACAGGAGGAAATCATTCTTTAAGAAGACCTGAGGTATATGATTTTCTTGATAGCAACCCATTTATTTTAAGACCCGATAATCTTCCTGACGAGTCTGCGGGCAAGGGCTATTGCCTTGTTGATTTTGGAAGCTTTAGTATGGCGGTTATAAATCTTTCGGGAAGGATTTATCTTGAAAGAGTTAACGCTGAAAATCCTTTTAAAAGTGTTGATTTATTGCTTGAAAGGGCAAAGGTGGATGGAGCGAAAATCATAGTTGTTGATTTTCATGCAGAGGCAACAAGCGAGAAAAAAGCCATGGGCTTTTATCTTGATGGCAAGGTTTCCGCCGTTTTCGGAACACACACTCATATTCAAACTGCCGACGAAGAGATTTTAGAGGGTGGAACGGGATATATAACCGACCTTGGTATGACAGGGCCAAAGGATTCGGTTTTAGGAGTTGAAAAGGAAATAATAATAAATAGACTTAGAGATAACGATATGTCCAAGTTTGTTTTTGCTGATGGAAAATGTCAGCTTTGCGGCTGCATTTTTGATATAGATAAGAATGGAAAATGCATAGGCATAGAAAGAATTAGAGTCTAACGGAGAATAAGATGAAGATAGTAAAAATCATTGCTTTTCTTTTGGCTGTGTTGTTGTGTTTTGGGCTTTGCGGATGCAAAGAAAATCCCCAAAACATATCTTCAACCGGCTTGGTTGAGGGAGAAGCTTCCGGCAAAGGAAAGGATAATATAACCCTGCTTTATTCGGCAGCCGATACCTTTAATCCATACACTGCAAAGACCGATGTTAACCGTCAGCTTTGCAAGCTTATATACGAGCCGTTAATCAAGCTTGATAATGAGTTTAACCCTATTTTAAGTATTGCCGAGTCGGCTGAGGTAACGGGTAACAAATGCGTTGTTAAAATTAAGAATATAAAGTTTTCGGATGGCTCTTATATAACGGCTGATGATGTTGTTTATTCGGTAAATAAGGCAAGAGCTGAGGGCTCGGTTTATGCGCCCTCTCTTTATGTTGTGTCGAGTGTTTCGGCGGCTGATGGCAAAACGGTTGAGTTTAGTCTCAATAAGTCCGACCCATATTTTAAAAATCTTTTAACCTTTCCTATAATCAAATCGGGAAGCGATAACATAACCGATTCGGATAGCGTTTTGCAACCGCCTGTGGGAAGCGGAAGATACAAGGTTAATGATGAAAAAACAAGCCTTGTTATAAACAATAACTATTATGGCGCCAAATCGGAAATCAAAAAGATAAATCTTATAAATGCACCCGATAGGGAATCGGTTGCTCATTATGTTGAAATAGGTGCGGCTGATATTTATTTTAACAATGTTTCAAGTGATGAAATCATAAGAATGAGCGGCGAGAAGTTAGATATAAATTCCAACAATATGGTTTATATCGGAATCAACCGAAATTACGGTGTTTTAGGTGAAAATGCTCTAAGGCAGGCTCTTTCTTCAGGACTTGATAGACAGAAGCTTTGCAGAGATGCTTTTTATAATAATGCCCTGCCCGCAACAGGCTTTTTCAATCCCGTTTGGGAGCCTGTTAAGGCGGTTCAAAATATACAAATTACGGCAAAAAATGAAATAACTGTTGAGAATTTAGAAAAAATAGGTTATAATAATTTGGATAATGGCAAAAAGCTGCAGTTAACCTTGCTTGTTAACAGCGAAAACAGGCTTAGGGTTGCGGCGGCTTATGAGATAGCAAATCAGCTTAAAGACTTCGGTATTAAGATAACCGTTATTGAGAAAAGCTATGAGCAATATAAAGCCAGTCTTTCTTCGGGAAATTTCCAGTTGTTCCTTGGCGAAACAAGGCTTACCGATAATATGGATATTTCGAGTATGATAACCAAGGGCTCAAGTGCGGCGTTTGGAATTAAGGAAGGCGAAACTTCCGAAGAGGTTGTTATAAATGGTTTATATTCGGGAAGCAATTCGATTGCCGATGTTGCAGCAGTTTTGCAAAGTGAGATGCCATTTATTCCGCTTTGTTATAAAACAGGTGTTTTGTTTTATAGTGATAACATCGAAAATGTTAAGAACTCCTCAGCGAGTGATATTTATTTTTCGATTGAATCATATATAGTTAAGTAGTGATATAGTTTTATAGGAGGATGAAATATGATAGCTTATGAAACCAGATTGGGTAGAATAGATATATCGGAAGGTTATCTCTCTAAGCTTATCGGCCATGAGGTAACTTCTTGTTTCGGTGTTGTTGGAATGGTTCCTAAGGATAGCAAGCAGGCAATCTTCAGCAAGCTTTCTAAGGATGAGCCTATTGATACAGGTATCAGGGTTATAGGCAACGCTGAAGGCGTTAAGGTTGAACTTCATATTGTTGTTGTTTACGGAATGAATATCAACGCAATAGCTGCAAGTATAACCGAAAAGGTTAAATATATAGTTAAAGAAAAAACAGGAATTACGGTTGATAAGGTTATCGTTAAGATAGACGGTATTAAAGAATAACCTGTAATATAGCCTTTGATAAGGAGTGTTTTAATTGATAAACGGCGATATATTGAGGGACGCCATAATTTCGGCTGCCAATAATCTTGCCAATAATCGCAAACAATGCGATGATTTAAATATATTCCCCGTGCCGGATGGCGATACGGGAACAAATATGTCTATGACCCTTGCAAATTCCGCAAGAGAGCTTGAAAAGATTTCTGGCGAAACGGCAGGCAAGGTGGCTTCGGTTAATGCTTCGGCTTTGCTTAGAGGAGCCAGAGGAAACTCTGGAGTTATCACCTCGCTTTTATTCCGTGGCTTTGCAAAGGGAATAGGTGATGATGAGTTTGTAACTGCCGAAAACATAGCCAATGCTTTTGTTTTGGGTGTTGAAGCTGCTTATAAGGCTGTTATGAAGCCAACCGAAGGAACCATTTTAACAGTGGCCCGTGTGGCCTCTGAATATGCAAAAGAAGCTTATGAGAGCGGTAAAGAGGCTCTTGAGGTTTTTGAGGCTGCTATTGAGGGAGCAGAAAAGGCTTTGGCTGAGACCCCCGAACTTCTTCCTGTTCTTAAAAAAGCAGGTGTTGTTGATGCGGGCGGCTTTGGTTTTGTTTTAATTCTTAAGGGTATGCTTTCGGTGCTTAAAGACGGCGTTATGATTAAATCTTCTAACGTTGCGGCCGAAGAGCCTGAGCAAGAGGAATCAAGAAACGCCGCAGGTGAGTTTGAAACCGAGATTACCTTTACCTATTGCACCGAGTTTATAGTTAATAGAAACCCTGAGTGCGAGAAGGAACCCAATGAGTTAAGATTATATCTTGAAACTATTGGCGATTGTGTTGTTGTGGTTGATGATGACGAGATTATTAAGGTTCATGTTCATACCGACCACCCTGGAAACGCTATTGAAAATGCTTTAACCTTCGGTGCCTTAGTTCACTTGAAGATTGAAAATATGCGTGACCAGCACGAAAGAGCTAAACACGATGCTCAGCAGGCTAAGAAAAAGCCCGCAAAGAGTGCTGACCGCACCGAGACCTATACCCCTGTTGAGCCCGAGAAGCCTGTTGGCTTTGTTTCGGTTTGCGCAGGTGATGGTTTAGCTGAACTATTCAAGGATTTAGGTGTTGATACCGTTGTTAGCGGCGGTCAAACTATGAATCCGAGCACTGATGACATATTAAAGGCTATTGAAACAACTCCTGCTGAAACTGTTTTTGTTCTTCCTAACAACAAAAACATCATTATGGCGGCTGAACAGGCTATCCCGATTAGCACAAGGAAGGTTATCGTTCTTCATACCAGAACAATCCCTCAGGGAATAACCGCAATGCTTAATTTCGACCCCGAGGCTGAGGATGAGGCAAACGCTATCGAGATGCAAAAGGCTGCCGAAAAGATAGCAACAGGTCAAATAACCTTTGCTGCAAGGGATTCCGATTTTGATGGTCATAAAATCAAAAAGGGCGAGCTTATGGCTTTGCTTGGCGGTAAAATCATTAATGTTGATACCGACCTTGAGCGCTCGGTTATGAAGCTTCTTAAATCAATGATTAAGAAGGATAGCGAGTTTGTTACCGTTATTTATGGTGAGGATGTAACCGAAGAGCAGGCATTAGCTATAGAGGCCAAGGTTCAGGAAAAATACGGCGATAAAACCGAGATTACCTTTATTAATGGCGGTCAACCCGTATATTACTATATCATTTCTGTTGAATGAGGTGTTTTTTATGATAACAGCCGCCACCGATATTCAATATCTCAAGGGTGTTGGTGAAAAAAGAGCTGTTGTTTTGAAAAATAGGGGCATCGATACTATCGGTGCCCTTTTGCGTTTTTACCCGAGAGCCTATCTTGATTGGACCGATATTAAGCCGATTGAGAGGGCTTTTTTCGGCGAAAGTGCTTGTGTTAAGGCTAAAATTATAAGCGAAATAAGTGAGAATAAAAAGCGTCAGGGTATGACCATTTATAAATTTATAGTTGAAGATAATTCGGCTCAAATGGAAATAACCCTTTTTAATCAAAAGTTTTTGGCCCAAAAATTAAGAATGGGCAGGGAATACCTTTTCTATGGTAAAATAACAGGTAGCTTCATTATAAAGCAAATGAGCTCTCCCGAGATTATGGAGGCTGATTTTTGCGGTATTGAGCCTATTTATCCCGCCTCTAAACAGATGTCCTCTAAGGCTATTGAAAAGTTGGTCAAAACGGCACTTTCAAGCCTTGAAATGCCCGAAATTTTGCCGAAAGAAATAATTGAAAGAAATAGCCTTTGTTCTATAAACTTTGCTTTAGAGAATATCCATTTCCCAAAAACTAAAGAGGGTCTTGAAAAGGCTAAAAAACGCCTTGTTTTCGAGGAACTTTTTATTTTGCAGATGGGACTTTCCTTACTCAAAAAGCGTTCAAGAGGAAAGGCTGGTTGTAGAATAGACCAAAGCTATTTTGAGGAGTTTCAAAAGACCTTACCATTTGAGATGACATCGGCTCAAAAAAGGGTATCAGAGGAATGCTTTGCCGATATGAAATCGGGAAGACCGATGAATAGACTGATTCAAGGCGATGTTGGAAGCGGTAAAACTGCGGTTGCGGCGGCGCTTATTTTTGCGGCGGCAAAGAATAATTTTCAGTCAGCATTAATGGCGCCAACCGAAATTTTGGCCGAACAGCATTTTGAAACCCTTAAAAAATTACTTGATGGAACCGATTTTAGATGTGCTTTGCTAACAGGCTCTTTAACCAAAAAACAAAAAAATGGCGTTAAAGAGGGACTAAAATCGGGTGAAATCAATGTTGTTATAGGCACCCATGCATTGATTGTGGATGATGTTGAGTTTGAAAATTTAGGTCTTGTTATAACCGATGAACAGCACCGCTTCGGTGTGGGACAGCGAAACCGCCTTTCATCAAAGGGCGAAAATCCGCATACACTTGTTATGTCGGCAACGCCAATACCAAGAACCTTGGGGCTTATCATCTATGGCGACCTTGATATCAGTATAATTGATGAATATCCTAAGGGCAGACAAAAGATAGATACTTATTCGGTTGATTCATCATACCGAGGCAGAATTTATAAATACATTAAAAAATTCTTGGATGAGGGAAGACAAGGGTATATCGTTTGCCCCTTGGTTGAGGAGAATGAAACGGTTGACATAACACCTGCAACCGAATATTATAAACAGCTTACCGAGGGCGAATTTAAGAACTATTCGGTAGGCCTGTTGCACGGAAAAATGAAACCCGCCGAAAAGGAAAAGGTAATGTCTGCCTTTGCTAAGGGGGATATACAGCTTCTTGTTGCAACAACCGTTATTGAGGTTGGAATTGATGTTCCAAATGCCGTTATAATGGTTATTGAAAATGCCGAGAGATTTGGTCTTTCTCAGCTTCATCAGTTGAGGGGAAGAATAGGAAGAGGCGAATATAAGTCGGATTGTATTCTAATTTCGGATGTTAAGGGCGAGGAAACCAGGAATAGACTTTCGGTTATTAAAAATACCGCCGATGGCTTTAAAATCGCCGATGCCGACCTTGAAATGCGAGGCCCGGGCGACTTTTTGGGTAAAAGACAACACGGACTTCCCGATATGCGAATTGCCGATATTTTCGCTGATAGAGCGGTGTTAAGACTTGCAGGCAAAGAGGTTGAGGCATTGCTTTTAAAAGACCCGTCCTTAAAGCTTGAGGAAAATAAGTGGTTAAGACAGGAGATTATCGCACTTTATAAAAAACTTAATAATAATTAAGAGGTTGATTTTATGTTTAAAGAGATTAGTCCAAAAGAGATTCAGGGCAATCTTATAAAAATGATTGCTGATGAATGGATGCTGATAACTGCAGGCAGCCAAGAAAAATATAATATGATGACTGCCTCTTGGGGATTTGCAGGTGAAATTTGGGGGAATGACAGTGTTGTAGCGCTTATCAGACCCCAAAGATATACTATGGAATTTGTTGAAAATTCCGATTATTTTACCCTTAGCTTTTATGGTGATGAAAAGGCAATTCACAAGGTTTGCGGTTCAAAATCGGGAAGAGATGTTGATAAAACTGCCCTAACAGGATTAACACCTGTTTTCTCGGATAATACTGTTTATTTCGATGAGGCAAGACTTGTTTTGATTTGCAAAAAGCAGTATGTTGGCAAGCTTGAGGCTGAAAATTTTATAGATAAAGAACCGCTCAAATGGTATAATGATGATTTTCATTATATGATTATAGGAAAGATAGAAAAGGTGCTTGTTAAATGAAGATAGTTATAGCTTCGGATATTCATGGCTCAGCTTTTTTTTGCGAGCTTTTAATGAATGCAATAAAAAAAGAAAACCCCGATAAAATTATTTTTTTAGGCGATATTTTGTATCACGGACCCCGAAATGATTTACCAAAGGATTATGCACCCAAAAAGGTTATTGAAATGCTAAATCCTCTAAAGGAGCAAATTATATCGGTTAGAGGAAACTGCGAGGCTGAGGTTGACCAAATGGTGCTTGATTTCTCGGTTTTAGAGGATTATAAAACCTTCGAGTTTGGCGATAAAAAGGCGGTTTTAACCCACGGGCATTTGGAAAGTGATAGACTTCCTGATATGAAGGATTTTGATATACTTCTAAACGGCCATACCCATATCCCAAAATGCGAGCAAAAAGAGGGATATATATTTATGAATCCGGGCTCTGTTTCTATACCTAAAGAAAACAGCCCCCATAGTTATATGGTATTTGAAAATAATCAGTTTTTATGGAAAAACCTCGAGAATGGGGAAGTATATAAAACCAAAAAGCTGTAAGGCGATGCCTTACAGCTTTTTTTGTAGGGGCGGATGCCCTCATCCGCCCGAAAATATTTTATAAAATTTAACGGGTCGATGTGGGCATCGACCCCTACGAATTAGATTCATACTGCCTTATTGAGTATCGCAGTTAAAACGGTTATATCATCCTCGTGGTTATCGTTTCTTCGCCGTTTTGCACATTCGCAAAGCCTTTCGGCTAATTCTTGAGCCGAGCCATCTTGCCAAGCTTCGATTTCGGCTCTGAGCCAATCGGTGCCCGAGCCTGTTGCCCCGTCCGACATCATAACAACTATATCTCCCGCTTTGCATTTAATTGATGCCTTATCAAAGCCGATATCCCTTAGTATTCCGGCAGGAAGTGAGGTGCTTTCGGCTTTTCCTGTTTTACCCGAGCGTCTTATAATAGTTGGTGCTGCACCCGCCTTATAAAGCTCGGTTGTGCCTGTGTATAGGTCTATACTCGCAATATCAACCGTTGCAAGCGATTCATCGGTTGATTTAAAGAGCATTGAGGAATTAAGTATTCTCAAGGAGCAGTCATAACCGAAGCCTGCTTTTATAAGTCTTGCCATAAGGCCTGAAGCCATAGCGCCGTCAACAGCGGCTCGGCCGCCCGTTCCCATTCCATCCGATAAAACCATAACAAAATGGCCTCTGGAATCAACAAAATACTTATAAGCATCACCACACATATTTGAGCCTGAGGCGCATATTTGCTCGGCACCGATATCAACCGTTAGGCAGGCGTGCTCATTTATAACAATAAAGATATCATTTCCAACCTGACTAATGGTTGGAGCATCAAAATCCCTCTCGCAAACAACCGATAGCATTTTCATAACCTGAAGCTTATTGATTATAAGCTCGGGTGTTTTTTTAAGTTTAAATTCCAGTGTCATTCTGCCGAATTTATCTATTCTACTACTTGCTTCTTCAACCCTTATATCAAGATTTTTAAGGGCGGCGGCTGCGTTTTCGGCGGCGGTTATATCAAACTGCTCATCATTTTTAAACTCAAGGCTCAAATCATAAAGCATAGAGGAAATACCATCAAACTGGTCGGAAACAACTGAACGCACCTCATCAATTCGGCTTTCTGCGGCAATAGACGAGGCATAATCGGAATAGCGCCGATAAGCCGCATTTGCAATTTTGGAGGTGCGAAGGCATCTGCCTTTAAATTCCTTGGGTGCTGCACTTTCGGGGGAAATATCTCCTTGTTTTATGGCCTTTGTTATTTCTAAAATAGCGCCTATTGTATCATCCCTTCGGCTTTCCCAACAATGAACTCTGAGTTTACAGCCTGCGCAGGCATCCTGTTCTATCGCTGTTATAACGCTTGAAAAATCGGGGGAATTGATTTTTGATAGCTCTCGGGATACCTGCTCAACTGTTTCAGAAACATCCGATAGCGCATTGGAGGCAAGTTCAAGGCGCATGGTAAGTGATTTTTTAAGCCCTGTTGGGACTATTAGATGGGGCGTTGAAGAAAATAATTTTCCAAGATAAATACCCGCCTTTCGAGGCAGGGTTAAAAAGAGAGCCGAGCCTAAAGAGGCTTCGATTAGAGTTCTTGAAACGAGGGTTAAATCAGCCGAGGAAACCGAGCCTAAAAAGGCGAAAATCAAAACCGAAATGATTTGAGCATATTTTCCAAGGGATGAGAAAATCCCTGCCATAAGTCCTGCAAAGGCAAAGCTTATTCCAATACTGCCCGAAACTCCGCTAAGGCTAAGTGTCAGCGCCACTGCAATTCCGCCAACAGCACCCGAAATTATACCGCCGTATTTCGAGGCGGTAAGGATTAGCAAAATTCCAAGGATTCTGCCAAGTGAAACACCGTTAAGCTCGAATCCGTTAAGCCCCATTAAAAGCAGACTTATAACTATTAAAAGGGCAGAAAGTTCGTCTGCCGATAGCCCGGTTGTTTGCTTTTGGAGGGCTTTAAAGCTTATTGCGGTGAAATATGCACCTGCGGCACAAAGAAGCCCATCAACCGCAAAGTCCAGGAAATTTATTTTAGCGCTTTTGAGGGCTACAGCCGAGGTTAAAATATTGCTGATAAAGGCTATAAAGGTTATGAAAAAGGGGTTGGAAACTAGCTTTTGATATGAACTTAAAAGCAGTTTTATTGCTAGTATTGCAAAGAGTGCGGCTATGTATCTAAATGCGTTTGTATTGCCCGATGGAATAAAATAGCCGATAAAAATTCCGAGCGCCGCCGATGGTGTTAAAGGCAAACTACAGCCTGCTATAAATGATAAACCAAAAGGAAGAAGCTTGTCCAACACTATGGCTCTGGTAGAAATAAATCCTGTTAAAAAGCTAAAAAAATGTGTTGCTCCTGCAAAAAAGAGCTCTTTTGCCGAGTAATTTTCAATTTTATTTGATATTTTAACAATATCCTTCAATTAAATCACCGCCTATAATTCTATTTTCAATTATATATGGAGGATGAGGTTTATTTTGTCAAAGCGTGGTGCAAAAAAAGAAAAGTTTTTGCAATATTTTATGAAAATGTATAAAATTTGGAAATAAACCAACTCTAACTTAGGGTGGTTATATGAAAAAGTTTAAAATTTTAATCTCGGTTGTGTTGATTATTTGCCTTTCCTCTCTTTGTGTTTCTTCTCTTTCTAAAATCGGCTCGCAGTCGGATGAGGTGAAACAAATCCAGACGGTGCTTAAACAAAAGGGTTATTATCAGGGGAATATAGACGGCATTTTCGGAACTAACACCAAAAAGGCGGTAACCGATTTTCAAAGAGATAATGGACTTAAGGTTGATGGAATTGCAGGCACTCAAACCCTCAAAGCCTTAGGAATTGCATCCTCGGGCGGTTATACCTCATCCGATTTCGACCTTTTGGCTCGTATCATTTCAGCAGAGGCAAGAGGTGAAAGCTATCTCGGACAGGTTGCGGTTGGTGCGGTGGTTTTAAACAGGATTGAGCATCCATCTTTCCCTGATACTTTATCTGGAGTGGTTTATCAAAAAGGTGCTTTTTCTTGCCTTAATGACGGACAGTTTTATAAGCCTGTTGCCGACAGTGCATACCGTGCGGCATCGGATGCTTTGAGCGGTGTTGACCCATCGGGAGGTGCGATTTATTATTACAATCCCGATAAATCAACTAACAAATGGATTTTTTCAAGACCGATTATAACAACAATCGGCAAACACCGTTTTTGCAGTTGATTGACTAATAAAATAATATGTGATAAAATAAATCAGGCGAAAGCCTGATTTTATTTTTAAGGATATAATAATGCAAAAAAATCAAGAAATTATTTTAGAGATAACCGATTATACTGCCGAGGGCAGCGGTGTTGGTAAATATGAGGGTATGGCAGTTTTTGTTCCCGAAACGGCTGTTGGCGATACCATAAAAGCACTTATTTTAAAGGTTAAAAAAGCCTATGCCTTCGGCAAGGTTTTAGAGATAATTAAACCTTCTTCTAATAGGTGCTCTTGTGATTGCGGTGTTTTTTCGAAATGTGGCGGTTGCGCTTTCAGGCATATAAATTATGAGGCTGAGAAGACCTTTAAGGAAAATAAGGTTTATGAGGCGGTTAAAAGAATAGGCGGGGTTGATATGAAACCTCAACCTATTATTTATGATAAAGATTTGAGATACCGCAATAAAGTTCAGTATCCCGTAAACTTTGATGGCAAGGCCGGTTTTTATGCTTTTCATTCTCATAGAATAGTGCCGATAAATGATTGTCTTTTGCAACCGATAGAGTTTAAAGGTATAATTTCGGTAATAGAAAATTGGATAAAGAAAAACAGCATTAGTGTTTATAATGAGGAAAACGGCAAGGGACTTATTCGCCATATATTTATAAGAAAGGCCGAAAAAACCAATGAGATTATGGTGGCCCTTGTTATAAATAGTGATGATATTTCTCAAAAAGATGAGCTGATAAATGAGCTTTTAAAGGAAAACTCAAATATCAAGAGTATAGGGCTTAATATAAATAAAAACAGAACTAATGTTATTTTAGGAAATCTTTCAAAAACCATTTATGGCGAGGACTATATTGTTGATATTCTTTGCGGAATAAAGGTGCGTCTTTCCTTGCTTTCTTTCTATCAAGTTAACAGGGATATGGCGGAAAAGCTCTATAATAAGGCTCGGGAATATGCAAAGCCCGAGAATAAAACCGTTCTTGACCTTTATTGCGGAGCAGGAACAATAGGTCTTTCAATGGCTAGGGAAGCCAAGAAAGTTATAGGTGTTGAAATTATTCCTGAGGCTGTGAAAGATGCCGAGTTTAACGCTAAAAACAATGGAATAAAAAATGCAAGGTTTATTTGCGGCGATGCGGCAAAGGCCGCCGAGAAGTTAGCAGAAGAAAATATCAAAACCGATGTTGTTATAGTTGACCCACCAAGAAAGGGTTGCTCTGAGGAGCTTATAAAAACTATTGCCTATAAATTTTCGCCCGATAGGGTGGTTTATGTTTCCTGCGACCCGGCAACTCTCGCTCGAGATATAAAGCTTTTTAGCGAGAATGGATATAAGCTAATAGAGTATACTCCGGCTGACTTATTCCCAAGAACAAGCCATGTGGAAACTGCCGCTTTGCTTATTAAAGGTTGAAATAATCATACTTTTATGGTATAATATTTTAAATTTTTAAATTTTGGAGGTCTTTATG
>JAEIGA010005658.1_pt1 | contig 19057 bp, 29 predicted proteins | sample 9270691 | NCBI WGS metagenome assembly JAEIGA01 (sample SAMN17057246, study PRJNA624740) | gut metagenome | biome: biome; isolation source: fecal sample | host: Bos grunniens | place: China: Xizang | collected 2019 | reverse complement strand
TAGATTTAGATTACTTCAAGAAAAACATCCTTGGGCGTCTACTATATTATTTAGTATGATAAGTAATGGTGTTTTATATTTTGAGCCTAAAGTACAGGATTATATCAAAAGAAATAATAAATGTCTTAGTTTTGGAATATCATTAGACGGCTGTAAGCCATTACATGATATGTGTAGAGTCTTTCCTGATGGTACTGGTAGCTATGACATAGCCGAAGCAGGATGCATCCATTTTAAACAGAACTATAATGATAAGATGCTAACTAAGATGACTATAGCGCCAGAAAATATTACTTGGACTTATGAGGCATTTTTAAATTTAGTTAAATTAGGCTATCCAATTATACATGCTAATTGTGTTTATGAAAAAGGCTGGACTATAAATCATGCAATTGTTTTATATGATCAACTAAAAAAAATAGCTGATTATCTTTTAGACAATGATTTAGAAAATGAAGTAATTTGTAGCATACTTGATGAATTTTCATGTATTCCACAAACTGCAGAAGATAATAAAAATTATTGTGGCTCTACGGGATGTATGCTTTGTTGTGATCCAGACGGTGTTATAGCTCCTTGTATTAGATTCTTAAAATCATCATTAGGTGAAGAAGTAGGCGATTTTGCTTTAGGTCATGTATGTTCTGGTTTAGGTAAAGAAGAATGTCATAAATGCAATATATGTACTTTAGATTCTATAACAAGACGTTCACAATCCACTGATGAATGTTGGGATTGCCCAATATCTTTAGGGTGTGGTTGGTGTACGGCTTACAACTATCAAGAGCTAGGATCACCAGATACTAGATGTACTTATATATGTTGGATGCATAGAGCTAGATCATTAGCCAATGTTTATTATTGGAACAAAGTTTATCAAAAAAATAATGAAGGAAAAGTATTTCCATTACATCTTGAGAAGGAACATGCATTACAATTAGTTTCTGAAGAAGAGTATAATATGTTATTAGAATTGGCCGAAATAAATCAAAGTAATATAAATAATGATTAATGGCCTTAAGAAAGGAGGCTGGCCGATGGCTAATTATAATTTAAGCGACATAATACAAGGGTTAATCGATACAGATGAAGGAATTATTGATAAATTAAGAATACGTGTAGAAGAACTTAAAAGAGGTTCAAGCTCAAATGCTTTGGTTGATATAAACACCCCAGGTAGAGGAGGCCAAGGTACTCTAGAAAATGACTTAGCAGCTAGTCATGGACAATGTATTACTGCTACTTCTACAGAAAGCAGCTTTTGTTTATACAGCGGCTCATTTTCAGAAGATTTAAAATACGGGCATTATGCTTTATGTGCCAGAATAAAAATTAGTACAATGACTTCGCGTGATGTTTTACAGTTAGAAGTAGTTAATGGATCTACAGTAATTAAAACAGTAAACATCTCTGGGGCAGAATTTAGTAGCAATTCTCAATATTATTATATATATACTACTTTCGTATATGAAGGAGATGCAACTAATAAATATAATTTATCATTTAGATTAAATACTCTTGTTGAAAATGGAATTAAAATTTATTTTGATTATGCTTATATAAGTATGATAATTCCATCAGTATACTTATAGAAAGGAGTTGAAAAATTTTATGGCAAAAAATTATATAACTTATACAGACTTTGTGGACTTAAAAAACAGATTAAAAACTGAGTTTTCTAGAAGAAAATATAAAGGAGCATTAGATAAAGTCACTAATGACTTTACAACAACGCCGGCCAAAAAGATTTCACCCCAAAGCAGTATGCATTTAAAAATAAATGAAGATATCAAAATGATAAATTCATCAAAAGGCGTTGACAAAAAAACCCACGGAGATTTAATTGAAGAATTAGATATTATAGATGCAAATATAACATTATTTGAATCTAAATCAGTAACAGCGTCTACAACAGATTGCTCTGGTAATTGTACAGGTATGTGTTATAATACTTGTGCTACAACTTGTTCTGGATCTTGCGGAAATAATTGCTCCGGATCTTGTGGTGGAGGATGCAATACTGGATGTTCTGGTTGTACAGGATGTGGTAGCAGTTGCTCAGGGTCTTGTACAGGATGTGGTAGCAATTGTTCAGGATGCAGTTCAAATTGTTCTGGTTGTGATGGTTGTAGTTCTGGCTGTGCTGGATGTTCTGGTTGTGGATATGGATGCAGTGGTGGATGTTCAGGATGTTCAAGTTCTTGTTCAGGATGCGATGGGTGCAATCAATATTGTGGAGTATCCTGTCAAGGTTGCGGAGGCTGTACAGGCTGTTCAGGGAACTGCTCAGGTGGCTGTAGACGAGAATGTTCTGGAGACTGTGATAGTTGTTCAGGTTGCACTGCGACATGCGGAGACTGTGGTTCTTGTGCAGGATGTGTAGGTTGTCAAGCTGGTTGTAATGGATGCAGAGGACAATGTCAATCATCTTGTAGTTCTGGTTGTTCTGGCTGTAGAACTTCTTGTGGTGGCTGTTCTGGATGCGGAGGAGGATGCGGTAACGGCTGTTCAGGATGTAGCTCTAGTTGTTCTGGTTGTTCTGGTTGCTCTGGATGTGGAGGTAGTTGTTCTACATCTTGCTCAAGCTGTTCTGGTTGTAGCTCTGCTTGTAGAGGCTGTGATTCAAGCTGTTCTGGATGCAACGGTTGTTCAGGATGCGGTAGTTCATGTTCAGGATCTTGTACTTCAGGATGTTCTAGTTGTACAGGTTGTTCTAGTTCATGCAGTGGAGGCTGCTCTAGCGGCTGTGCAGGAACTTGTTCTGGTACTTGTACAGGATGCTCTGGAACTTGTACTTCAGGATGCTATAGTTGTACAGGTACTTGCTCTGCTACGTGTACTGGAACTAGTACTAGTGCGAAATAAAAAGGTAGGTGATAAAAATGTTATCAGAAGATCAATTAAAAGCAATAAATTTAAAAGCACAAATTATGTCTAATTTATATTTAGATGAAGATTTAGATGTAAAATTATTAAAAGAATTTCTTATTTTAGAAGGTAACATGTCCGATGTTCAACAAATGGACAGCTTCTTTATGATAGTTCTTGATGTCTTAAAAAATTCTGAATCAAAAATGTTTTCAAATATTGATATAGAAGATATATTTAAAAAATTAAGCAGCGACGAAAATATAGTCTCTTTTTATTTCGAATTCTTAGATTTTATGGTTAATGACAATCCTGAAGTCGAATTGTTAGAAAGACTTAATAAGTTATTAGAAATAGATTATAATACAGTTCCAATTGTTAGCGAAATAAGAAAACTATATTTGTATCAAACGCTATCATTAGCGTTATCTAACCATCCTTTAAATATAGAATTAATAAATAAATTAAATAGAGAATTAACAGAGTTAAATAATTTATTAAAAAATTAAGGAGGCCTTATGATATTAATAGAGAGTGTGCTTATAGAACAAGAAGATAATGATTATTTACAATTTCTATATTTTGAAGTAGAATCTTATAAATCTATATTAGAACATATTCTAATATGTAAGAATCCTAAATATCAATATTCTGTTGAGAATTATAGACATTTTATGAATGAATATAAAGAAGCCAACATAAAATATAATTTAACTGTTACAGAAATATTAAATAAATATAATTATCAACAGTATATAGGTAAAATCGAATATCGATATACTTTTGATTTTTATTTCAATACTATTGAGATTCATAAACTTGAACCACATGAATTACAAAATCCTATTAATAGAGGATGTGATTCATGTGGAAGATAAAAAAATAAGAACGAAATTTGAACAATATCAAGATTATTTATCACGATTGTTTCAAGCTGAATATAGTTTTGAAAAAGATTATATAGACGAATCTAGATTTGGAACTGATATTTTAACTAAAACTGCAACGTTCCAAGTTACAGATGATTGTAATTTAAAATGCACTTACTGTTATCAAATCAATAAAGGTAAAAGACGTATGAGTCTTGAGACAGCAAAACAGTTTGTAGACTTGTTAGTTGAAGACTCCTACAAAGATGATACTTATGTATCATTAAAAACAACACCGGGTATAGTTTTTGAATTTATAGGAGGAGAGCCTTTATTAGAGATAGATTTAATAGAAGAAATTTGTGACTATATAGAATGGAAATTAATTACTGAAGAACATCCGTGGGCAATTTCACATATATATAGTTTTATAAGCAACGGTGTTGATTATTTTGACCCAAGAGTCCAAAATTATTTAACGAAATATCACGGACGAGTTTCATTTAGTATATCATTAGACGGCTGCAAACCATTGCATGATATGTGCAGAATATTTCCTGACGGAACTGGTTCTTATGACTTAGCAGAAGCAGGTTGTATTCATTACAGATCTCATTATGATAATAGAATGCTTACTAAAATGACTATATGTCCTGAAAACCTAACTTGGACTTACGATGCATTTTTAAATTTATCTAAATTAGGTTATCCAGTTATACATGCAAATTGCGTCTATGAAAAAGGCTGGAATGTAAACCATGCCGTTGTTTTATATGACCAATTAAAGAAAATAGCTAATTATATATTAGATAATAATCTAGAAAACTCATTAGAGTTTACTATGTTTGATAATGTTCATTGCATACCACAAAGCCCTGAAGATAATAATAATTATTGCGGATCTACCGGATGTATGCTATGTTGTGATCCTGATGGTAATATCGCACCTTGTGTTAGGTTTTTAAAATCATCATTAGGAGAAGAATTAGGTGATTTTACTATAGGACATCTAAGATCTGGATTAGGAGTTGAAGAACAAGATAAAAAAAATATTGAATTGCTTGATTCTATTACAAGGAGAAGTCAATCAACAGATGAATGTTGGAATTGTCCTATAGCTGCCGGCTGTGGTTGGTGTACTGCTTATAATTATCAAGAACTAGGGACTCCAGATGCCAGATGCACCTATATATGTTGGACTCATAGGGCTAGATCATTAGCTAATGTGTATTACTGGAACAAGGTGTATCAAAAGAACAATGAAGAAGAAGTATTCCCATTATATCTTGAGAAAGAATACGCATTACAGATTATATCCGAAGAGGAATATGATATGTTATTAGAATTATCAAATAATAAAAATAAAGAAGAGGATAAATAATGTTAGCTTTGATTATTATAGCCGTTGTTTTTACAATGGCTTTTTTTATTGATTTATATTATATATTTAAATAACTTCGCTTCGCTCAGTAACATAAATTTTCTTTAAAAATCTTTTTTAGGAGGTTATTATGCACCCAAAATATCATAAATTAGAGTAGGTGAAATATGGATATCAAAGGATATAAATCTAATAGAATACGTATCTCAAGAAGAGAATTGATTCAATATATTGAATCATTAGGGTACACATTTGAAAGACAATCTAAAACCAAACATGAAATTTATAAGCATTATGAATCTAATAAATGCATACCAGTTTCCATTACAAAAGGTCGGGATGTTAGTCCCCGGTATAGTATCAGCTATTCTTAAAGAAACCGGTACGACTCGTACAGACTTAATAAAATTTTTACACAAATTATAAACTAAATAAGGGGGATATAAATGAGATTTACAAAATATAAAGTAGAATTAGTTAAAGAAAATGCTGTAAATTATGGAGGCCAAGACTTTAATATAAATAATGCTTATCAATTATATAAAGCTATGTGTGATATATATCATATAGACAGACAAGCAGAAGAAACATTCTATGTAATTTGTGTCAACATAAAAAATAAAATCATAGGTGTTCATGAAGTCTCTAGAGGAACTATTGATGCATCATTAGTAAATCAAAGAGAAGTATTCAAAAGAGTTCTATTAAATAATGCTGCTAAAATTTTTATTGTTCACAATCATCCTAGTGGAAATACTACTCCATCTAATGCAGATTTTATGGTTACTAGTAAAGTACAAAAAGCTGGAGACTTATTAGATATTAAATTATTAGATCATATAATAATAGGCGATGGAGAATATTATAGTTTTAAAGAACATGATAAATTATAAGGAGGATTTACTATGATACAAGTAGGAGACAAAGTATGGATTAATGTTTTAAATAAATATAATTATAGAGGAATAGTTACAGAAATAGTCGATAATATTGCTACAATTCAAGTACCTGTTCATTATAGTAACCAAGGTTATATTACAACTTATAAAGATGTTGAGTTTCTAACTAAAGTTCCTGAAACATTAAAAGAATTAGAAGAATTTAAGAAATTAAAAAAAGGGGATATATTTTAATGGATAATATTAAAAGAGCAGTACTTCAAGAACTTAAATTTACATTTAAAGATTGTGATGATAATCTTGATCTAATTCTTAAAACAGAAAATAGAGAAGAGTATATGTCAAAGAAACAGCTAGAAGCAATGCTTGATGATGTATTAGATGCTGTAGCAGATATGATGACAGAATATATATATGATTATATAGATGAATACACTTTAGAATTTATATCTGAAGTAATTGATTCATCTTTTTAAAAAAGTTAGAAAATAAAAAGGAGTTGATGCAATTATGATCTGGTTTACTTCAGATCTTCATTGAGTGCATTTCAATGCGCAAAGAACAATAGACATTTCTAAACGCCCTTTTCATTCTTTAGAGGAGCTTAATAAAACACTTATAAGTAATTGGAATAATGTAGTAGCTAAAGATGATACTGTATATATATTAGGAGACTTTGGCGACTTATCTTATGCCAAATATCTTAATGGTAGAAAAGTTTTTGTCAGAGGAAATTACGAAAGAGGGTATTACACACATGAAGAACTAAAGCAGTATTTTGATGTAGTTTACCCATTAGATGTAATGTATCTACCAGTAGAACATAATGGAAAAATGTATGATATATATTTAACCCATGAACCGTTAAATCTTTTAGATAGACCTATGACTGAAACTACTATAGGATTATTTGGTCATGTTCATAAATTAGTTATGATTAAAAGATGCGGTATTAATGTAGGCACTGACTTACATCATTTCACGCCTATAGATATAGATACTGTATTGTTTTATCATAATGCAGCATTAAATTATTATGATGAAAACGTATTTTGTTAAGGAGATGTCAATATGAAATTAGCAATAGATTTTGAATATGAATTGACTAAAGAAATTAATTATCATCTAGATTCAATTGAACCTATAGAAGAATACGTATTTATAGTCCCAGGAGAATGGTTCCATGATTTATATAATAATTATATAGTAGAAAAGTTCTGTTATTATGATGTCCCTATAGAAAAATTTCTTGATGCTTATGATCCAGAAGTTGAAGGCGAAGCTATTTATATATTGGCAAAATCTCAAGGAGTTATTAAAGAAGAAGGCTGGGCTCAAGTAGTCCAAGATTTATAAATATAATAATAGGAGTGATGATTTATGAAGGAGTATAGAAATTATATAATAATAGCTAATGATAAAAATGTTATAACTGCATCATTTGCAAATTGTACAAGTGATGTAACTTATAAAGTTCATGATAGACAATATACTAATAAAAAAATAAATTTAGATAATACTGATGTTTTAAAAGTAATTAATAAACACTTGGCACAAATTCTTAAATGGAAAAACCAAGAGCAATCTTTAAGTATTTATTATATATTAATACCACCAAAACTTTGTAAAGTAATCAAAGATAAATTATATAAAAAATGGTTAGAAACAGGGAAAAGTGCTGTTGGTTATTATCTTAAAGAAGAAGAACTAGAACAATGGAACTTGTTTGATATCTTATATAAAAATGTATTTTCTGATATATGTTTTAAACCAAATAATATATACAGCTCTAAAACTAATATCAATAATAATTACAGACATGTAGTATTCACTAAAAATGTTGTGAATAAAATGCATATTTATTTAGATAAGTTAGAAGAACAATCAAGTATAAATTCTATAGATGATTTATTAAAATATATATAAGATATTGGGGAGGAATGATGTTATGAGAGAATTAAATGTAAATGAATCTAATGCAACAATAGTATTATCTGCTTCAGAATTAATATCAATCCTTAAATCTGTTTTAATAGACCGTTTAAATATTGATTTGGACAAATTAGAGATCACAGTATTGTACAAATATTTAAATAATAGATTATATATTACTTTAGATACAGAATTATTAAGAAATAAAAGTATGGTCTATTATGCACAATTTGTACATGATATGAAGAAAAAGTTTGATCCATATATATTTACTGTAAATACAGCTATAGATATTAATATACTAATAAATAAATTATTCGCAGGTTATAGCTTCTATAAAATTAATGAAGATATGGCTATAGAAATATATTATTAAAGGAGCGTGTTGCTTGTTATGAGTTTTGGAATATGTCCAAATTGTATAAATAACTTAACAGAAGATTCAGCTTTGATGACTAAACCTTCTTCGATTTTTAAAGGTGACAATGTTTATCTAATGTGTAAAAACTGTCAACAAGTTTTGCTTTATAATAAAAGTAGAAATATGCTATTTGATTTAGATGAGTATAAAGAAGACGAAGAAGTTATTAAAGAAATTAATATGTTATTATCAGATATAGATAATCGTTATGAAGTAACAACGACTGCGCCTCCTTGTTCAGGTAATTGTTCTGGTTGTAATGGCTGCGATACACAATATCAAAGAAGTTCTAATAAACGTCAAGTACCTGTTTCTCAACAAGAACCCGAACAAGAAGCTGAAGAACCTCCTGTAGAAGATATAATTAATGCTACACTATCAAATAGCTTTTTAGCAGTAAATAAACACGATCCTTCACAAAAGAAAATTTTGACCGAAGACGATTTTGGATTACTTAAAGTAGATGAATGGTTATTCTTCGAATTACGAGCAGTAGAAGTCAAACCAATTATATCTTATGAAGTTATTAGACATTAATAAGGCATAATTGGCTATAGTAATATAATATTAACTTTATGTTGAAAGGATGAGGATATTTTGAGTAAACATTTATTTCTTGACACTTCTGCATTAATGCATGCTTATAGTGAATTAGAAAAACGTATCGAAGAAGAAGACGTTACTTTAGTAATATGTTCTACAGTTCTTGAAGAGTTAGATAGACATAAAGATGGAGATAACGGAGAAAAGAAATTTTTGGCTCGTAAAAGCTTAAAACTAATCAACAATTATCCTGAAAATATATTTTATGTTGTTGATGAAGTCCCAGATAAATATATTGTGAAGACATTATTTTATGGTTTTGATATGGATGCTCCAGATAATAAGATTTTATATGCTTGTTATAATTTCATGCAAAACAATTTAGGATTATATATAGATTTTGTTACTAATGATAATGGATTAGTAGCTAAAGCTAAAATGCTTAATATACCCGTAATAAGAATTACAAAATCAGTTGACGAAGAACTATATAAAGGTTATATAGAATTATATGGTACAGAAGAAGAAAATGATAATGCTTTATTAAAATTAATGGAAAATCCTGAACAACTACATGCAAATCAATATATTATATTACATGATTCAGATACAGAATCAGATAGCGCAGTTCGTTGGGATGCAAATGAACAAGATTTTGTTGATATAAGATATTCTAGTAAAAGAATAAAACCACTTAATATATATCAAGCATGTGCAATGGACTTAATGTATAATGACCATATACCTATAAAAATAATAATGGGACTACCTGGTTCAGGTAAATCTATGATAGGTGTTACAATGGCAGAAGAAAGAATATATACAGGTTTATATGATAGATTATTATTAGTAAGAAATCCTATAGCAGTTGATGGATTTACTGCTGGTTATTTACCAGGTGGTTGGTTTGAAAAGCTTGGTAAATTCTATAATTGTATGACTCAATATTTAACTAATGATAGTATGTATGATTCTTGTGAATACTTTGACCCTAAGAATGAAGAGGCTCAAAAGAGACGTGGTTATTTATTAGAAATGGAAGCAGTTCAAGACCTTAAAGGTATATCAGTAGATAGAACTATAATTATAGCTGACGAAGCTGAAGACTTATCTATTAAGCTTATTAAGTGTCTAGGAACAAGGATAGGAAAAGGTTCTGAATTAATTTTATTAGGAGATTTAAAACAAGCAGAAAATCAATACAAGGTTAATAATGGTATTGCAACTTTCATAGAACATTCTTTAGATTCTCCATTAGTTGGTGTTGTTTGGCTTCCAGAAGATGTCAGAAGTGAAATGTCTAAACTTTTTGCTGAATTATAAATAAAGGCTATTTGGTATATGTAATATATTATTAACTTATACCGACAAAGGAGCGAAATATTATGAGTAAAAACAAGGACGAAATGATAATAAAATACACTTTAATGCCTTTAAATGATGATGATGACTATGAACATTTTTTTAGTTTAAGTTTGAGAGAGTTAGCTAAAAATACTAAAGATAAATCTTTATTAGCACCATTAATAATTTACAATTCAGAATTAGATGTACCAATGGATAATGATTTAGAAGAATACACAGTATATTGTAATCAATCACAAATACTTGAAGTTATAAAAAGACAAGAAGTTAATGATGTATTTAGAACTTTAATACTTCATGGATTTGAAATAGATTTAGACGAGATGAAGAATGTGTATATAAGTATAGCAAGAAGAAATAATGCTGACTTATGTATAAACATAATACAAGACACAGGAATAGATTCTAATATAACATTATATATAGATTCTAGTATAGAGAATAGCGACGGCAAACTTTGGGAAATGCAAAAACAAGAAATGTATGATGAAATAGATGCTTTTATAGATAATTATGATTCTTATGACATGTATGAATATAGTAATGAAGATATAGAAAATGTAGAAAATTTCTTAGAAGCTCTATTAGGTGATTGGGAAATGATCGGCAATAAAAATAAAAAGTCTGAACCAGAAGAAAAAGAAGAATCAGATAATAAAGTGATACCATTATCTTCTTCAACGAATTTAGCAAAACCTTTAGAACAAGAAATAGAAGAAGATATAATAGCTTATTCTTTTGAAAATAATAACGACATTGTTAAAGTGTCATGTGTAGATGAAAACTTATTTATCATAGAAGAAAATGATTATGAAGTAGCTTTAAATCTTAAACAAATGGAATTTATAATAGAATGCTACGATAAAATAATGGATTATCTTAAGAATAAATAAGTAAAAGCCACGATAATTCGTGGCTTTATTTTTTGATAAAGGGGATATGTATATGGCTGCTTCTTTAAATTTGGTTACATTTGATGAATCAATTTATACAAAAGAAGAGATTAACAAATATACAAATGAGGAATTAATTGATCTTATACACGAATACAATTATAATATGCACTGGGAATTATTATGGATTAAAACTAAAAATTGTGTATTTAGAGTTTATAACACATCTGTAAATTCTTATAATAGAGATAAAAATTCTGAAGAAGTCTTTTCTGTATTAATGCAAGCATGGATTCATGCTGTTAATACTTATGATAAAAATAAAGCTACTAGCGAATTTTATAAGTATGCCATATATATTATAAGACAACAATACAGTAGATATGCTAGTAGAATTAATGAAAAGAAAACAGGACGTAGTGTTAAACATGTCTATTTAGAAGATTATGTGCATGAAAGAGCTGTAAATAAAGATGCTTCATCTTGTGATTTATTAGATATTATAGAAGACGAAGCATCTAGTATGGATTTCAATATTATCGAATTAAAAATCGATATTGATAAGAATTTAGAAAAATTAAAAAAAAGTATGCCAGATGTATATAATTATATAGTAGAATATTTTTTTATGAATAAAACTTATGTGATGATCGCTGAAAAATATGAAGTTAATACTATAACAGTTCAGCGTGGCGTTAAAAAAGGATTAAAACAATTGTATCATTATTTTAATATACAACATAAATTAAGCATATAAAGGAGAATAATAATGAGCTGGATTGTATTCGGTACTTTGTCTGCTATATTAGCAGCAGAACTATTTTTTATTTATAAAAAAGAAGAAAAAAATAAAGAAGTAGAAGATAAAGAAGAAGAATAAAAATAAGAGGAGAGTGCGTATAATGATGAATTTAAATGGACCTGTTTCTATAATCGATGGATGGAATACAAATCCTAAAGCTGCTTTAGTTCCTACAGTAGTAGAAAAATCAATGGATGGAGAAAGAAGTTTTGATTTATATTCTAGATTAATGAGAGATAGAATTATATTTGTTCATGGTGAAGTTGAGACAGGTATGGCTGATATAATAGTAGGTCAATTATTATTATTAGAGGCTGAAGATCCTAAAAAAGATATAATAATGTATATAAATAGTCCTGGCGGAGAAGTAATGGCTGGACTTGCAATAGCTAATACTATGAATTATATAAAATGTGACATAAGAACAGTATCAATGGGTATGAGTGCAAGTATGGGCGCATTCTTATTATCTCAAGGAACACCAGGGAAAAGATGCGCACTTGAAGATGCTCAAATAATGATACATGAAGTTAGCTCAGGAGCTTCAGGGAAAAGACATGATATGAGAAGAAGCTTTGATCATACTGAAAAATTAAATGATAAGCTTATGACTAAAATGGCAGCTAGAAGTAATGGTAAAGTAGATAAAGATGAACTAGCTAAAATGTGTTATGAAGATATATGGTTAGAACCAGAAGAAGCTTTAGAACTTGGACTAATAGATGAAATAATAAAAGAAAGACTATAAGGAGGATATTATTATGGCTATAAAAAAATGTGCTTTTTGTGGTAAAGAATATGATACTTCTGATAAAAGTGTTATATTATTTAAAGCTAAAGAGTCTGGTGCGCCTGTAAGAATATGTTCTTTTTGTATAGAAAAATGTAATGAATTATATCAAAATAAATTAGCACAAGATAAAATAAAAGCTATAGAAACAGCACCTGCAATATTAACACCTAAAGAAATAAAAGCAAAACTTGATGAATGGATATTAGATCAAGATTTTGCTATTAAGAAAATATCTAGGGAATATTATAATCATTTAAAAAGATTAAAAAGATATGACTTAGATAATGATGCTAATAATAAATTAAGAATAGATAAATCTAATATGATATATATGGGTCCAACAGGTAGCGGAAAAACTGAAACAATAAGAGCACTTGCTAGTTTTATGAATTTACCATTTGTTGTAGAAGATTGTTCAAGTTTTACTAGTTCAGGGTATGTTGGTAGAGACGTTGACGAAATATTAAAAGACTTATTAGATGCCGCTGATGGAGATTTAGACAAAGCACAAAAAGGTATAGTGTTCCTTGATGAATTTGATAAATTAAAAAGATCATCTGGCGGAAAAAACGGTAAAGACGTATCTGGTGAGGCTGTACAACAAGCTTTATTAAGATTGGTAGAAGGCGGAACTCATAAAGTTAAGAAAGACAAACAAACAGGAGCTACAATGGACTTTAACAGCGATAATGTATTATTTATAGCTGGAGGAGCATTTGTTGGTCTTGAAAAAATAATAGCTAATAGACTTAACAGAGATTCAGGTCAATCTAATGTTGGTTTTGGTGCTTCATTAGAAAAAGAACAAGAGCAAAGATATAATCAGTTAATAGAACAAGTTAAACCAGAAGATTTAATGGAATTTGGATTAATACCAGAAGCTTTAGGTAGATTCCCAGTATTAGTTCCATTTAAAGAATTATCTGTTGAAACATTAATGGATATATTAACTGAACCTAAACATGCAATAATAAAACAATTTAAAGAAATGTATTCATTTGATACAGATATAGAATTAAACTTTACAGAAGAAGCTTTAAGAGAAATAGCTACTAGAGCCAAAGATAAGAAAATAGGAGCTAGAGGATTACGTTCTGTATTAGAAGAAGTTCTTGATGAAGTAGGATTTGAATATCCGTCTATAAAAGATTTAAGTAAGATAATAATCAAAGATGATTTGAGCTATGAATTTATAGTAGAAGAAAAAATAAATACTAAAGATTCTATAGATTTAGAAGAAAATAATGAAGAAGAATAGGTTTTGACCTATTCTTTCTTTTTGAAAGGGGAATTATTATGGAATTAAATAGATATGCAATAAAAGAATTTTTATCAAATATAAATAATTTTGATATGATTTTTGAATTAATTTCTGTTATAAATAGCTATGATGGGTCTTTCCCTGAAATAGAATATTTCTATAATGATCAAGAATTCTTCGATATATTTTTTGGAACAAATACAATGGAAGCTGTTACTGCTGTTAGTCTTGGTAATTATGAGCTTTATGATGATTTTGTAAAATTTGATTCTAGAGGTAATTTAGAAACTGCAAATAAATATGAAGTTATGAATGAATATGATTTTTATAGAGAAGAAATCATTGATAAATTAATAGATGTTGCAGATGAATGTGATATTTATATAGATTTCCCAGAGGAATTTTATATAAATTAATCTCCTTCACTTTGTTCAGGAACATAAATATCTTTTTTGATTAAAATAATAAAAAGGAGCAAGTATAATATTATGAAAATAGGAATGTATATGTACGATAGAGAATTAGAATTAGATGATGAATCTACTGTAGATTTTTTAATGCAATATGATAATGCAAAAGATACAATGCGTCAAATATTAACCATGTTTGAAGATGAGTCTACAAGACTTGCTATGTTTTATATGATGAGTCTTAGAACACTTATGGATGACTTTTTAGAATTTTGTACAGACGGTATCGATGTAGACGATATGGAAATGTTATTAAATGATAGAGATCCTGATAACAATATGGAATTTGAAGATGACGATGACGAATATGAAATATTCGTAGATTTTAATGATGAAGAGGAGGAGTAATCCTTGAAAGATAGTACAAAAAAATTAATTAATGAACAATTAAAAATAGTAGTGAAGGAATTAGAAGATATTTTAGACCCTAAAGAGAGAATAGATGAACGCATCAAATTAATAGAGTTATTAGCAAATGTATCAGAAAAAATGAATTAAAGCTATGACTCCGTGATTATTTATAATCTGGAGGTTATTAAAAAATATAAAATATAAGGAGTGTACTATTATGAATAATTATGAAAAATTATTACAAGAATTATTATTTGGAGCAAATGAATTAATAAAACAAACTAATAATGTTAATGATAAATTTGATATGTCTATTAGATTAGCTGAACAAGTTAGAAAAGCTATGAAAGTAAGCGCATCAGAAGTTGAAGTTGTCCAACAAGTAGTAGAAGAACCAGTTGTAGAAGTACAAAAACAAGTTCATTTAGCTTTATCTAGAAATGATTATGAGCAAGTATTAGGTTATAAAATATCTGATGAAGCATATGAAGAATATGTAGACATATTTAATAGACAAGCAAATGGAGAAGAAATTAATTTATGGATACCAGACCCAGATGGATTATGTCCAATACCAGAAGGTGCTCGTGTATCTTTAGCAGTACAAGAAAACCCTATGTATAAACATTTATTTGAAGAAAAACAAGAAGAAGTTGTTGAAGAAGAACCTGTTGTTGAAGAACAAGAAGAAGTAGAATTACCTACTGAAGAAGAAGAAATATTAGGCGGCGAAGTTGTAGAACAAGAAAAAGAATTAACAGTAGAAGAAGTCGTTGAACAAGTATTAAGTGAACCAGATACAGGTGTTGAAATAGATATAGATGAAGACCCTACACCTAAACAAGTTGTTGCTGAAATAGACGGCGAAGAAATAGATATAACTGAACAATTTAATTTAATGAAATCTTATAACAAAGATTTATCTTATGATGACGCTGTTGAAAGAGCAGTAGAATGGGTTGAATTTGGTATAAACAAAGAAACTTATGACATGTTAAACTTTGTTGTAGATGAGTCAGCAGAAATAATGCAATATAAAACTTATTTAGCTTATTATATAGACGCTATGAGTGTTGAAGATATAGTTTATTATATAAATTATTTTGCATCTAATATAGAAGAAGATGAAAACGGCGAAGAAGTATATGTTAATGATGAATTACAATTAGAATTCTTAAATGTTGATAATATAGGTGCATTTTTAGAATATGTACAACAAAATCAACAATAAATTCTATAAAATGGCAATTGAATATCAACTATTTTAATCGTAATATATTAATGAGAGGAACAAAAAGCCCGCCTCTATAAATTAAAGGGGCGACCCTATTCTGGGTTATTTTTTTTGCACTTTTTAATGTAGTATGTATATACTAACTATTGATAATATTTATAAAGGAGAGTGTATTTTATGTTTTATAAAATAAATGATAGAAATGTGGTAAATTTAGAAGATGTTTCTTATGTAGCAGTAGAGCAAAATCAAATAGGTATGTATGAATTAAGAATATTCTTAAAACAAGTTGAGCATTATATGTATGTTCAATATGTTTTAGAAGAAGAAGCTATGATGGCTTTTGAAGATTTAGTAAAAGAATTAAATTAATATGTATATACTAAAATAGGATAGTACATGCGACGCCTATGCTCTCTTCGAGTTGACGAAGACGGTATGCGGAATAGAGGCATGGCATATATATAAGCAGGTTGAAATATACCTGCTTTTTAATTTCTAAAAATTTAAATTTAAATGGTAGTGAACCGTCGTGTTCACAAAAATAAGAAGGAGATTTTATTATGAGAAATGTACAAGTATCTGGAAGAATAGCTAATTTTGGTAAAGTATTCAAAGCTGCAGAAGGAGATAAATCAGCATTCTGCGTAGTATTTATAAACATGTCTTTAGATAGAAAAGATGAAGCAACTGGATATACAGCTACAGTACCTGTTAAAGTAACTGCTAATGGATATTGGGCAGATAGATTAAATGCATTTGCACCAGGAGAAATGGTTTATTTAACTGGTAAATTAGATAAAGAAAACGATTGGACAAACCAAGAAGGTGAACTAGTTAAAGGCGGATTATATGTAAGATGTGAAATGATAGATAACTGGGCTGCTAATGCTGATAATGCAGAAAGTGGAGCAAAAGCTACAGCTAAACCTGCGGCAGGAAAACCAGCTAAACCAGCAGCTAAAAAACCAGGAAAACCAGCAAGACCATCAATGGCATAGGAGTGAATTAAATGTTTTATAAAAAAGGAGATAAAGTAGTTTTACAAGATATTTATTTTGAAAATTACAATGGCAAAGAATTTACTATTGTTGATGTATATTTAGAAAAAGTGTATAAGGTCGAGGCTGATGGCTTCGACCCTATTTGGGTTAGTTCAAGTAACTTTGTTAAAGGAGTGTGACTTTATGGATCCAAATAGCATAGATAAAGCTATTCAAGAGGGTTTAGATGAAATTGATAAAGAGACTATGGAAGATGAAGAAATTCGTGAGATTTCACGTATACTTAAAGATGAATTGATAAGACAAACACAAATTAGAGTTACTGACTTAAATGGTAATTGGCAATTAACTTATCAAGTGTCTCCAGATAAAACTTTAGTTCGTTTATATTGTTATAATGAAACAAGAATGACTATGGCACCGAATTATCGACCACTTGTTATTGACGGCGAAGTAGATGAAGATTATGGTCCGGAAGAAGCACTAGAAGCAGTTATAACTGCATTCGTTGCTAAACAATATAATAAATTTATAGTTGAAGAACTTAAAGATTAATTGTATAATAGCAAATGATTAGGTATAAGAGGCCGTTATTTTAATGGTCTCTTATGCATTAGATAATAAAGAAAGGAGTTCGTATATGGAAAAGAATGAACAAGTTATTAGGTTATTAGAAGATAGAGACCACGTAAGACTACGTCCAGGTATGTATATTCCTGATATAAACTATTCAGTATATGAACTTGTAGATAATGCAGTTGACCAATATATGATAGGCAACGGTGATACAATCAACGTCGTTATAGATGAAGACGGATCATTAATGGTACAAGATTTTGGTGCTGGATTACCTATAGGTGATTCTCCAGATATGCCAGGTATGAGTCAAGCCGAATTAGCTTTATCTAGATTGAAAGCTGGAGGAAAGTTTGAAGATAATGGTGTTAAATCTGCAGGACTAAATGGTGTAGGTTCTTCTTGTATAAATTTCTTAGCAGAATATTTTTATGTAAGAATATCAAAACAAGGAAAATTATATGGATTAGATTTTGAAAAAGGTCTTACAGTTAATCAATTATATGAAATGGAAATGACAGATGAGTACCCTGAAAGCGGTACTTTAATTATGATGCGTCCAGATGAAGAAATTTGGAAGAACATAGGCATGACATTTGATATTAATGCTATTAATAAAAGATTAAAACAATTAGCTTATTTAAACCCAGGACTAACAATTAACTTCGAAGTTATAAACTATGAAGGCGTTAATTTAGAAGAGTCATATAATTTCCCTGAAGGCGTCAAATCATATGTTGAAGAAATAACTGAAAAGAAAGGTTTATTATTCGATGCGTTATATACTACTAAGACTATAGATAATATAGATATTTCTATAGCTTTAGCATATACTGAAGGACATGATTATGTTATAAATGCATTTACTAATAATGTACCTAATACCGACGGTAAATCATCGCATTTGGTTGGGTTTAAAGCAGGATTAGCAGATGTTATCAAAGACTATCAAATAGAGTCTACTACTAAGACTATAAAGAATCCTATAGTAGCAGAAGATACTAGAGAAGGTATAGTGGCCGTAGTTTCTATTAAAGTCGCTTCACCTAACTATATAGGACAAGGTAAAGACTATTTAAATATGCCATCAGTTAGAAAAGCTGTAGCAGATACTATAAAAGACTTTATGGAAGAATTTATAGATAAAAACCCTATGAGCGCTAAAATAATATTAGATAAAGCTTTAGATGCTCAAAGAGTTAGAGAGACTGTTAGAAAAGCTAAAGAAACAGCTAGAAAAACTAAAGGATTAGTAGCTACAACTAAGCCCGAAAAACTTGTTAAATGTGTTAGTAAAGATCCATCTGAATCATGTTTATGGATAGTAGAAGGGGATTCAGCAGCAGGTTCTGCTAAGTCAGCTAGAAATGAACAAATAGATGCTATATTCCCTGC
>JAEIGA010005657.1_pt1 | contig 19057 bp, 15 predicted proteins | sample 9270691 | NCBI WGS metagenome assembly JAEIGA01 (sample SAMN17057246, study PRJNA624740) | gut metagenome | biome: biome; isolation source: fecal sample | host: Bos grunniens | place: China: Xizang | collected 2019 | reverse complement strand
TTCTCCTCTACGCCATCAACATCAACGTTTACGTAGATTGAGCAAGCGTTGTTCTCCTCCGACTGCTCCATATTGTCCAGCACGCCGGTCTTCTTCAGATAGCGGGCACCGATTGTTGCAAGCTCCATCAGGCAGAGACTCTTCTCCGAGCGGCCCAACTCCTCGCGGATCTTGTGCAGTGTCTCTACAGCCTCATCCAGCTCCTCCTTGAGGAAAGACTCGTCGATCGAGATCTCCTCGATCTCGGTGGTGAAGGTGGTGTGACGGCAGTGGTCGCTCCAGTATGTGTCGAGGATACGCAACTCGGTCTCCGAGGGATCGCGACCCTCCTCAGTGTAGTACTTGATAACCTCCTTCAAGTCGTCAGCATTCATCGCCAGACCCATCTGCTTGCAATATGCTGCGAGCTCCTCGTCCTTCAATGCTGTAAGACCATGCAATACGGGCACGGGCTTAACCTCGGCATTCTCCATATCCGAGAGTACGCTCAGATCCTTGCGGCGTGACTCCACGGCGTTGATATAGTAGCGCTCTACGCGAGCCATCTCCTCCTCGGTAATGGCATCGTCGAAGATGATGAGCTTCGATGACTTGATGTGTACGTTGGCCGTAGGCTCAATCAGACGTACGCAATCCACAGCCGATGATGCACGCTGGTCGAACTGACCGGGCAGATACTCTACGGCTAAATACTTCTTACCCTCCAAGGGGCACTCGTCGCTTACGGTGTCGGTTACAATCTCACCGAATACAGCGTAGCGGCTCTTCTCCAATAACTCCTCAGAGAAACCGAACAGGTCATATACGTTGAGCAGGCGCAATGATGCCAGCTGCAGACCAAGGTTGTTGTTCAGCTCCTTGCGGAGAGTATCGGCCTCGACCTGGAATCGAGGTTTCTTCTCTACAAAAATGCGGTAATTCTTCATATCTGGTTTTTCGTTGTATTCTTACTTGTGGGTGTGCGATTAGAGCTCTGCCTCGAGCACCTTCTCAGTCTGAGCCTTGCGGAATGCTATGAGGCGTGCCTCAAGCTCCTTGTCGGTAAGAGCGAAGATCGATGCAGCGATGAGTGCAGCATTCTTGGCGCCGTTGATAGCCGTTGTCGATACGGGAATACCGCCCGGCATCTGCACGATCGAGAGCAATGAATCCAAACCACCCAGAGCCGATGTCTTGATGGGTACGCCGATTACGGGAACGGTGGTGAGTGCGGCTGTTACACCAGCTACGTGAGCTGCGCCTCCTGCACCTGCGATGATGGCGCCGATGCCACGCTCCTTGGCTGACTCGGCATACTCAACCATAAGGTGGGGTGTGCGGTGTGCGCTGATAACTCGCTTCTCATACTCGATTCCCAACTCCTCCAATGTCTCGCAAGCGGCTGACATTACGCCCCAGTCGCTTGTAGAGCCCATGATAACTGCAACTTTCATATTGTCAATGTGTAATGTTAAAAACGTAGCCGCTGCATCGGGGTGCAACGGCCACAATTATAGTTAATAATTAAATCTTTTGCTTTTCTGAAGAGCGCACAAGTTTACACAACAACCCTCTGCAGAGTAGCTCATCGAGAGTATGTTTTGCACTATTTGGTTGTGTCGTGACTTCATGTCCGGAGTCTGTTTTAACTTGTGATAAATGCCCTTTTCAGACGCTTTTTTCAGCGTTCGTGCAAAGATACATTAATTTATTTTAATGTAAAAGTTTTTCCACTACGAAATATTAACAAATTATCCACTCGCAAAAGGCTGATTTTCGAGGTCTGGAATGCAAAAAAAATAACCCGCCTTGCCTGGCGGGTTGGTTAAGCACACGATTGATAACTCATTTATGGCTTTAAAGTTTTCGTCCGTGTGTGCCCTCTTGGGGCGTGAGGCCGCGTCCTCGCGGGCGTAGCCTTCACAAACTATATTCATAAAACAAACAAAATAAACTCTTTAAATCTCAATTGCAAAGGTCGGAATATTAATCATTTGCGGCAATCCCAACATGTAGGGAAACTCTGCGCGCAATTCACTAAAAGTGGGGATTGGGAAATGTCGCGAAAAATCACTATTTTTGCTGGCAAAAATAGTTAATATATGTTTTTGTCGGATTTGAAGACAGGCGAATCGGCCGTTATCCTTAAAGTGTTGGGTCACGGCGGATTCCGACGACGAATACTCGAGATGGGTTTTGTGCGAGGACAGAGAGTGGAATCTGTGCTCAATGCCCCGTTGCGCGACCCTATTAAATATCGACTGATGGGTTATGAGGTCTCGCTGCGCCGTAGCGAGGCGGCTATGATCGAAGTGCTGACACTTGACGAGGCTCGTCGTATGCGTCTGAGCGAGGATGTGACCACATCGCCCAACGAGGATGATATACAGCAGGTTATAAATCAAAAGATTCGCGAGATAAATGTCGCTCTGGTGGGTAATCCCAACAGTGGCAAGACGTCGCTTTTTAACGCCCTCTCGGGTGAGCACGAGCACGTAGGAAACTATAGCGGTGTTACGGTCGATGCCAAGTGTGGATCGTGCCGTTATAAGGGCTATAAAATCAATATTACCGACCTGCCCGGAACATATGCTCTGTCGGCATATACCCCCGAAGAGTTGTATGTCCGCCGTCACCTGATGGACCAGATGCCCGATGTAGTGATCAATGCAGTGGTGGCGTCGAATCTTGAACGTAACCTCTTCCTCACCACCGAGCTCATTGACCTTAATCCCAAGATGGTCGTTGCGCTGAATATGTACGATGAACTGGAGCGCAGCGGCGCACATCTGGATTATGAGCAGCTGGGACGTATGATTGGCGTGCCTATGGTGCCCGTCGTTGCACGCGACAGCAAGGGTCTTGATGCATTGCTCGATGAGGTGATTCTCACCTACGAGAATGAAAATCCCAAGGTGCGACATATTCATATTAAGTACTCTCCATCGATTGAGTCGGAGGTGATGTCGCTTGCACGCGAGATGAAACGACATATCGAGGAGCTGCCCAAATGCTTCCCGCCACGTTATTGGGCTGTGAAGATGCTCGAGGGTGATCATAGCGTTGAGGAGCTGCTCTCCAATTGTGAGCACTACCCCGCGTGGCTTGTGTTGCGCGATAAGGCTGTGGCCCGCATAAAGACCGATTTGGGCGAGGATGTGGAGAGTGCCATAACGAATGAGAAATATGGTTTTATTGAGGGAGCATTGGCTGAGACCTATACGCCGAGCGAGAAGGATGCCAACCGCCCTACTTCGATTATCGACCGCATCGTGACGCACAAGTGGCTGGGTATCCCCATCTTTATGCTCATCATGTTTGTGATGTTCTGGAGTACCTTTACTCTGGGAGCCTATCCGCAGGAGTGGATTGAGGTGCTCTTTGCCTGGCTGGGCGACACGGTTGGCGGCATGATGTCGGATGGACCACTGCGTGATTTGATTGTCGATGGAATCATCGGTGGCGTAGGTTCGGTGGCTGTCTTCCTGCCCAATATTGTGATTCTCTATCTCTTCATTTCGCTGATGGAGGATTCGGGTTATATGGCGCGCGCGGCCTTCATTATGGATAAGCTGATGCACCTGGCTGGTCTGCACGGAAAATCGTTTATTCCGTTGGTTATGGGCTTTGGCTGCAATGTGCCTGCGATTATGGCAACGCGAACGATTGAGAGCCGTAGTAGTCGTCTGATAACCATCCTGATAAACCCGTTTATGTCATGTAGTGCTCGACTACCTGTATTCATACTTTTGGCGGGTACTTTCTTCCCCGAGCATGCTGGCGTGGCGCTCTTCTGTATATATATTTTCGGAGGTGTTATGGCCGTGTTTACGGCACGTGTGCTGCGACGTTTTATGTTCGGAGCGGATGAGACTCCTTTCGTTATGGAGCTACCGCCGTATCGTGTTCCTACCCTGCAGGCGACATTAAGGCATATGTGGGAGCGCAGCGAGCAATATCTGCGAAAGATTGCTGGTTTGATTTTGGTTGCAGCCGTTGTCATCTGGTTCCTGAGTTACTATCCGCGCCCTGCGCAGGATGTGCAACCTATGATGACCGAGCAGGAGGCTATGATGGCACACTCGGAGAACTCGTATCTGGGTCGCATCGGTAAGGTGTGTGAGCCCGTCATGAAACCCCTGGGTCTGGATTGGCGTGCAAGTGTGGCGCTGGTGTCGGGAGCGGCAGCCAAGGAGATTGTAGTCTCGACGCTGGGTGTGCTGTATTCGGTCGAGGATGCCGAGGAGAATGGCGCTTCACTCTCGCAGCATCTTATCCGTTCGGGCAACTACTCGCAGGCGTCGGCTCTTGCGATGATGATTTTTGTATTGTTGTATTTCCCCTGTATAGCCACCATTGCCGCCATAGCTCATGAGGCCGGAGGCTGGCGCTGGGCCCTCTTCTCGGTAGTTTATAATACTCTGCTGGCGTGGGTTGTAGCTTGGGGAGCCTATCAGATAGGTGTTTTATTTGGAATGTAATTATGGGAAACTATAAGATAGATGCATCTAACCGTATCCTCTTTTCGAAGGATATGAAGATTGTGGAGTTGCTCGACGTGTCGTGTGAGTTGCTCTCTGTCTTTCTAAGATTGGATATGCAGCTGCCATTTGGCGATCTCTCGGTCGAGGAGTTGTGTCATCGTTACTCTCTCTCTCCGGAGATGTTTCTGACTCTTTGCCGTGTATATGCTGGTGCTGAGATGCACCCTGCTGTCGATAATTTGCAGCGTGACGACCTAAGACATATAGTACGTTATCTGCGTGCGTCGCATCGTTATTATGCCGAGGAGTTGCTTCCCTCGATTGAGCAAGGTGTAGAGCGCGTATTGAGCATGTGTGAGAAGCGTCAGAGCGATATCGTAAGGAAGTTCTACGACGATTATGCCGATGAGGTGCATGCCCATCTGGAGTATGAGGAGCAGGTGATATTCCCATATGTGGAGCAGTTGCTGCTCGGCGAGAGACATAAGGAGGGTATGGTGGTGAAGATGTCGTCACACACAGATATATGCGACAAGGTGGATGATATCAAGAGTATTATCATCAAGTATTTACCCGAAAGCTGTCCAACCGTAGAGCGTTTCGCGGTGTTGTGCAGTCTGGCTCATTTGCGAGACGATCTGGCCAAGCATACACTCATCGAGACGGCGGTGCTGACACCTTTGGTTTTGGCGTTGGAAAACGAGTAGAGAGCCTATGAGACGATATAAGGTAGCCATCATAGAGCCTTCGATGATTATTGCCGAGGGTTTGTGTAAGATTCTTCTTTCAAGTGCAGAGGCCGATGTTGTAGGCATCTACCCTACGCTTCGTGATTTTGCGGAGCGTCGCGCAGTAAGGGATGTGGAGGTTGTAATTGTCGGTTCGCAGGCTGTGCGCGCAGGTGAATCCGTGCGTGGGTCGGTGGCCGAGTTAAGTGGTGTGACCATCGTGCTGCTTGCTACGACCGTGGTTGACGAGGAGGTGTTGCGCCAGGCGGATGGCGTGATAAATATTTATGACAATGAGGCTGCGCTATTGCGTAAGTTGCGTGCGGCAGTCGAACAGGGCGAGACCAATCCTTACAGCGATAGCCACGATCTGTCGGAACGCGAACGTGATGTGCTGATTCTTGTAGCGAAGGGAATGGCAAATAAGGAGATTGCCGACCGTCTGAACATATCGATTCATACCGTTATGTCGCATCGTAAGAATATAACGCATAAGACGGGTATAAAATCTGTTGCAGGCCTTACCGTATATGCGCTGCTGAATAATCTGCTCGACCAGAATGATGTGACACTATAATGTGCAGAGCGGGAAATAATTAGGGCTGCCTATTTAAAGGGCAGCCCTAATTGTTTATTCTGCATTGTAAGGTCCGTATATTGCCGTAATTATCATCTGCTCGTCACGAGCCGACAGACGGTAGATCTTGTATTTGCGTCCTCCGTCGTAGGCCTTGATTACTATGTGTCCATCCTCGGGGCAGATCCCCTTTGCCCACTCTTCCGAAGCAAACTCTTCGCGCGTCTTCGGTAAGATATATTCCGACAGAACTTTGTAGCCGCTCTCCAGCTTAGGCTCGGTGTTTACCATGCGATCCAGAAGCTCGGGCTGCGTGTGTTGCTGATCCCAGACATTGAGGATGTAGTTTTTCGCCTTCACGGCATTTAGGAAGTCGGCCGGCATAGCATCCTTGTATGAGTGGTGGTTGGCTTTGCATACATCCACTTCGCCGCAAGCCTCACCCACTTTTGACTCGATGTTTACCCACTCGCCCTGCTCATCTTTGAGCGAAGTGCTCACGTCGCCACCCGTGTAGTAGCTGAATGCGCCATAATCGAAGCGCATAGCTATGCTCAGTGCGTTCTCGTTTATCGAACCGTGGCGGGTGTCGGGATGTAGGTCGGCATAGCGTACGGTCTGCCCCTCTACGCCCGACCATACCTCGGCATTGGCAGCCAGGTTACGTGTGGAGAATGTGGGGTATTTCTCGGCGTTGTGCTTCAGTGCTATCTGGTCGAGTGCGCCAACCTCGAACTCCTCCTGTTGCATGTCGAACTCCTCCTTGTGGTACTTGGCGAAGGAGAGGAAGTTGTTTAGATGCACATCGGCTGTGTTTATTGCCTTGGGATATGAGTAGTCGGGCCATCCGCGCTCATACAACATGCCGAACTGCAGATACTCGCCCGCCTCGGCGATGCCCACAAGACGATAGTTTGGAGCACGTCGTTCGGTCATGGCAGCCGGCAATGTTGCGTCGCCCATGTGGTCGTTGTGGTAGTGTGAGAGCATCAGGTAATCGACATATGTGCCGGCGGGGTTTACTCGCTCGACGTAGCGTGCTACATACTCTCCTGCGCGGCGTTCACGATCGGGCATAGGCTCGGCCATAAGGGGGTATTGCTCAACGGTGGGGTCGTGATCACCCACGTCGATAAGCATCGTCGTTGCATCGGGCAAAATAAGAAAACTCGCTTCGCCACGCCCTGTGTAGATGTGGTGGATATCCATCTGGCCCTCTTTCCAGCCGGGGTACACGTCGCCAACCTTCTCGCTGGGCGAACAAGCAACGAAAAGTGAGCAGAAAATTAAAGGTATGTACTTCTTCATAAGTTGTAAGGTTATGTTTTTCACAACAAATTTATGGAAAAAATAGGCTAAAAACAATCTCTGGCCCGCATTTTTGACGGGTTGCAGAGGATTATTTAAATATTTTTTATATATTTGCATTAATATTAAGTAAGTCTATGATGTCACGTTGCAACATATCACTTCTCTTTATGATGCATTCGATGCGTATGCGAATGTGCCGCTAGGCACGTCTTTATTATTGGGCAATCAAGTGTTGCCAAGTGTCCAGAACACTGAATCCCCTTTCGTTTTTATTCCTTGTTTGGAAATATTTTATTTGAGTATAACTATATTCGGCCCCTTATGCCGAATCATCCAATATTGATTAGTATGTCAGAGAAGAAACTTCGTTTTGAGACCAAACAGATTCATGGTGGTTATCATGTCGATCATACAGGTTCGCGCGGTGTAGCTATCTACCCTACTGCGGCCTACCATTTCAAGAGTTGCGATTATGCGGCTCGCCTCTTCGAACTTAGCGAGGGCGGAAACATCTATACCCGTCTGCACAATCCTACAACGGCTGCCTATGAGGAGCGCATCGCTGCCCTCTATAATGGCGTTGGAGCGCTGGCTGTGGCATCGGGTATGTCGGCCATATTGCTTACCGTAACTGCACTTGCCGAGGCTGGCGATAATATCGTGGCATCGCCCTTCCTCTATGGTGGTACCTACAATCAGTTCCGTATCTCGTTGCGTAAGCTGGGTATCGACTGCCGTATAGCAAAGAGCGAGCGTGCAGAGGATTTTGAGGCTCTCATTGATGAGCGCACAAAGTTTATCTACGCCGAGAGTATGGGTAACCCCACGTGCGATGTGCCCGATCTGGAGGCATTGGCCGAGGTGGCTCGTCGCAAGGATGTGCCCTTTGTTGTGGATAATACCTTCGGTGCCGCAGGATTTCTCTGCAACCCCTTTGACTGGGGCGCAAATATCGTAGTGGATTCGTCTACGAAGTGGATCAATGGCCACGGCACGGCTATGGGTGGTGTGATTGTCGATGGTGGCAACTACAATTGGGCTAATGGCAAGTTCCCGCAGATTGATGGCCCCTCTGAAGGGTATCACGGCCTGAATCTGTATGAAGCTTTTGGCAAGGCCGCCTTTATCGTAAAGTGCCGCGTGGATGGCTTGCGCGACTTTGGCTGCTGCCCCTCGTCGTTCGATTCATATCTGATGATGATTGGTCTGGAGACCCTCTCGCTGCGTGTGAAGCACCAGGTGGAGTCGACTTGGCGTTTGGCGGAGTATTGCCGTCAGCATCCGAAGGTGGAGCGTGTAAGCTTCGTGGGCTTTGAGGATCACGCCGGTTATAAGAATGCACAGAAGTATTACCGCTTCGGTTCATCTGCCGTCTTCACTATTGAGTTAAAGGGCTCTTTGGATAGCACGGTGCGTTTTGTGGAGTCGCTTAAGCTGGCAGCTAATATGACAATGATTGGCGATTCGATTACCGTTGTTACCCATCCTGCATCTACAACGCATAAGCAGCTGAATGAGGCCGACCTCAAGGCTGCAGGTGTAACGCCTACCCTTTTGCGCATATCGCTCGGATTGGAGAATGTGGAGGATATTATTGAGGATTTTGAGCAGGCATTTGCACACGTTGAGTAATGGCACAAACGTTCACATACGATAAACCTTTTCAGCTTGAGTGTGGTGTGACGCTACCCTCGCTTTCGATCGCCTACGATACATTTGGGCGGATGAATGCCGAGCGTAGCAACATCGTCTGGGTGTGTCACGCGCTGACGGCTAATTCGAATGTGGCCGACTGGTGGCCGCACACGGTCGAGGAGGGTTGTTTTCTTGATCCCGCGAAATACTTTACCGTATGCGCCAACTTCCTCGGTTCGCACTATGGCACTACCGGCCCATTGTCAATTAACCCCGCAACTGGTGAGCCGTGGTATGGCGACTTCCCTTTGGTTACTGTGCGCGACATGGTGCGAGCACATCAGCTTCTGGCCGAGCATCTGGGTATCAGCCGGGTGAAGCTGCTCATCGGTAGCTCGATCGGAGGATTCCAGTGTCTGGAGTGGTGCGTTATGCAGCCCGACTTTGCCGAGCATGCCGCCTTTATCGCAACAACACCCCGCACAAAGCCCTGGGCATCGGCTTTCAATGAGTCGCAGCGTATGGCTATTGAGGGCGATCCTACCTTTGGCGAGCGTACGGCTGAGGCTGGCCTTAATGGTATGTCTACGGCACGAAGCATTGCACTGCTAAGCTACCGTGGAGGTATGGCCTATGACAAGACGCAGGAGGATGCAGATCCCGACCAGGTGAGCTTCGAGCGCCGAGTGCTCTCTTACCAGCGCTATCAGGGCGAGAAGTTGCGTCGCCGATTCAATGCCTACTCATACTACCGCCTATCGCAGGCTGTGGATTCGCATAACATAGCGCGCGGACGAGGTTCGGTGGAGGAGGTGCTGCGCGGAATCAAGGCCAAGAGTCTGGTGGTGGCCATCACGTCGGATATACTGTTCCCACCCTCGGATCATAGCGTAATGGTGGAGAATATCCCCTCGGTGGAGTATCATCTCATCGACTCGGATTTTGGTCACGACGGTTTCCTGGTGGAGCATGAGCAGTTGAATAGAATTATTTTGGATTTTTTGAATAAGTAACGAAAAACAGATACAATTATGAATGGAAAGAAACTTAACATCGGTCTTTTCGGTTTTGGTACCGTAGGTCGCGGCTTGTACGATGTATTGAAGCGTATAGGTTCGAAAAATGTAGAGATTAAGCGAGTATGCGTACGCGATTTGACGAAGGATCGTGGCGTAGATGTCGAGTTTACCGATAAGGCTGACGATATTTTCAATGATCCTACGATTAACTTCATCGTGGAGCTTATCGATGATGCCGATGCTGCATACGATATCGTCAAGCGCGCCCTGAAGATGGAGCTCCCCGTTGTGTCGGGCAATAAGAAGATGTTGGCACACCACATCGAGGAGCTTATCGAGTTGCAGGCACGCTACAATGTGGCTCTTCTGTACGATGCTTCGGCGTGCGGTAGTATCCCCGTTATCCGTAACCTTGAGGAGTATTACGATAATGACCTTCTGACCTCGGTGAAGGGTATCCTGAATGGTTCGTCAAACTTCATCCTCTCGAAGATCTTTAACGAGAAGATGTCGTATGCCGATGCCTTGAAGCTGGCGCAGGATCTGGGCTTTGCTGAGAGCAACCCCACACTCGATATTGATGGCTGGGACTCACTCTTTAAGCTAATTATCATTACAATCCACGCATTTGGTCTTTATGTTCCACCGCAGGATATCTTCACATTCGGTATCTCGAATATGAACGACGACGATATTCGCTTTGCTAACGAGAAGGAGCGTCGCTTTAAGCTGGTGGCACACGTTGAGAAGTTTGATAATAAGCTCATTATGAGCGTTATGCCTCAGCTTATCTCACGCAATAAGTATATCTACAGCGTCGAGGATGAGTTCAACGGCGTGGTTATCAAGGGTCTGTTCTACGACAAGCAGTTTATGTTCGGTCGTGGTGCGGGTGCCTATCCTACAGGTTCGGCCGTATTGAGCGATATCACGGCTTGTCTGTACGACTATAAGTACGAGTACAAGAAGCGTAACGATTCTCAGCTGCCCCGCTATACTACCGACCACTCGTTCCGCGTATATTACCGCTACCTGGATTATGCCGACCTCGACCTTATCAAGTTCGAGAGTGTAAGTGAAAACTACATTTCGGATGACTTCAAGTATGTTGTCGGTAAGGTGTCGTTGCGCGAGTTGCATAAGATACAGGATGAGCTGCGTCGTCGCAATGTCTTTATTGCGGCCTATCCCAACGACTAACCATCAACAACAATATTATGAAACTTTGTAGATTGCTGCTTGCGCTTGCTGTGGTGAGTGCAGTGGCGTGCGCGCCCGAGCAGGGTGTTGTGATAAAGAAGAAGGGTAACGGCTTCGAGCTTCGCATTGATGGTGAGCCTACATTTATCAATGGTGTGGGCGGAACCAATCGCCTCGATGTGGCTGCAGCTGCGAGTGCCAATGCCTGCCGTACATGGGGCGGAAACATCGAGAGCGTGAAGCGTACGTCGGCCTTGGCGGCAGAGCACGGTATGCGTGTGATGCAGGGTATTTCGCTGCCCAAGGATGGCGAAAAGTATCTCGACGAGGAGTGGAAGGCACAGACTCTGGCTTCGTGCCGTGAGCTTGCCACTACGTTCAAGGATGATCCCAATATCTTCTGCTGGGGTATTGGTAACGAGGTGCAGCTCAGTGGTGCCAATGGCTCGGCGGTATGGAGTTTTATTGAGGAGCTGGCTGTAGCTATCAAGGAGATTGCACCACGTCAGCTGGTATCGACAGTCATTTCGCACGACAAGAGTGCCCTTGACTCTATTGCCCGCTATGCCCCTTCGCTCGATATTATCGGTATTAATAGCTATGGCCCGATACTCGAGGTGAAGGATATGGTCGCTTCGTCGGACTGGAAAGGCCCATATATGATTACCGAGTGGGGCCCTACCGGCTGGTGGGAGACTGATAAAACCACGTGGGAGGCTTCGATCGAGCAGACCAGCGAGGAGAAACGTCAGGTGTACGAAAGTCGCTATAATGGTGCCGTTTTGGGCGATGAGCGTTGTCTGGGTTCGTTTGTTTTCCTGTGGGGACAGAAGGAGGAGCGCACGCCTACATGGTTCAGTATGTTCGTAGAGAGTAAGGTGGAAGGCCTGCCCCTAAGTGGTGAGAAGACACCTATGGTGGAGGCTATGCAGCGTGTATGGAGCGGTAAGGAGCCCGATCAGACTGCGCCTGTGGTGACAGGTATCAAGGTCGAGGGCAAGAAGCCCGTGGAGAGTCCTACGGTAGATAGTGGCAAGACCTTTAAGGTAGAGGTGGCTGCATCGGATCGTGAGGGCGACAAGATGACCTTCATCTGGGAAGTGTTGCATGAGGCTACCGTGTTAGGCTTTGGTGGGTCGTATGAGCCGCGCCCCGAGCGCTATGGCGAGGTCTTCACCACATCGGAGCCTGTGGCCGAGATAAAGATTGACCAGGCTGGTAACTATCGTGTCTACGTTTATGTTGCCGATGGTACGGGTTATGTTTCGACGGTTAATTCTCCCGTTCAGGTGAAATAGAAACACAGAAAATAAAAAAGCGTCACTCCGTGTGGGGTGACGCTTTTTTTGTATGTAAGTAGATTACTTCTTAAGCAAATACTTAATGAAGAGGTAACCACCAACGATCTGCAACAACATGCCGGGAATGCCCAGACGGAAGTCCTGCAATGCAGCCATTGCGCTACCAGTCCAAGCCCACTCGAACAGACCACCTACAGCCTGATAAGCCAAAACAACGGCAGCCATCAGCGACAAAGTTACCTTGCGAGAGTGTGATGCAACGTAGCCAGCTGTTACAGCCAGGATGGTTGACTTAGCCAGGATGGGAACCAATACAGCAGCTGCGGGCATGCCGAAGAGCAGATGGTTGATAACGGGTGAGAGCACTGCGGTCAAAAGACCAACCTTCCAGCCATACTTATACGCACCGATAAGGGTGAAGAAGTAGATAGGCAGGAGAATCATACCGCCCTGGGGTACAAGGTGGCAAATCTGCGGCAGAGCGATATTGCCCAAAATAAAGAGAGCCGCTGTAATGTAGGTCTTTGCCTCGTTATAGTTCAACGAGTAGAGTTTAATGCTTGATGTCTGCATAATATTAATTTTTAGTTGTTAATTATTCTCATATCTTTTCTCAACTACGGGCCAGTCAACTACCTGCCATAAGGCATGTATATGATCCCCTCGTCGATTTTCGTAATCAAGGTAGTATGCGTGTTCCCACACATCAAAACCGAGCAGTGGCTGCAATTCATATCGCACGGGGTTCGATGCGTTGGGCTCTTGTAGTATATACAAATTTCCTGCCACATCTGCAGCCAGCCACACCCACCCTGATCCGAAAAGTGTGCGCGCTGCCTCCTCCATTGCGAGTCTGAAGTTCTCAACGGAACCCCAGCGGTGGACGATAGCACGCTTGAGCGAGCCTGATGGTTCTCCCCCGCCCTCGGGTGAGAATTGCAGGAAGTAGAGGTTGTGGTTAAGCGTCTGCCCAGCATTGTTAAGTAGCGGGCCCTCGGCCATCAGCACCACATCCTCCAGTGTTTCGCCCTCCAGGGCAGTGCCCTTGATAAGCCGATTGAGGTTCTCTACATATGAGTGCAGGTGCTGCCCATAGTGTAAGGCCATCATGCGGCGACTTATTGCCGGCTCCAGGGCATCCAACTCATACGGCAGAGATATGTACTCATACTCTGTGATTTTGGTTTGCCCTCGCGCAGAGCATACGCCAAGCAATAACATTGTAAAGATAAGTATTTTCATCGTAAAAAAGTTAAATTACGATGCTTACCTTTCAAAAATATTGCCGTTTATGGTAAGAACGTTACTTTTTTCTTTCGATTAGCGGTAATATCTCCTCACGGAATATGCCACTTTCAATTATTCGGTAGTGCGGCTCATAGTGCTGCTCGAAGAGCTCGCTATGGTGCATCACATACTCTCCGCCATCAATCAAAGCCCAGATCTCGGCGCGGTCGGCCTCGTAGCCAGGCAGGTCGAGCTGCATTGATTCAATAACCTCATCAATTACAGCCCACTCCTTGCGCCACTCGTCGATGGTGATAGGCTCAATGCCATTCACACTACGTACGAATGCGCTGAGGTAGGTCTGGTAGGGAACGCGGCCATCAGCTATCACACCGAGGTTTACACGCTGAAAACGCTCCTCGTAGCCCGTAGGCTCATAGTCGTCGCCATCGAATGACGAGGCACTCTCCATCTCATAGCGCAGGTAGCGATCGGCAGCACCCTCGTCGGCTATGATATGACCGGGCCCAAAACGATCCTGAAAATAGTTTTTATAAAGGTCGCGCAGTGTCGAGTGAGGATAACGCTCCAGTTGTCGCTCCACCGAGCGAATGATGCGTTCGCGCGTGGGGTCACTCCTGTGGCACGCCACAACCATCACCAAAGTCAGCACTACGGCCAGATATTTAATAAACCTTTTCATCGTTTCATGCTTTCAATGAACTTCGATATCAGTGGCAGGCACTCTTCGGCCGTGAGGCAATCCTTGCACAATTTCTCAACGGGACAGATATCGGTGCCTGTGCGGTTGATTATATTCTCTACAAGCACACCATATTCCACCTCTACCCCGCTCTGCGAGAAAAGCGTCAATGCTCCCTGGCTTATTACATCGGTATAGACACTCTGTACGCCGCCGGCAACCATTAGCGCTGCAGCACCCTTGCCTACCACTTTGTCGGCGATAAAGGCTCCGTCGAGCAGAGCCCTATCGTCGCAAAGAAGTCTATGCAAATCCTTAACGCCACGCTCGTGGAATGACTCTATGCGCTCACCATTGGCAATTACGCACGAGCAAGCCGAAGCGTGCAACAAGTCTATGATTTGCTCCCGATTCATTAGAACTCGCGGCCTTGCTTCAAGTCCTCGATATACTTGTCGATGCGCTGCAACTCCTGAGGAATGTTGATGCGCTGCGGGCAGTGAGAGTTACACTCCTTACAGCCCGTACAATGTGATGCCTGACGCTCCTTCTCAACGGCGCGGTCGTAGCCTACGAGGAATGCTCGGCGAGCCTTGACGTAGTTCTCGTCACGCGATGAGTTCGAAAGGTTACCCTCATTTACGCACTTATTGTAGTGGAGCAATACGCCAGGAATATCTACTCCGTAGGGACACGGCATACAATATTTACAGTCGTTGCACGGTACGGTGGGATACTGAGCCATAAGGTCGGCTGTTTCGAACAGGAACTCCTTCTCCTCCTGCGTAAGCTCCTTCAGCGGTGCGAATGAGTGGATGTTATCCTGCAGGTGCTCCATATAGGTCATACCGCTGAGGGCAGTGAGAACTCTCGGATATGAACCCACGAAACGGAATGCCCACGATGCCACACTACGCTCAGGCTCCTGCTGCTTCAGACGAGCCGAGATGTGGTTGGGTACGTTCGACAGACGACCACCCAGCAGAGGCTCCATAATCACTACGGGGATGTTACGCTTCTCCAGCTCGGCGTAGAGGTACTCGGCATTTACGTTGCGACCCTCGCTGGCGTTGCGCCAGTCCTGGTAGTTCATCTGAATCTGAACGAAGTCCCAGTGCACCTTGTCGTGGTATGAGAGTACGTGGTCGAAGACCTCCTGCACGCCATGGAATGACCAGCCCAGATTGCGGATGCGGCCAGCCTCACGCTCCTTCATTAAAAAGTCGAGGATGCCGTTGTCGATAAAGCGATCGTGGAACATCTGCACGGTAGAGATGTTGTGCAACAGATAGTAGTCGAAATAGTCGGTCTGCAACAGACGACGTGAACGCTCATACATAAGCTTCGAGTTCTCGAAAGTCCAGTTCGAGAAGTTCGACATCTTGGTTGCCAGGTAGTAGCTATTGCGGGGATAGCGGCTAAGAGCAATACCCGTTGCCTCCTCCGACTTGGTTTGGCAATATACGGGTGCTGTGTCGAAGTAATTAACGCCGTGAGCGATGGCGTAATCAACCAACTCGTTGATGGTCTCCTGGTCGAGCGTTGTGCCATCCTCAAGGAAGGGCCAGCGCATACAGCCGTAACCGAGGATTGATACCTTGTCACCCACACGCTCGTTCATGCGGTAGGTCATCTTGTCAGTGGGAATCTCACCGTGAACAACCGATGGATCCAACTTGATGTTGCTGGGCTTACAACCAGTGAAAGCTGCAGCCGTAAGAAGTGAGCCTGCGCCCATGCGCTTGAGGAACTCACGACGATCTATATTGTTGTTTGTCTTTTTCATAGTTGTAGTGTTTAGTTGCGAAGGTGACTCTGATAACCCTTTACATAGATTGCACTGAAGGGACGTGAAGGACACAAGTTCTCACATGCGCCACAGCCGATGCAGAGAGCATCGTTTACGGTAGGAATCAGGCGAGACTTGGGATTTGCCGGATCCAGCGGCACCATGGTGATGGCCTTGGTGGGACAGTGACGCTCGCAGTTGCCACAGTCAACATCATCGGCTACTACGATACAGTTCTTCTTAACCCATACGGCGTGACCAATCTGGATTGACGACTTCTCCGCTACGGTGATAGGCTTAATAGCACCGGCAGGACAAACCTGCGAACACTTGTTACACTCGGGACGGCAGTATCCGTTCTCGTATGACATTGTGGGCTGCATGAAGTATTTCAGATCAGCCGAGGGACGCAGAACCTTTGAGGGACATACCGATACGCACAACTGACAACCCGTACAGTGAGTTGTGAGGTTGCGAATGCTCTTTGATCCCGGAGGTGTGAGGGGATTCTCGCGATCGGGAGCCTGCTTGTCCAGAATTACGGCGTAACCACCATCGCCACGCATCTCCTGTGCGCGTACGGCCTCAGCGGCAACCAAACCGGCACCGATGATAAAGTTGCGGCGTGCTGCGCTGGGAGCGGCCTCGCTCTTGCTTGTCTGCTCAGCTGTGCTCTTGCGACGAGTGTATGAGATAGCACTCTTGGGGCACTTCTCAATACAGTTCATACATGTTACGCAACGGCTATAGTCGATGTTGTGGTTGGGAATATCAATACAAGCTGCCTTGCAGTTCTTTGCGCAGATGTTGCAGTTGATACACTTCTCGGTGTCGATAACGGGTTTCAGAAGTGAGAAACGCGACAATGCACCCAAAACTGTACCTACGGGGCAGATGGTGTTGCAATATGTACGACCATTGCGCCATGCCAGAATACCAACGGCTACGAGAGTTACAACGGCTACGGCAAATGTGCCCAATGAGCCGATGACAACCTCTGTTGAGTAGAAAGCATAGCTATCAGCGCGCTCAGCGAAAAATGCCAGCAGGTTGTTACCCCATGCGTAGATGGGAGCAAACAGATTCTGTGCAATGCGGCCGAATGCGCTGTAAGGTGCTACGAGGATAGCTATTGATGAGAATCCAGCCACCATTGCCACTACAAAGAGTGCCAATACGCCATAGCGCAGGTAGCTCTTTGCTGCAGAGTATGAGTAAGGATTCTTCTTACCACGCTTACCCATCCATGCGATAATGTCCTGCATCACGCCCAGAGGGCAGATTACAGAGCAATATACGCGACCAAAGAGGAGCGTAAGGGCAACGAGTAGTACAACTACTACCACATTCATGGCCAGAACAGCCGGAAGGAATTGGATTTTTGCCAGCCAGCCAAACCACGCGTGGAGTGTTCCTGTGAAGTCGAGGAACAGGAGCGTGATCAACGCAAAGAAGATTGTGGCGGCGATGATTCGCAGTTTTCGTAACATAGGTTTGTTAGTTTTATGAATTAATGTGGGTTAGCGCACACGGACGCATCCCCTCTCGCTTACAAATATAGTAATTGTTTTGATATAAAACAACGCCTTGTGGTGTTAAAACGAAAATACCGCTATCGATGATGAAAAATAGCGGTATTTATCGTTCTTCGGCGATTGACGACGCTATTCTCCGTAGGCTGCTCGGCGATAGCGGGCGTACAACTTATTATATACGGCATGACGCTCGGCGTTGGGTGTATATTCGCCATCGAAGCCCGAGGTCATAGCCTCCTGTGCCGCCTCGACCGATGGGTGCACACCTGCTGCTACCGATGCATTCATCGCTGAGCCCAGGGCGCAGGCCTGCGTGCTGCTCACAACGCGGATGGGTACACCTATAACGTCGGCCATGGTTTGCATCACAAAACGCGACTTCTTCGATATGCCACCTACGGCGAGGATTGTGTCAATGCGTAGTCCCTCGTCAGCCAGACGCTCGTTGATGGCACGTGAACCAAAGGCTGTAGCTTCAACCAAAGCCTTGAAAATCTCGGGAGCAGAGGTTGCCAGCGTGAGATTCAGGAGCGAGCCCGTAGCCAGCGGATCATCGTCGGGAGAACGACGACCGTTGAACCAATCGACAGCGATCATATCATCCTCGCTGACGGGTAGCTGCTCGGCCTCGGCGGTGAGTGCTGCGAGGATCCTATCCTCCAACTCGGGAGCGTTGGCAACGTGCTTGAGGCTCCAGCCCAGAAGGCGTTTATACCATGCATATATATCACCAAAAGCCGCCTGACCAGCCTCGAAGCCAATGCGGTTTGGAAGTACCGATCCATCCACCTGACCGCAGATGCCGCGCACGGTGTGCGAGCCGATAACATCGTAGGCGGCCGTTGTGATGTCGCACGTAGAGGTGCCCATAACCTTTACCAGTACGTTGTCTCTTACGCCGGCGCCAACGGCTCCAACGTGGCAGTCGATAGCGCCTACGCCTACGGCTATACCCTCCTTCAGGCCAAGTCGGTCGGCCCACTCCCGGCAGAGGTCGCCAGCCTTGGTGTCGCTGGTGAAGGTTTGCTCGAACAGATGGCCTTTAAATATCTGAAGCATAGGATCTACCTCGTCCCAGAAAGCCCACTCGGGCATGCCGCCCCAGTCGGCGTGCCACATAGCCTTATGGCCTGCCGCGCAGCGACTGCGGATGATCTTTTCGGGTGTGGTGTCGCCCGATAGCAGAGCGCTGATCCAGTCGCAATGCTCCATCCACGAATAGGCCTTCTCGCACAACTCGGGAGCTACGCGCAGCGAGTGCAGCATCTTCGCCCATACCCACTCGCAGGAGTGGTTGCCTCCGCCATATTTTGTGTAGTCGGTGTGCCAGCGTTTGGCCACCTCGTTGATCTTGTCCGACTCGGCTATGGCAGTGTGATCCTTCCACAGGATAAACATTGCATCGGGGTGCTCGGCAAATTCGGGTAGCATGGCCAGGGGCGTTCCCGTGCAGTCGGTCAGAACGGGTGTCGATGCTGTGCAGTCGAACGACATACCTACAACGTTGTGGCGTACATCGTCGTCGCACTGCCCTATGGCCTTGCGTACGGCCTCGGTCAGCGAGTCAAT
>JAEIGA010005656.1_pt1 | contig 19060 bp, 12 predicted proteins | sample 9270691 | NCBI WGS metagenome assembly JAEIGA01 (sample SAMN17057246, study PRJNA624740) | gut metagenome | biome: biome; isolation source: fecal sample | host: Bos grunniens | place: China: Xizang | collected 2019 | reverse complement strand
GTAAATCCCTATACGGGAGAGGTGTTAGGAAGTCCGCAGCGCGCACCCTTCTTTGCTACCATGTTCAAACTGCACCGCTGGTTGCTCGGACCTGCTCGGACTGCCGACGGTGGCATCGGGTGGGGCAAACTCCTTGTCGGCACCAGCACGCTCCTATTTGTGTTTATCCTCCTCACAGGCCTCCTCATTTGGTGGCCAAAGTCCACCCGCGCCCTCCGTGCCAGTCTTAAGATTCCCGTAAGTCGCGGCCTCCGCCCCTTCCTCCATGGGTTGCACCTCTCGGGTGGGGCACTCTCGCTCGTGCTACTGCTTCTTATGGCAACAACGGGGTTGACCTGGTCATTCAAATGGTATAAAGACGGACTTTTTGCCTTGCTCGGCGCAACAACTGAGGCGGCGCCCAACAAAACTCCTTCCCCAAAGGCACGAAAGCAGACAGACTTTGCGTGGCAACAGGCATTAGATAATGTAAAGCTGGTGGCAACGGATTTCCAAGAGATTTCCCTAAAACCGCAAAGCGCAACGGTGAAAAAAGGTGGTTGGGGAAATTCACGCGCAGCCGACCAATACGCCCTAAATCCCCAAGGCGTTGTCACCACCTTTACCCCTTATGAAGCGACGCCTTACAGTCGCAAAATCAGCGGGTGGATATTCACCCTCCACACGGGAACTTTTGCTGGCATCTTTGGCAAATGGTTGTGGTGTATAGTCGCCCTCGTCGGCGCAACCCTTCCGCTCACGGGGTATTACCTTTGGTGGAAGCGTGTCTTTGGCAGAAGAAAAAAGTAAATATTTAGTTCCACACACCCGAAGGAAAGGCAAATTCTTACAGCCGTAATAAGCCTTCCAAGATATACCACACCTCTGAAAAAAAGCTCACCCCCTACCTCTTTGTGCGCGACCGAAGTCCGTCACACAAAGAGACAGGGGGTGTTGATGTAAGTTATACTGATGAAAGGCCAGCTTTTAGTTCTTCAAAGTACTATAAAGCTCCCTATATTTACCTGGGGTGATACCATTCTTTTTAATGAAAGCGCGTCGGAAGGTGCAAATAGAATTAAAACCCGACTTCGCAGCAATCTCACTAAAATTCTCATCCGTCTCAATTACCAATTTCTCTGCAACGACCAATCTGAACTCATTCACATAATCGAAAAACGATTTACCCAACACTTCATTGAGAAACACCGACACATAAGTGCGATTGGTGCCCAACAAATTCGTCAGTTCTATAATCGAGAACTTTGGGTTGAGGTAGAGCTTGCGCTCCTCCATCAGATTTTGCAGTCGTTCCATGAGGTGCAATTTCTTAACATCAAATTTGCGATTTACTTGCTCCTTCATAGTTCGTATTATTAATCACTTGCAAATATATCCCTTAATATTCAAACCCAATGTTCACAAAATAAAAACATTACGATTTTTGACAAAATTTCCCCTCTACCCTATAGTTTTAGACTCACCAGGTAAAAAACTATGACAAAATGCGTAGTTTTTAGCCATTTTGATTACAAAATTTATCTTTAACAGGGGTGTGCAGGACAAGATGTAAGGAAACGGGTAGAGTATTGGGAAGCAAAATTTTTATGCAAATGACAATCTTGTAATGTTTTTTGAGAAATAGAAGGAGTAAAGCAAAATGCCACCGACACTCTTGTCGGTGGCATTTTGCTTACGCATTATATAATATGCGTTGTCTATTTTCTGCACAATAGATTAACCAATCGGCGCAGCTGACTAACCAATCTACATAATTGATTAACCAATCTGCTCAATTAATTAACCGAGGTACTTAATCAAGATATTGATATTATCTGCTTCACGAAGACGGCGAAGGGCACGCTCCTTAATCTGACGCACGCGTTCGCGTGTGAGGCTCATATTATTGGCAACTTCTTCAGCAGTCATTTCGTTGCGACCAATACCAAAGAGCATCTTCAACACAGTGCGTTCGCGCTCGTTGAGCACTGCAAGCGCTGCTTCAAGATCTGACGAAAGCGACTCGCGCTCCATAGAATTGTCTGTGCCAGGTGCCGATTCGTCTTGCATCACATCGATAAGGCAGTTTGAATCATCGTCCTGGAAGGGAGCATCCACGCTGACTTTCTTACCATTTGTGCCGAGCGCATCCTGAACCTTTGTAACATCTGTATCAAGAATGTCTGCCAACTCTTGCGCTGAAGGACGGCGCTCAAATTCCTGCTCAAAACTTACAATAGCCTTTGAAAGTTTGCTTTGGAAACCCACCTGATTCAAAGGCATACGCACGATACGACTCTGTTCTGAAATAGCCTGGAGAATGCTTTGGCGAATCCACCATACGGCATAAGAGATAAACTTAAAACCGCGCGTTTCGTCAAATTTCTGTGCCGCCTTAATCAATCCCAAGTTGCCTTCATCAATCAAGTCATTGAGGGCAAGACCCTGGTTCTGGTATTGCTTTGCCACCGAAACCACGAAACGAAGATTTGCCTTCGTCAAGCGTTCAAGCGCTTCCTGGTCTCCCTTATGGATGCGCTGAGCGAGTTCTACCTCTTCGTCGGTAGAAATCAATTCTTCACGACCAATCTCTACGAGATATTTGTCCAACGCCGCACTCGCACGGGGCGTAATACTTTTATTAATCTTTAGTTGTCGCATAGTCCTGGAGTAAGGTTATAAAGTGTCAGGGCACGCCGCTTAACTGGTTGTAGGGATGACATAAGGTTAACGGTCGCTAAGCCTGTAGGTGTTAAGGAGCCTTGCGAACGACATCGTCACTCTTCACCTTAGAACCTCACTACTACCTTAGAACCTTCAACCGAAAAAACTTGTGCTCTAAGACCTTATAGGGTCAAAATGAGGTGCAAAATTACGAATTTTTATTTGCATAAAACAAATTTTACAGATATAATCCCCTAAAATTATTTATTTTATATAGGAAAAGTATGCCTCGCGTGCCAAAATCACACTTTTTAAGTGGTATAAAGACAAGGTTTAGAAAATTTTAGGGAGAATGTCTGAAGGATGAATGTGTGGTGACAACCTATTTAAAACCACACTCTGGATATTTCATTTTCCAAAGGAGAAAATTTAAATTCCAAGGGAGATAATTTTATTTCCAAAGGGAAGAATTTTGAGCCCGAAACACACACGATTCGGGAGTACCCACACAAAGATATTTATCACCCGATTACAAAGTTGAGCACCAGGCTATAAGCGCCGATTGTGGCGGAACGGAAAACGCCGTTCTCACCTCGTGCTCACGATTGCCGAGAAGCATTCGCCCATCTCTGCAAACTATGGTATAATCTCCTTGAGGCACACTCACCTCTACCTCCTTGAGTTCTGCATTTAGGACGACAACGATGCGCGGCCAAGCATCACCCACGGCCTTGCCGTTAAGCATGAAAGCCACAGCGCATGCATTGCCCACTTCCAGGAATTGCAAGTGCTTCTTTACCTGTTCCGCCGTCGTCATACGGAAAGCCGGATGCGCCTTTCGCATTTCAATCAGCCGACGCATATAGGTAAACACCGCGAAATGCCGCGCCTTATTGCGCCAATCAATGGCATTTACGGTATCCACACTCTTATAACTATTTCTCACCCCTCGCTTTTGGCGCAACAACTCTTCACCGGCAAAAAGGAAGGGCGTACCTTGCGCTGTCAGCACTGCCGTATGTGCCAACATGGAGAGGCGCGCCACGGCGTCATCAGTAAGCGACGGAGCCACGGCACGCAGACGGTCGCAGAGGCAAAGATCGTCGTGACAACTTACATAAGAAATGACTTGCGAGGGATGCTTTGCCCACGCCGAAGGCTCCAAGCTTCCCAACTCGGAATAACTTACCATTCCTGCAATTCCTAATTTGAGGAAAGGCAAGGCATCGCAGTTTCCAAACAAGAAGCCGCCCTTTGTATCATCATAAAAAGGTCCGCGAAGGGCATCTCGCAGTTCGTCGCCAAAGGCAGCGAGCCCCTTTACCTTATGAATATTTCCCTTCACCATACATTGCGTCGGGGGCAATTGGGGCGTTTCTGCCGCCCACCCTTCTCCATACACGCAGATGCTGGAATCAATTTCTCGCAAACGACGGACTACCGCCAGCATCGTCACACGATCGTGCAGCGCCATGAGGTCGAAGCGAAAACCATCGATGTGGTATTCCTTTGCCCAGAAAGCCACGCTCTCCACAATGAAGTGGCGCATCATAGGTCGCTCACTGGCGGTTTCATTGCCGCATCCCGAACCATTAGCGAGGGTGCCATCCTTGCGATGTCTGAAGAAATACCCGGGCGCCGTGCGCTCGAAAGCACTATTTGCCACACTCGCCACATGATTATACACCACATCCAGCACTACCCGCAATCCCACATCATGAAGAGCCTTCACCAACTGCTTAAATTCGCGAATGCGCACCTCCGGAGCGGTAGCATCGGTGGCATAAGAACCCTCGGGCACATTATAATTCTGCGGATCATATCCCCAATTGTAATGGGGCACATTCTTTTGAGTTTCGTCGATAGAGGAAAAGTCAAAAGAGGGCAACAATTGGACATGCGTCACCCCGAGTTCCACCAAGTGGTCAATCCCCGTAGCCAAGCCTTCGGGCGAACGCGTTCCGCGCTCCGTGAGCGCCAGGAAGTGCCCCTTATTTCTCACCCCCGAAGAGTGGGAAATGGAATAGTCACGATGATGCAACTCATAAATCACAGGCGGACAGACGGGCGGGCGCTTATCAGCCTCCCAACCGTCGGGATTCGTGGCTTCAAGGTCCACAACCGCCGCACGCATACCATTTACTCCCACTGCCGTAGCAAAAACTCCAGGCGTTTCCTCCAACCATCCCTCCTGCGTCTGCACGCGATAGGTGTAGAAAAATCCCTTCAAGTCCTTGTACACATTCAAGCGCCACCAACCCTCGCCCGCGACCTCAAGATTGTAACGCGCCACAGCCTCTCCGCCCACGCCCTCGGCATAAAGGCGCAGTTCCACGGAGATCGCCACGGGCGACCACATTTTAAAGCGGGTAAGGTGGGGGGAATAAGTGTGCATCTTTGGAAAATGATAAAGGAGAAAGGAGAACCGACGCCAAACCGAGTGCAATCAAGCTTGCTTGAATTGCCGAGGTGCGAAGGAGGAAAAGACCGCAAAGCGGGATTAAATGATAAAGGAGAAAGCCATGTGGGATAACTCCTCACTCAGAAACGACTAAATGCTAATTACTAACTATTAATTACCACCTACCCACTAACCTTGTTCGTTCTTCTCCACACTCAGCGTAATGCGTTCCCATATGCAGCGGGGAATTAACTTCCAAATGGCTACGAGCAGGCGATAGCGCCAGTCGATAGTCACGATGCGCTTGCGTTGCTTGATGGCACGAACAATATCTTTTGCGACATCCTCCACCTGCATCTGCATAGGGAATTTTGCTCCCGCAATAAAAGCCGTACTAACAAATCCGGGGCGGATATCTGTAACTGTCAGACGCATTTTGTCGCTACGCGCATTTTGCACAAGGGCTTGCAAATACGCATGTTGCATTTTCTTCGTTGCTGAATAGGCAGCAGCAGGGCCAAGACCTTTAGTGCCGGCAATACTGCTGATGGCAGCGATGTGTCCCGAGCGCTTCGTTGTTTTAAAGTAGTTATATGCCGTAGTTATCATGCGCACAAAGCCCTCGCCATTCGTTTGCGCCGTGCGAATTTCCTTTTCCGGATCAAGTTCGGGGTTATACCACCCTACCCCACTACTGTGCAGATAAAGGTCTACGCCCCCTAACTTTTCTGCAAGGGACATCCACTTTTCTGCAGCTTCGGGAAGCATCACATCAATACATTCCGTCACCACGCGGTCAGGATATTGCTCACAGAGGGGCGTGAGAAGTTCTACACGACGCCCAGCGAGTCCGAGCGTCCACCCTTCAGCGAGCAGAATTTTGGCAACTTCCAATCCTATACCCGAAGTTGCACCTACTATAATTGCTGTCTTCATTACTACTACTTACTTTTTTATGCCTTGCCACACACACGGGCAAATTCGCAATATTTACAGTGTTCTTTACAAGCTGTCTGCGCAAAAGGTTGTTGAGGATCAAAGAGTTCTGCAAGTTTTGTGCGCAATTTTGGTACAAACTGGTCATAATATTCAGAGAAATCTGCCACGACTTGCTTACTCTTGTATGCGCCCATCGTGACGCACATATTTTCGATCAGTTTGTCCACACGCTTGACAGGATCTGTTTCCTTCCCCAGGATCTCCTTCATCGACTTGGAGCACAACTTAATGTACATCAAAGTGGGCATCAGATTTTCACCCTTTGATTTCCACTTCTGCGCCATTACATAACTGTAATAGAATGTTTGGAACACATAATCAGGGCGGATTTCTATGTCAGGATCAAAAAGTTCATCAATACTTTTTGCCGCATGGCGCACCTGCGAAGTCTTATAGTCCACAATGCGCGGATGATTATTGTTCAAATAAGTCACCTCATCGCGACGGTCGATAATACCTCCGAGAAGCACGCGAATATTCTTATCACCAGACGGCACCTCTTCGATATGCTCCACATTTTCTTCCAATCCGCAAATCTTTATCGGCGTCATTTCCATATCGTACATCAACTGATTCTTGACATACTTCTTCAGCACCACACGATTGATGTCTTGTTCTCCATTAAGGCGTAATTTAAAGGTAGCCAACTTCTGCTCATCCTGGACATTATAGAACACGCGAGCAAAGGCCTTTCGTATCACCTCGTCCAACAAGCCGCCCTCTTTATCAGCATCTTTAAGCATAGCCTCTATATCGCTTCGCTGCATCGTTTTCCCTACGAAAGGAGTATAAAGTTGCTCCATCGCATCGTGGAAGATGCTACCAAATTGACGGCTGTCAACATCTTCCGAGAGTTCCTCTTCTTCATACAGTCCCAATCCATAACGCAAATAGAAATGCAAGGGACATCCCATATATACATTTAGTGCGGAGGGCGAAAGGAAGCGCTTCTTAGTCTGACTGTCTACATCAAACATCTTATACAAGCGTTGCATTACCTCCGGAGTCTTCTCTACTTGGATAGGACGCGATTTAGTCGTTTCACTATCATTGGAGAGGGCCAGGAATTCAAAATTTGACATAGGAGACAAGAGCGCATACTTACTCTGCGGCTTTGAGGGCGCAGGAGTTTTGTCCACTTCCGCCAACAGTTGTGCCAAGAAACGCGACATTTCTCCCGTCTGCATACCATCGGTTGACACATTGTAAAGCAACGATATATTTGTTGCCCTGCTCAACAAGCGGTAGAAGTAATAGGCGGACAGACTCACCTGTTTTTCTATGGTAGTCATGCCGTAAGCCTCACGCAAGTTGTAGGGGATAAAACTTGAGCGCTGATTCTTATCAGGCAGAGTCCCTTCGTTGGCCGAAAGCAACACCACATTGCGAAAATCCAAGCAACGCGTTTCGAGCAAGCCCAACAACTGCACCCCTTCTGCAGGTTCGCCATGGAAAGGTATGGTACAACCATTTATAAGTGTGCGCAGGAGGCGCAACAAGGTGTATCCCGCTACCGCAAGAAGCGAACCTTCCTCACCTTTAATGCGCTGACGCTCCAAGGCATTCAAACGGTTGATAAGAGTGTAAGCCGCAAATACTGATTCGCAATACAACTGTTCCATCATGCTCCCTGAAGGTTTCGTCTTAAAGGTCATGCCTATCGTTTGAGTCACCTCGGAGAGATACTTCAACAAGCCTGCATTGTCGGAAACATGTTGGAAGACGATTGACAACGGAGAGATCGTGTGCAAGTCTGCATCAGTGGGATAGAAAATCTTTTCGTCCACCAATTTCTTACGCAAACGCATTGCCTCATCTCCTCCCAAACGCTGTGCATAAGGGTGGTTCAACACATTAAGCACATACCCATGGCGCCAACTGCGACCAGTTGTTCCTAAAATTTGCAGTTCGGCAACAGCAAGCAAGAAACTTGCAATAGGTGTTTCACCAAGAGGATAACCCATCGTAATATTCAGAAGCATATTCACCCCTGAATTTGTCTTTCCTGGAATACTATGAAGAAGGGCTTGAAGATTCTTTTCATCACAGAGCACCACCGCCGTTTCCACCATATCCTCCTCTCGCTGTACCTGTTCTCTTATCCAACTTTCCACATAGCGCGTTTGCTGACTTTCTGTAGCAGCCGCCACATACTTGAAGTTCTTAGGCGCACGGAAGTTGCCAAACAATTCACACTGTTCTTCCTCCGAAATATTGTCAAATTCGTTACCAAACAGATGGATATTTTCCTTAATAAACTGCCCTGCCTCGTACACACTGTTGTTATCATCGGCAGCACCGAGGTTGGTATATCCCCAGTCAAAGTCCCAGAAGAACTTCACATCCGCCTTGTGCTTCAGGCGTACCAGTTCCTTAAAGAATTCCTTTTCTGTTTCGGTCAACACATTAAAACCAATAATGGCGAACTTGCGATTCTCGAAAAAGTCAGGTAATTCTCCATTACCCTGCGCCCGCAAATCCTCAACAACCTCACGCTTCAACATACCGGAATACGCCAATCCCTCTGCAGCCAGAGTTTCACGAAGTTGCGTATAGAGGGGATAAAGATATTCCCAAATCTGCGCGAACTTCTGCTTCAATTTCGTGTCGCCCTCATACGCATAACTTTCGAAATAGCGACCAATTGCCTGGCGCTGTTCTTCAGTCAAAAAACTGAAGTCTTTGAGTTGCTCCAAATCATTTACATTAGCCAGCAACTTGTCAGCACGCACCATGCTATTGTCTATATCATCAAAATCACGACACATCATCTCGCCCCACGAATAGAAGTGGTCGAGCGATTCTGTGCGCCCCGTCACTTTCGTATACACACGATAGAGACGACACACTAATTCGATAGGATCGATAAGTTGCTTCTTGCTCAATTGCCGAAACAGCTCATCAATCGTCATATATTGCGGCGCCCAAACGGGGCGATCAATCATCTCGCGCAGATACTTATTGAAAAACAAACCCGCACGCTTATTCGGAAAGATTATAGTTAATCCTTCAAAGTTACCCCCTGATTGGGCATAAAGATATTGTGCTACTTTTTTAAGAAAAGGAGTCATAGGAAAAAGTAAACAATAAACGGAAAACTTGTTCAGGCATGCCCGCCGATTTAGAAGTTCTGTTAGATATTCACGGGCACAATTTTGTTTTGGCGCATATACCACACATAACCATGCGGATTAGGATACCCCATTGCCTTAAGTTGCTTGAGGTAGCCCTGAACTTGCTCAATGTAGCTCAATTTTTCCATGCGTCCCGTCTTATAATCAACAACAATAGTTTCCTTCTCGTCGCAAATCACGCGGTCGGGGCGCTCGACATACTTGCCATTCTCATCATTCAATGGGAAAAGGATATTGGCTTCATTGAGCACACGCCAACGGGGCTCAAACCACTTGCGCACCTCTGCTTTGCTGAAAGCATGCGTCAAGAAAGCAATAACCTCCTCCTTGTGCGCAGCATCTTGTATCAAGCCCTCGCGCTCGAATGCTTCAACAACGGGCAGAAGGTCGTCACAAGTATGAATGCGCTCCATAAGGTGGTGATAGAAATTACCTTCCTCCACATAGTTCAGCGAGAGTTCAGCCGTAGCAGACTCTTCCCCTTTTAAGAAGCGCTGCGATTCATTTGACTGACGGAAGCTTACCAATGATGGCAATGACGAGAAGGGAATATTGAGCTTCTCAAACTTAGGCTCAAGGTAATTGATTTCTTTCTCCGAGTCTTTCTCCGCGCGCTGCTCTTCCTCGGAATCATTTTTGGGTTCCTCCTTGGAGGGCACAATGGTTCCAAAGGTGTAAGCTGTATCTTCCGTCACATCAAGATTTGCTCTTTCTGTAATTTCATCAGCAACTTCTGGAAGCGCTTGGGGAATACTCTTAATTACAATGTCATTCACCGTTGTCGCCGCCTTACCTGCAGTCGTTTCAGCCGTTGCTCCTGTAAGCACAATGAGATTATTTCTTGCTCGTGTAAACGCCACATAGAGCACATTCAGATTATCCACCAATTTACGCAGCAGTTCCTCACGAAAATCCTGCTGAAAGTAGGTCTCATTCAGCGTCTTGTTATACTGAACCGGCACCAATTTCATAATGTCGGAGAAATCCGCTTCACTCGGTGTGCACCAAATCATCGAGGGCAACGCCCCCACAGAACAACCATCAACATTCCATTCAAAGAAGGGGGCAATCACCGTGTGGAACTCCAACCCCTTCGACTTATGCACCGTAAGAATCTGCACCCCTTCGGCATCCCCAATGGGCACAGCCTGCTTACACATTTTCTCATCCCAATAATCAAGCAAAGCGTCAATGGTGCCTTCATTATCTTGCAAGAACGCCATCAATTGATCGTAGAAGCAATAAAGGTAAGCATCTTGCCCCTTGATGGTGTCCAACTTAAACCACGCATACAGCTGTTCGCAGAGTTCATAAACAGGCATTTCCTGCAATTGCGCACGCTGCTCATTAAAGTCACGGGGGAGCAACTGAAACACCAGTTCCTTTGAGGTCAGAAAGGCGCTATCATAATCCGCATCTTCCACCTGTCGGCACACCACCTCGCGATGATACATCATGGCCAACGAATAAGTCGCTACCACATCTTCAGGATGGGCCACAACGCGCAGGGCAAGCACAAGAATATTTACAGCCGTAGAAGAGTTCAGCAAGAAAGCTTCGTTGCTCACCACCTTAACATCCGGAAAGTTTTGCTCCATGTAATCAGCAATCATCATGCCCTCATCATTCTTGCGCACAAGGATGGCAATATCTTTGGGCTTCACTCCGCCCTCCAACACCTCACGCATACGCTCCCCAAAGTTGTCAAGCATGATTTCCGCGCGACTCTTTTTAGGGACCTCCACGGCGGCTTCACCCTCAACTTTTGGTTTACTCTTTGCGTTAGGATAACACAAATTGTCTATGCGCACATAACCAACGCCCTTTCCCTTTCCGTTGTCGGGCAACTTCTGATGCACCTGTGCGTAGGCAGTAAGAATCGGCGCAGCCAAACTCCCCGTCTCATCGCCAATCGTTTCGCAGTACGAAGAAGCCACAAAGTTCATGGCGCGGTTGAAAAAGGCATTATTAAATTCCACCACAACCTCCGAACTGCGATAGTTCACATCCATCTTGGGTTGCTCCACAAATTTGCCCAACTCTTTATCACTATCAATATTATTAAGCGTACGCCAGTCGCTATTGCGCCAACGGTAAATGCTTTGCTTCACATCCCCCACAATAAGACACTTGTTTCGGGAAGAAAGACTGTTCTTGAGCAGCGGGAGGAAGTTGCCCCACTGCAATTCGCTCGTGTCCTGAAACTCGTCAATCATGATGTGGTGATAGCGCGCCCCTGTGCGTTCGTAAATAAAGGGGATATCACTGTCGTTTATCATGTCGCGCAAGAAGTGCGCCGTGTCGGCCAAAATGAAACGGTTGGCCTCCTTGTTTTTCTGTCGGAGGGTTTCATTAATGGTGTTAAGGAGCATCATTTCATTGATGTGCGTAAGCATCACGCGCGCCGTAAGAATACGCATGCATAGTGCCTTCACCTTGTCAAGCAAGTCGGAGTATTGCTGCAGAATATTCTTTTGCGCAAAGGCAGCCTGCACCTCCACATCCTTGCTCCAAGTATCAAGACTGAGGGTATAATCTGTTTTTCCAGAACCCATCACATCGCCAAACTTCATTTTGCTGGTGAAGTTCAATATACGGGTCAAAATACTTTTCACTCCGCGACTACCGCCCTTCAACTGCTCTTCATAGCCCGAGAGCTGCTTCATAAAATCACAGCCATGCTCCTTCACATCCTTTTCTGCTTGGGAAATCAAAGCATGCAAGTCTGCTTTAACCTTGGTAAGGAAAGTCGGGTCGCCAATCATTGAGCGCACCGAAGTACCCTGCTTCAAGTACTGCTCCGTAAAGATGTTTGCGCCAAACGATTTTACCTCCTTCAACACATTCCAGGCCTTATCCTCATCTATGCGCTCAAACATAAAGGAGGTCAGCAACTGCTTGATATTATCCTTCTTGATGCGGTCCTCCTCGCTGTAGTGGTTGTTCAAGTCCTCCACAATGCTCTGCACCGTGTCCTCCAACGCTTCCTGCGCATTGAGGTCCACGCGCAGATTGGCGGTGAGGTCAAGTTCGTAAGCCAGTTCGCGCACGATGCTTTGGAAGAAAGAGTCAATCGTCGCGATGCGGAAACGGCTATAGTCGTGGAGCATCGCCGAGAGTGCTATTTGCGCACGACGACGAATCTCCGCGTCAGTAATTCCAAGCTCCTGAATCTCTGAAGCAGCCTTTACTTTGTCAAAATAAGCCTCTGAACCTTTAAGAGATTTGGCAATACCATTCAGCTGCCCCAATATGCGCACCTTCATCTCTGCCGTAGCCTTGTTCGTAAAGGTCACGGCAAGAATATTGCGATAAGCATAGGGATTGGCAATCAACAGTTTAATATACTCCACGGCAAGCGTAAAGGTTTTACCACTACCAGCAGAGGCTTTATAGACAAGAAGGGGGTTCATAGAAGATTTTAGAAGGTTAAATCAGGGCGCACACGCGCCTCTGCAAATCTACAAAAAAATGATGACAATACAGGCGTTGCCCACAACTTAATATTAAGAAGAAAATTCCGTTGACATGTATCTTCAGAATCTTGCATTAAAAATCACACCCTTGACAAATCATTTTTCAAGGGAAACTTTTTAAATTCCAAAGGAGAAAATTTAAATTCCAAAGGGAAGAATTTTGAGCCCCTCGTAGGGCGTTATGAGCACACCCGTCGGAGGCGTCACGCACTGGGAATCAGCATCATCTGTTTCAGGGTGTGGGTACATTTACCCCCACAAGAAGATAGAAGACACGGAGCATCTCCGCAGGATTTTCGCTTGACTTTTGAAAGAGCCGCTTGCGCGGAGTGTCAACTCTTAACCTATGTTAAATAACACGCGCGCACGATTCTTTTCGCCAGCAATCCGCTGCAATTCGTTTATTTATTGTAACTTTGCTTGTTGAATGGGATTCACGGGAGCCGAAAGCAGCCCCTTAACCCTTGACTTTTAATTAATGACCCTTGACTTTTTAACCATGAAGAAAAAGATTTTACTGCTCGCCCTGCTACTCGCAAACTGTTTCTGCGCAAATGCACAATTCGAACAAGATAAGAAATACATCGGCGCGACGCTCTCCAACATCGATATGAGTTACAACAAAGCGCGCGACTTCAACTTTGGCATCAACCTCAATGGCGGTTATTTCATCGAAGACAATGTGATGGTAAAAGCGAATTTGGGGTATACGCGCGAGAACAAGTCAAACGCTTGCAATGTCGCAGCTGGTGCGCGTTACTACTTTGACAACAACGGCATCTTTGTAGGCGCAAGCGGCGAAGTACAATGGAGAGAACACACCGACTACCACGATAAGTTCCTCCTCTACACTCCCGTTGAAGTGGGATATGCCTTCTTCATCAACCGACATGTGACCGTCGAACCCTCGGTGTACTACAAGCTCTGCTTTAATGAGTTTAAGGACCACTGCGAGTTAGGATTCAAGATTGGATTCGGAGTGTATTTTTAGGCAGAAGCAAACAAGTTGGTGGGGTGACAAGCAAACAAGATGCTTTGCGAGATAAACGGTAGAGCCCGTCCAACCACCTCGTATACTTGTCAACTAAAAACACAAATATCTATGCAACTTTCAGAACTTGGCGAATTCGCCCTTATCGAACATATCACAAAAGACATCAAACACCAGCAGTCGTCAACCCTAAAGGGTGTGGGCGACGATGCGGCGGTCTTGGCGCCTTCGGCAGAAAAGCGCATGCTCGTTACTTCCGACATGCTCATGGAGGGCATCCATTTCGACCTTGTCTATACACCCCTCATGCACTTGGGATATAAGGCTGCGATGGTGAACTTCTCAGACATCTACGCCATGAATGGTCGCCCCACACAGCTGCTTGTGAACATCGCCGTAGGGCGTCGCATTGAGGTGGAGCACCTTGAAGACCTCTATGCCGGCATCCGCCTGGCGTGTGAGCGTCATGGGGTGGATATTGTGGGAGGCGACACGACAAGTTCAAAGACGGGACTTGCACTTTCCTTGACCTGCGTGGGCGAGGTGGCACCCGAAAAGTTGACGCTCCGTAGCGGTGCGAAGGATACCGACCTTATTTGCGTGAGTGGCAATCTTGGTGCAGCCTACATGGGCATGCAGCTTATGGAGCGCGAGAAAGCGATTTTTGAAAGTCAGCAACACGGCCAAGCAGAAGCTGCACAACCCGATTTCAGCGGGCGTGAATACCTCCTGGAGCGCTATCTCAAACCCGAAGCACGCAAGGATATTGTAGAACGCCTTGCCGAAGCGGGCATCACTCCCACCTCGATGATGGACATCAGCGACGGCCTCGCATCAGAACTCAAGCACCTCTGCAAGCAGGGCAATGTAGGGTGCCGCGTATACGAAGAGCGCATCCCCATCGACTATCTCACGGCTGTATCTGCCGAGGACTTTAACATGAACCTCACCACCTGCGCCCTCAACGGCGGAGAAGATTACGAATTGCTCTTTACCGTACCCCTCACCGACCACGACCGCGTGGCACAACTTGAGGACATTAAAATCATTGGGCACATCACTCGCCCCGACCTCGGCGCAGCGCTCATTACTCGCGATGGGCAGGAATTTCTGCTCAAAGCGCAGGGTTGGAAGGAAGACTAACTATAAAAATGAGGAAGCAGAAAAGAGAAAGGAGTAAGATTGGCGCGCTTAAATTCCGCATGGTCAATTTCTCATTTCTCATTTCTCATTTCTCCTTTCAGAAAATGATTCTCACCATAGACATTGGCAACACCTCTGCGAAGGTGGCGGTGTTCCAAGCTGATGAAATAATTTTTAGCGAGCGTGTAGCCACGGATTGGCACACGGAAATTGGGAAACTTTGTGCGGCTTACGACATTAAGGCGTGCGCCGTGTCAAATGTTGCAGGCCCTAACGAATCGCTTGACCGAGCGCTGAAGTTACTCCCCTGCCCCGTGTTGCGCTTATCCTACACATCGCCCTGTGCTCAGCCCTATTTTGAGCGCATCCCCGACGGGCTTGGTGCCGACCGCCTTGCTGCCGACATTGCTGCCGTGACGCAAGTGCCCGACTCGCCCCTGCTCGTTATTGATGCGGGCACATGTCTCACCTTTGATGTGATTGACGAGGCGCATCGTTTTGCTGGCGGAAACATTTCCCCAGGCGTAGAACTTCGCCTCAAGGCAATGCACGAACACACGGCTGCGCTGCCACTCATCTCGGTCGAAGGCGAACTGCCCGACCTGGGTTACGACACTGCAACCGCTATTCGCGGCGGAGCCATCAACGGCGTGAAATTTGAAATCGAGGGATACATCCGCATGTGCCGCAAGCGCTTCCCCAACCTCCATGTGTTCTACACGGGAGGCAACCATTTTGAATTTTCACCCGATGTAGCCCCCTGCATCACCCATGATCCACACCTCGTGTTGCGAGGATTGTGCGAATTGTGCCGATAAACCTCACGCACCCCCCTTGCACGAAAAAGGCTTCGGGAGGCTGTCAAAATTTAACGGGATTCTTTTCAAACGATTCGAGAGATAATTTGAATTAGGTGCCGAACAATTTAATTTTTCTCGGAGATAATTTTCAGCCCCTCCCACACATTCGCACAAAAAGCCCCTTTCATTACGCCGACTATTCAGAAAAACACACCCATCTACCGATGTATAAAAAAATTCTCTTATCCGCTTCACTCCTTCTCGGAACCCTTGGTGCCGTAGCGCAGACAAATGGTTCAAACTCCCCTTACTCACGCTATGGCTACGGTCTTCAAAACGACCAGGCGCAGGGCTTCAACAAGGGGATGGCTGGTCTTGCCTATGGTATGAACGATGCGAAGCAATTGAACTTTAAGAACCCCGCTTCTTACTCATCTATCGACTCGCTCACCCTTATCTTTGATATTGGTTTCTCACTCCAATATGCCAACCTCGAGCAGGGAAATGCCAAGAAGAATGCCAACAACTCCTCCATCGACTATGTGATGGCGGGATTCCGACTTGCGCCCAACTTTGGTATGACCTTGGGGATGATGCCCTATACTACTATTGGGTATAATATGAACACGACCTCTAAAATCATGCAACCGACGGGCGAAGTTACGCAGACGGAAACCTACAACGGCGATGGCGGACTTCACGAGGTGTTTGTGGGCTTGGGTTATAGTCCTTTAAAGGGTTTGTCGGTAGGTGCGAATATCGGTTACCTTTGGGGAACTATGGAAAACAGTGTTTATGCCGCTTACGACAACAGCAGCATCAGTTCGCGCCGTCGTCTTTATGCCGCAGACATTCGCACTTATAAGTTGGACTTTGGAGCGCAGTATGAGCAGCGCATCAATAGCAACAACACACTTACCGTTGGTGCAACTTACGGACTTGGACACGAAGTAAACCGCCCTGCATTCTACTACGACCAGCGCATTACAAGCAATCAGGGCACCGTGGGCGACACCATCCGCATTGCCAACGCCTTTGAACTGCCCCATACGCTCGGTGTGGGTGCCGTGTGGAACCATCGCGGAAGATTGCGCGTGGGTATGGACTATACGCTCCAGTTGTGGGACGGTTGTCGCACGCCCGAATTAGTAAACAGCACCTATCAGGTGAGCACCAATAGTTTCAAGGACAGCCATACCCTCACTCTCGGTGGAGAATATGTGCACAGACCCAACAGTGCTTTCTGGCACCATTTGGTGCGCTACCGTTTCGGTCTCTCAATGTCTACTCCCTACACAAAAGTCAACGGCGTTGAAGGTCCGCGCCACTACAGCGCAACCCTCGGTGTGGGAATCCCCATCCGCAACGGCTGGAGCAATCGTAGCACACTCAACATCTCGGCACAATACGAACGCGTAGAACCTAAATTCAGCGGTATGATTACCGAAAACTACTTCCGCCTGTGCCTGGGTATCACATTCAACGAAATGTGGTTCAGCAAGTGGAAGGTGAGATAATTTTCAAAGAGTAAATACCTACTCACCACTAACTACAAACTACTAATTAACTTCTGATGCGCTTTCTCCTCTTCTTCCTCTTAATTCTCCCCATAGCGTGCACATCAGATGCGCCCCCAATGGGACCGCAGGTAGAGTGTCGCGACTCCCTTCCCGTTATGGCAACGAGAGGGGTGTCAAAACTTATTTCTGACTCCGGCATTGTGCGCTATAAGATTATTTCTGAAGAGTGGCTCGTGTATGATAAGACCGTACCTCAACGCCAATATTTCCCCAAAGGGGTATATCTTGAACGCTACGACGACAGTGCGCGTGTAAACCTCTACATCACGGCCGACACGGCGTATTGTTTTGATCAATATCTTTGGAAATTGCGCGGCAGAGTGGTTATGAACGACCATGCGAAGCAGGTGGTTTACTCTTCCGAGGAACTCTATTGGGACATGAGAGAACATAAATTCTACTCCAACGCTCCCATGACGCTGCAAGAGCCCGACCGACTCATCCGTGGTAATTGGTTTGAAAGCGACGAGCAGATGAAGCAATACAAGGTCGGCACGACGAGCGGCTACATGCCTATGAAGACTTCGTCAACCAATGCTGACACCACCGCGACGCCGGCTCCACAGGTGAAAGACCTCACGCCTGTCAAGCAACCCGAAACTGTGTTGGAAGCGCCCAAACCAAAGTTGACACCCAAGCCGCTTAACACTCCGCTGAAGCAGGTGCCTAAAAAGCCTGTCTTCAACAAAGACCAGCGCCCCATGCAGATTGCTACGGAACGCATTAAGATGTAAAAGAAGCTGCATTACTACAAGAATTTACACCTGCATACCCCTTTCCTGCTATGCGCGAGGAAGGGGTATCATACTTTAATGACAAATCTCGTTTGAGACATCACGACCTTATAACTTCATAACCGCACAACCTTTAGTCCTTCAAATGCCTAACACATTTTCCGCCCAAGAACAGTCCCCACTCCGAAAAGAAATTGAGGCGTCACGCACCTATAAATTCACCAAACGCATCGCGAAGTGGATGGACCGCTATTATATAGACCCCATCATCGGGCTCTACCTCCCCGCATACGGCGACGCAATCACCGCATTGCTCAACCTCCCCTACCTCTACATCAGCACATTTAAGGTGCGCAGTTTTCCCCTCACCCTTGCCCTTATTTACAACACCCTGTTGGATGTACTTATCGGCCTCATCCCCGTTCTTGGCGACCTATTCGATGTCTTCAACAAGTCGTACACCAAAAACTCCCGCCTCCTCACCGGCTTCGTAGAGGGCGAGCGCACTATTATCCGAGAAGTCAATCGCAAAGCCCTCATCATTGGCGGCCTATGCCTCCTGCTTGGCCTACTCATCTACCTGCTCATACTTCTCATAATCCAAATTGGTTCTTGGATAGGCGACCTGAGCAGTTGGTTACTCAGCCTATTTTAAACTCCCCGCCCCAACGGCACACAAATACACAAAAAGAAGTTCCAGAGCGCCCCACCGTGCCCCGGAACTTCTTTTTTCATTCTCATCCCCCACTCAACTTTTCCAACCCCACTTCCACTCCAATATCATCCTCAAAAAATCGCGCAAACATCCATTGTCCGAAAAACCAGACCTATTGTCGTGAAAACTATTAGTAACCTAAAAAAAATTATTAGTAACATAATTTAAAATACATTACTAATAATTTTCAGGCGCCTAACCTACCGATTTCAAGATTACTACTCAATGCTTTTACACCTACTTATCAAATCTGCATAAAGCACATTGCGCGAGAGCAAGTCGCGGTTGCCTACGAGGAAGAATTGTTTGCGGGCGCGGGTGATGGCGACGTTGAGTTTGCGGTCTACCTCCGTGGTGCCTACCTGCTGACACACGGAGAGGATGTCTAACTGGTAGGGGCGCGAGATGGTGGTGGTGAAGATGATGTAGTCGCGCTGCGAACCT
>JAEIGA010005655.1_pt1 | contig 19063 bp, 12 predicted proteins | sample 9270691 | NCBI WGS metagenome assembly JAEIGA01 (sample SAMN17057246, study PRJNA624740) | gut metagenome | biome: biome; isolation source: fecal sample | host: Bos grunniens | place: China: Xizang | collected 2019 | reverse complement strand
TCTCCTTTAAGATTATTATTCATGTATGCTTCACCTCCTACTGGAAGTGTAGCAATATGCATACAAGAATCAAATAAGAATGTAGGTTTTACGACATTTTTATATGTCACATTTCCTACATTCTTATAATATCATTTGCATTCTGCTGTGTTCGGCCCATCCTTCGAAACGGAATCAAGTTTCTGACCGCCTATTACACGGCAGACAGAGAAATTGACAGTGTCCAAGCGGCCGGGGCTTTGCGTGAATGTATTTCAGAGTACATGATCCCGAGCGTCTTCATCCGGCTTGAAACGATTCCTGTGAATGCCAATGGAAAAGTAGACAAACGTGCCCTTCCCGAGCCGGATCAGGCGCTTCGTGCCATGCCGTACAGCGCACCGGAGAATCCGGTACAGGAGCAACTCTGTAAGACGTACCAGCGCGTGCTTACGTTGAATGAGGGTGTGGGGATCGACGACGATTTCTTTACTCTTGGCGGGGACTCCCTGAGGGCTATGGAAGTCTTGTCGAGCTGTGATATTCCCGGGCTTTCGGTGCAGATGATATACAAGGGCCGTACTGTCAGGAAAATCACGGAGCTTCTGAACGAAGCCGGCAAAAAAGAGAAGGCAGAGGAAGAAGCTCTCACGGTGGCTCCGATTAACATTGGGCAACTCTATTTGCTCAGATCCGACCTCATGTACCCTGGAACCTGTATGCTGAACCTGGCGGTGAGGCTCAATATTCTTCCAACTGTGGACATGAAAAGGCTGGCCAGGGCCATCCGCCGGACGATAAAAGCGCATCCTGCACTGCTTAGCACAATCGTGGAAAAGAACGGCTCATATTTCTTGGCGTACAGACCCGAATTTGACCGCGAAATTCCCGTAGAGGAAATGACAGACGATGCGTTGGAACAGGAGGCGGAGCGCTTTGTGCAGCCCTTCCAGCTGAACGGAACGCCGCTCGTTCGCTGCCGCGTCATCCAGGCGGAAAAGAAAAGGGCAGTATTTCTGGATGTATACCATGTGCTCTGCGACGGCATATCGCTCAACAAACTGATTTCAGACTTCGGAACCAGTTATGCCGGCGGTGAGATTGCTCCGGATCAATGCTATTCTCAGCTTCGAGAGGAAGCGTCCTATCGCACATCCGAGCAATTCCAAAAGGATATGGATTATTTTGCCAAACTTTGTGATCGCCCAGGGTGGGATACACTGCCTAGGCTGGACCATGATTTCAACGAAAACACAGACAACACCATTTTCAAGGCCTTCTCCTTTAGCTCGGAAGAAGCAGACAGACTTGCAAAAAAATACGGATTTGGAAAAAATGGTCTGTATATTACCGCAACCGCCTTGTCCATAGCTGCCTATAACGAGTCCGAAAACATCATGTTTACCTGGACCTGGCACGATAGATCCAATCGCAAAAGAGCAGATTCTGTCGTGCCGTTTACGAAGGACATCCCTGTTGCTCTACGTTTGAAGCCGGGACTCCTGCTATCGGAGCTCTTTGAAAATATTAATACGCAGATCAGAGAGGGGGTCTCTCATGGAAGAGTATCTTACTGGATTGAAAAGGAATCTTACCGAGGAAGAGATCTCGTCTGCCTTTTGTATCAGGGAGACACCTACGAATACCATGAAGATCACGGGATTTTCCGCAGTGCAGAGGAATTGACTATAGGGCCGAAGGCCTGCAACAACACCCTCGATATTGAAATCCTTGACGGCTGGGAAGAGTTCGGCGTGCTGCTGGACTACAATGCAAGGAAATACGACAGATCCAGCATGGAGCGCTTTGCGGAGATCTTCTGTGAAATCTGTGAGCGACTTGTCCGCAGCGACAGCGCCGTCCTGACAGTTGGAGATGCAATCCGTCATACGCATAGGGACAGACTGGGGGTGGGATCATGATTTGGGTGATTCTGACCGTTGTTTCGGTAGCCATATGGGACCTGGCGGATATGCTCTCCAAAAAGGGAACGGAACCGGAAGACCCTTTTTCTCATATTCGCTTTGTCATTTGCACCGGTGTGGCCATGCTGGTATTTACGCCGTTTTTCCGCGCCTTCTCCGAGAGCGGAGCTTCTCTTCCACAGCTCTTGGCGCAGTATCCTGTTTTCCTTCTGATTACACTGGCGTATGTGGTCTCGCTGCTGCTGAGCTTTTTCAGCTTTCGGCATTTGGAGGCGTCTGTTGCCTCACCGCTGTGTAACACCTCCGCGGCGATGATCCTGCTGATGCTGCTGGCATTTTATCTGTTCAGCGGTCGAAGGCGGGGTGTTCTGGAGCTTTTGACGCCGTTGAATGTGTTGGCCAGTCTGCTGGTGTGCGGAGGTGTCATTGCCGTCGGTATCGTGCGCTCCGCCGAGGAGGAGCAGCTGCAGGAGAGGCGGGAGCTGGTGCAGTATGGAGCGGCGGCAATCCTGTTTCCGCTGATGTCGGCGTTCTTTGATGCGCTGGAATCCGTGGGCGACAGCCTCATGGTGGATGCCGAGGCGGGTGCGGGCATCGGCAGCATCGACTATATGCGCCTTTGGGCGGCGACGTATCTTTTGATCTGCATCCCGCTTTGGATCTATCTGCTGGTCAAGGAGAAGAAAGCCTACCAGCCGTTTTCCAAAAAGGAGGGTTTGAAGCTGGCCTCCGGCTTGGCCGAGGTGACCGCCTATACGCTATATATCCTCGCCCTGGAGCGGGAGCCCTTTTTCGTGTCCTTTCTCTCATCAACGTACTGCGTCTTTTCCATTCTGTTCTGCCGCGTTTTCCTGAAGGAAAAGCTCAGCAAGGGACAGTATCTCTGCATCGCCGTCATCATCGCCGGCCTTGCCCTGTTCGGGATTGCGGAAGGCCTGGCAGCCTGATTAACGCAAAGGAACAGGCGCAGCCGCCTTTGTTTCCTACCGGTCAGGCCAGGATAGGACCGCATCATCCGACAGGGTCCCTTTTTTTGTCTCGTTTGAGAGGATGGATCGCTGACACCAGACAAGATAAGAACAACCGTTTTTCTCTGTGCTTATCAGATGGCGGTAAGAAAGGCGGTTTTCTATATGCCCAAAACCAACTGAAGGAGGAAAAATTATGCTGAATATCACAAAGAACATCCATGAGACCGAACTGACCGTCGTCCTGACCGGGCGGCTGGACACCATTACCGCGCCGGAGCTGGAGAAGGAACTGAAGGCCTCTCTGGACGGTGTGTCCGCCCTCACCATCGACATGGCGACGCTGGAGTACATCTCCTCGACGGGGCTGCGTGTGCTGCTCTCCGCGCAGAAGACCATGAACCGTCAGGGCGAAATGAAAATCAAAAACGTTAACGAGACGATCATGGAGATTTTTGAAGTGACCGGCTTTTCGGACATCCTGACGATCGAATGAACGGATATAAATAGTAAATTGTAAATGTCAATATATGAATGTACAAAAGGAGGTCCAACTTTTTGTCCGCACCTCCGAATGTACATTTTTATTTTATCATTTACAAATGTCTCCAATGTCTTGTGAGACGTGGCTTTACAAAGAGTATAATTATTGATATCCAAAGTGACCTATGCTATAATTACTTGGAATAATGCCCATTTATTAGCCTCATTAGGGCTTAAACTGTTAGACTTGAATTGAGATACGGAGAATTTTAGAGCATGAAAAAAAGAATTAAAGGGGAAGATGTAGATATTTTATCTGCAAAGGACCCTAAGGAATATACAACTGAAAAAACTCAGGTGTTTTGTATTGGATCGAAAGGAATCCCTGCAAAGTATGGGGGATTTGAGACTTTTATAGAGAATCTTACTAAGAACAGGAAGTCAGATGCGATTAGATATCACGTGGCAAGAATGTCAAATAGTAATAATAGATTCATGTATAACAATGCAAAGTGTTTTGATGTAAAAGTACCTGATATTGGAGCTGCAAAAGCTATCTATTATGATATTGCAGCTTTAAGAAAGTGCATAAAATACTGTAAAAAAAGAAGCAGAATTGAAAAACCGGTATTTTATATAATGGCATGCAGAGTTGGTCCGTTTATACATCATTACAAAAAACAGATAGAGAAATTAGGGGGAGTTCTCTATGTGAATCCGGATGGACATGAATGGAAGAGAAGTAAGTGGAACAGATTTGTAAGAATGTATTGGAAATTATCTGAGAAGCTTATGGTGAAATATTCAGACTTGCTTATCTGTGATAGTAAAAATATAGAAAAATATATTCATAAAGAATATTCAAAATACAATCCAAAGACAACATACATTTCTTATGGAACTTACGGAAATATTGAGAATACACCTGAGGGAGAAAAGAATTATAAGAAATGGATGGAGAAAAATGACCTTCGTGAGAACGAGTATTATTTGGCAGTAGGACGATTTGTACCGGAAAATAATTACGAAACCATGATAAGAGAATTTATGGAGTCGAATACGGACAAGAAGTTCGCAATTCTTACAACGGATAATACAAAATTTCAGAATAAATTAGAGAGAAAGCTTACTTATACACTAGATAATAGAATTAAATTTGTAGGAACTGTTTATGATCCTGAGGTATTAAGAAGAATCAGAGAATCGGCATTTGCTAATATACATGGACATGAAGTTGGAGGGACTAATCCATCCTTGTTAGAGGCATTAAGCAGTACAAAGATAAATCTATTGTTAAATGTAGGATTCAACAAAGAGGTTGCCGGGGATGCAGCTCTTTATTGGAACAAGCAAGAAGGCTCAATGGATGCAGCTATGGATAAGGCTGAAAAAATGAGTAAAGAAGAAATAGAAGAATTGGGGAAAAAAGCAAAAGCAAGAATGATGGAAAGATATAGTTGGGACTATATTGTAGATAGATACGAAGATGTATTTATAAACGGTGTCCATGATAACAGGAGTTAAAGAAGGTATGAAAGTATTAGTTATTCACAATATGCACAAAAAGGGATCGTCAAGCGGGGATGATCAGGTGTTTAAAAGTGAGTCCCAGTTAATAGAACGATATGGTAACAATGAAGTGATAACTTATACAGTTACTAATGATACATTTAACGAAGGAAATATATTCACGAAGCTAAAACTGACATTTGGAATGTTCTGGTCTTTTGATAATTACAAAAAAGTAAAAGATATCATCAAAAAAGAGAATCCCGATATAATACATATACATACGTTTTTTCCATTATTATCACCATCAATATTATATGCAGTAAAAAGGTGTCACAAAAAAGTGATATGCACCTTGCATGATACAAGATTGGTGTGTCCTTGTGCGGCCTCAATTAGAAATGGGGAGTTGTGCAACAAGTGCCAGGATGGAAAATATCTAAGAATATTTAAATATAAATGTTTTAAAAACAGCAGAGTAATGAGTCTGGCATTAGCAATGATATTTAAGTATCACAGAATCAGAAAAAGTTTCTATAAACAGATAGACAGATACATATGCTTAAATAGTGAACAGATGTCATTGTTGGAAAAAACAGGTTATGACAAGAAAAAAATGATAAAAAAATATAACTTTGTAGAAGAAGACTTCAACAGAGAAGAAGTAGACTTTGACTCACTAAAGAAAGAATATAAGCTTCCAGAGAGATACGTGGTGTTTTATGGAAGAATAGGGGAAGAAAAAGGTATAAAAGTTTTAGTTAAAGCCTGGAATAAAATAAATGACATACCACTAGTGGTAATGGGAAGCGGACCATGGGAAGAAGCCTTTAAAAAATGGGCGGACAAAAAAGAAAATGTGCATTACCTTGGATATATGAAAAGAGACAATTGTATGTCAATTGTTGAACATGGAGAGTTTGTAGTATTTCCATCTATATGGTATGAGGGATGTGCAATGGTAGTTCTTGAGACAGAGTCCATGGGAAAACCGTTAATTGCCACAGATGTTGGATTTGCATCAGAAGCCATAGTGGATGGCAAAAATGGATATAAGTTCAAGATGAAAGATGACAAAGAAATGGCAGAAAAGGTAAGGCTTCTTTGGAATGATGAAGAGCATATAAAGGAAATGAGTAAATATGCAAGAAAAGATTTTGAAGAAAAATATACAGCCAGAGACAACTACAATCAGCTTATGAAAATATACGAAGAAGTTCTTGCAGAATAAGAAAATGTGAAGCCGGAAAATAATAAAATAAAGAGAAGTAGAATATGAAAATTGGAATTTTAACACATCACTATGTAAAAAATTTCGGGGCGTTTATGCAGGCCTACGCACTGATGTCAGTTATAAAAAGTAAATATCCAGAAGCGGAAGTGGAGATAATAGACTATGTAGTGCCAAAGCATTTATTCAATGCCACGGTGCATTATTATGGCTTTAAGCCTAAAAGAGGAGACAGTATAAAGGGACTGTTTAGAAAGATAAAGCTATTATCAACTCATAAAAAATACGAAAAGAAACTTCCAAGAAGTCCAAGAATGGTGGATGCAGAGAGCATAAATGAACAGGGTTATGATTTGATAATTGTGGGAAGCGATGAAGTATGGAATTACAATGATATCGCATATGATTCGGTGAAATTTGGCGTGGGATTGGAAAGTAAAATTATAAGCTACGCAGCCAGTGTAGGAGGCAGTGTAGGAACAGTGGATATTCCTGAGGATGTGAAGAATGGAATAAGAACCTTTAAAAATATTTCAGTAAGAGATGAAGAGACGGCAAAGGTAGTGGAATTTATTACTGGTATAAAACCACAGATAGTAATGGATCCGGTATTTTTAAAAAATTTCAAAGTTAAATGCAGTGATAAAATAAAGGCATTGGTGGAAGAAAAACCATATATATTGATATATGACTGTAAGTTAACGCCAAACCAGATAGAAAAACTTAGAAAATATGCAGATGACAAGGGACTTAATATTTTAGGAGCCGGAGAGTATAGGAAATATTATGACTCTCTGGATACTGTGAATATAGATCCCTTTGAATGGGCATATTTATTTAAAAATGCAGCCTATGTGGTAACAGGAACATTTCATGGAACTTCGTTTTCGGTGAAATACAATAGAAAATTTGTATCTTTTTTAACAGAGGCAAACAGGGTAAATAAAGTTGGCTATCTCTTAACAACATTAGGATTGGAATCTCACATAGTCATGGGGGAAGACGAAGACAATTTAATAGAAGTTATGGAGAAGGATATAGAGTATACTAAAGTAAATGAAATAATTGATAAGAAGGTTAAGGAGTCAAAGAAATATTTGTTTGAAAGCATAGGAGATGACAAAAACAGTGGAGCATAAGATATTATTTGTTAGGACAGCGTCAAACGAAATTAATCTTAACCAGTACAATCTTCAGGGTGTAGGATTAGGCAAGGCATTTGTGGACTTGGGATATGATTTTGATTATCTATACCTAAGTAAAAAGGATGAATATGAAAAAAAAGTATACGAGAATAATGGTCACAGATTGATGATGATTTCAAAACACAGAATAAGAGTGTTTAGAACTGGAATATGTCCTAAGATATGTAGCAGGGAATTCCTTTCTCAGTATGAGTATGTAATATCCTGTGAGTACGGACAGTACATGACATATCTGTTGAGCAAGAACAGTGACAATGTAATAATGTATTCCGGACCATATTACAATCTTTTTAAAATACCAGTTACATCATATGCCTATGATGCATTATATACAAAGGCGGAAAATGAAAATATAAAATATAAATTTGTAAAATCTGTATTAGCAAAGGAATTCTTAGAAGAAAAGGGCTATGACAATGTCCATGTTGTAGGAGTTGGTTTGGATACAGACGGGTTCAAAGAAGAAGTAAAAAAAGATTCAAAGGTAGAGAAGATAGAAGAATACATGAAAAATAACAAATGTCTTCTATACGTGGGAGCTATAAGTGACAGGAAAAATTTTCCATTCCTTATACAGGTTTTTAAAGAGATAAATAAAATGCATCCGGATATTAAGCTTGTAATTGTAGGAAAAGGTGACAGGAGTTATATCAAAAAATACACGAAAGATTTAGACAAACAGCAAAGAGAAAGTATAAAATTCGCAGGAGCAGTGGATAACAAACAGCTCCGATACATATATCCATTGGCGAAAGTATTCTTGCTGCCATCAAAGCAGGAGATATTTGGAATGGTTCTTTTAGAGGCGATGTATTTGGGAACACCTGTTATTTCCAGTCTGAATGGAGGTTCAAAGACAATGATAAATACTGATGAAAATGGTATTGTCATTGAGGATTTTGATGTTGATAAATGGGTGGAAGCTATAAATAAATATCTTACAGATATAGGATTTAGAAATGAAATCCTTCACAATGCAAGAAAGACCATAGAAGATAATTATACATGGGATAAAATAGCTCAAAAGATGTTAGCTGTAATTGGAGAGGAAAAATAAAAATGAACAACGTGCGATTGTGTTTTGTATTGTTGCACTACAAAACCTTTGACGATACAGAAAAATGCGTAGATTCCATGAAAAGTCTGGAAGAGCCATGTCATATAATAATTGTTGATAATTTTTCTGATAATGGAAGTCTTGAAAAAATCAGAGAAAAGTACGAAGACGAAGACAATATATTTATTATAGAGAATGAAAAAAATCTGGGATATGCCGAGGGAATCCAAAAGGGATATAGTTATGCTAGAAATTATCTTCACGACAGAATGATAGTTTGTACAAATAACGATATTGTCATAAGGGATAAGGACTTCGTTGAAAGAGTGTATCAATCCTTTGAGAAGTCTGGATTTCATGTGGCAGGTCCGGATATAATATCTTTGGTAGATGCAGGACATCAGAACCCTATGCAGATAACATCCAAGAACCTTAAGGATGTTAAAAAAGAAATAAACAGATATAGGATGTTATATTTCTTAAGCAAAATAGGGATATATGACATTCTTAAAAAGAATAAGGACAGAATAGAGCACAAACATAAAGGAGTAACGCTTCATAAGCCAAAGGAGAAAATTATAATGGAAACTCCTGAGAGAGCAGAAGGAGTATGTTTGTTTGGAGCGTGTTATATATTTTCTCCAAAATTTGTAAATGTGGAAAAGAGAGGATTCAGAGCGGGAACCTTTTTATACATGGAAGAAAACATTATGTATAAATACTGTAAGAAAAAACACTACAAGGTTTTGTATGATCCTTCAATACGAATCTATCACAAAGAAGATTCATCCACAAACACAATATTTCCAAAGAACAAGGAAAAAAGAGAATTCATTTTCAAAAATATGATTCAGTCCTTGAAGGAATATTGTAAATACATGGAATAGAAAGGAAAAGTAATGTTAAAAAGATTACTTGAAAAGGTAGAGAACAAGGACATATTTATGTTTCTTATATTTGTCTTTGCCTTAGGATATAGAACATATTATTGGCCAAATGAAAAACTAATAGGAACAGTACTTATGGCGGTATGCTATATACTGATGATTTATTTTGGAGATGGAGTCATAAGAGTGTACAGAGGCTTTAAATACATTGGGTGGTATTTGGGCCTGGCTATTTTATGTGCATTTTCAAAAATGTGGGCGATTCATGACAATAGCGTATATATTTCGGCAATGTTTAAAGACGTGCTGGTACCGTTGATAATAGTAATTCTGGCTGTTGAGTGTTATATGAATTACTACAAATCGACTATAAGACTGTTCAACTGCATTATCGTAGCGGAATTTGTTGTGTGTATAAGAGGTATTATACATACCCCTATTGTAGAGGTTATCCTGACTCAGGATACCAGACTCTTTGCTGCCAATCTTGGAATTAACTACAATGATATAACCACACAGATGGCTTTAGTGTTTATAATAAGTGTTTATCTGACATTTTTCTACAGCAGAAAATACATACATTGGGATATAATATTTTTCGCATTTTTAATGATATCCGGAAGTAGAAAGGCAATTCTTATCAGCGTAATTGGAGCAGTATTGTTTTACGTTATAAGTATTGGAACAGATGCAATTCTTTTGTTTAAGCGAGTATTTATAGTAGTAGTTGTTGGTGGAATTTTAATTTTTATAACATTCAAGAATCCATTTATGTATGAAATGATTGGACAGAAAATTGAGAAGGTATTTGAAACCTTTGGACAGAGTAGTTCGGAGATGCAGGTTACAGATATCGACACCAGTCTTCATGGAAGAGCTGTGCTTAGAGAAATGGCAGCGGAGCAGTTCAAGGCCAACCCACTGTTGGGAATCGGTTATTATTGTTTCCAGTACACTAATCCATATGGACTGTATGCTCACAATAATTATTTTGAGTTGCTGTCAGGATTGGGGCTGGTGGGATTCGTTATGTATTACATAATGTATGCCACAATCCTATTGAACGTGTTACTTACATTTTTAAGAAGACGACGAATAAAAAGTAAAGAATATATATTGGTATTTGGATTTGTAGTACTTCTTGTGACAATGGAATACGCACAGGTAACATATATGAGACTGTTTGCCTTAGTCCCACTGATAACAGTGGCAATGGCTATGGAAAAAGGAAGGGATTTTGAAAAATGTTTAGACACACAGGAGTCGACGAAGAATGGTACACAGTAACCATGGAAGCTATAAAAAAGCTTAATCGTGAAAAAAGAGATATAGTACACAGCAAGGATTACAAAGTCGGACACAGCATTGAAAGCAAGAAAAAACAGGTAAAAAAAGGCGGAGTAAAGGAAGCTGTTAAAATATTAAAGAAGCACATGAAATTCAAGAAAGGGAAAAAATATTCCATGGCTCCATTTTTACAAAGTGGACGAAGAAAGGATAACAACCCGGACTATTTTTGTGAGGATAAGATAGCAGTATATACCTGCATAGTTGGAAAATACGATGGCTTACAGGAACCTTTATTTAAGCCGGACAACGTAGATTATTACGCCATAACTGATTTTGATATACCGGAGAATTCTCTATGGAAGAGAATAGATGTATCAGATTATGACGATATTTTAAAAGACATGACACCGGTGTTGAAAAACAGGTATTTTAAAATGCATCCGGAGAAAGTTTTCAAGGACTATAAGTATTCTATCTATATAGACGGAAACATCAGAGTTTGCTCAGATATGACAGAATATGTTAATTACATGAAACGTAGCATAGCCACATTTAAGCATGCACAAAGAGAATGCGTATATCAGGAATGTATGGCTAATTTAAAAATGAGCAAGGTGCCTGCAGAAGATGTTAAGGAGCAGATACGCTATTTGAAAAAGCAGAATCTGCCAGAGAATTATGGCCTTGCCAATTGTAACGTCATTGTAAGAGAACACAATAATCCGGAATGCATATCCTGCATGGATATGTGGTGGGAGGAATTTAAGGCCCACGTAAAACGTGATCAGTTATCATTTCCTTTGGTTTTAATGAAAAATGATATACCAATGAAGGATGTGACAGTATTGGGAACCAATGTGTATAGGGAAGATTCCTTTGAAGTGGTGGATCACATAGTGTAGAGGAATAGGATGGACAAATTAAAAAACACAAAGAGAAATATAGTATATGGCAGCATAAACAAAATAATAATGCTATTTTGTCCCTTTGTTATCAGAACAATAATTATAAAAAAATTAGGAATGGATTATGTGGGATTGGGAAGTTTATTCACCTCAATCTTACAGGTTCTAAGTCTTGCGGAGTTAGGCTTTGGCTCAGCTATTGTATATAGTATGTATAAGCCTATTGCAGAAAAGGATACTAAAATGTTATCGGCGCTGGTATGTTTCTATAGAAAAATCTATAGAATAATTGGCGCCATAATATTGGGAGTAGGCATAGTTATTATGCCTCTTTTGCAGTTTATAATATCCGGAGATGTTCCTAAGGATATAAACATTTACATATTGTATATAATTTATCTGCTAAATACAGTGACAAGCTATTTTATGTATGCATATAAACAATCTCTGTTATTAGCACATCAAAGAAATGATGTAGATAGTAATATATCTTCAATTGCAAATTTAGGAATGTATGTCTTACAGATATTAGCTTTATTATTAACTGAGAATTACTATGCGTACATTATATTTTTGCCATTATCAACAATAGCTATAAACATTATTAGAAATAACAAGGTAAATAAAATGTATCCGGACATTGGTTGTGAAGGAGAGATTCCAGAGGAATCAAAAAAGGATATGTATAAACGAGTTGTGGGACTTATGCTTACCAGGGTATGCCAGGTGTGCAGAAATTCCTTTGACAGTATTGTAATATCAGCATTTTTGGGATTGGTAATTCTTGGAAAATATCAGAACTATTATTACATAATGAATACCATTATGGGATTCATTTCCATAATAGCCAACTCGGTAATAGCAGCGGTAGGTAACAACATAGTAACCAAATCCGTAGAGGATAACTACAAACAGTTTAATGTATTTACCAGTGCTTATAATTGGCTGGCAACCTGGTGTACGGTATGCTTGTTGTGCCTTTATCAGCCATTTATGAAACTGTGGGTTGGAGAAGAGGCAATGTTTCCGTTCGTTCTGGTAATACTTATGTGCATATATTTTTATTCATTAAAGACAGGAGATCCGGTGGCCATATATAAGGCTGCCACGGGAATATATTGGGAAGACAGAGCCAGACCGGTAGTGGAAAGCCTTGCAAATCTTGGATTAAATATATTCCTGGTATTTAAATTTGGAGTGTACGGCGTAGTCTTATCAACCATAATAAGTATAGTATTTATAAACATACCTTGGTCCATGAACATAGTTTTTAAAATATATTTTCAAAGAAGTGCTGTAAAAAATGCATTGATAATGATTATGAATTTTATAAAATTATGCATAACCGGGGCGCTTACTTATATGTTATGTATGATACAGTTAACTGACAATAACTATATAAATTTTATATACAAAATAGTGGTATGTATAGTGATACCAAACGTGATTATCGTCATTCTCAATTTCAAAAGCGATGATTTTAAACAAGCTTATGTAATGTTTAAGAGAATGATTGGTATAAAAAAATAAAAGAGAATGGAGAGTGGTTCATGGTGACTTTTAGAGGGTCAGGAAAAATGAAACGTGTAGTAGAGAGGTTTGGTTCGTTAGTACTTTCGACATCAATGGTTTTATCAGGATTTGCCGGAGTAGTAACATATAACCAGGTGGGGGAAACAAAGGCGGTTACAGCTCAGGCAGCAGAAATAACTGATTATGGATTAGCAGATTCAAGTCAGGAAGGAGTTATTCTTCATTGCTGGAACTGGAGTTATAACAACATTAAAAAATATATGAAGGATATTGCTGCAGCAGGATACACATCAGTTCAGACATCACCAGTTCAGCAACCAAAGGATTACTATTGGGATGGCGTATGCTATCTTGATGTAGGAATCTGTGACGGACAAGGTGGAAATGATGGTAACTGGTGGAAATCATATCAGCCGGTTACATTTAGCATAACAGACAATGGTTACTCATGGCTGGGAACAAAGGCAGAATTCAAAGCGATGTGTGACGAAGCAGAAAAATACGGTGTAAGAGTTATTGTAGACGTAGTTGCCAATCACATGGGAAATATTCAGGGATGGAAAATTGGCGATGAAGAAACTGTAATGAGTGATATTACACCACAGGTTGGAGAATTCTGGAACCCAGATATGTTAACAGATTCCAGCTTCTGGCATATTTCTACATCATGGACACATACTAGTGACGGAAGATATGATGTAACTCAGGGAAATATGGGTATGCCTGATTTGAATACAGGAGATCCAAGAGTACAGCAGATGGTTCTTGGTCTTCTTAACGAGTGTATCGATTGCGGAGCAGATGGATTCAGATTTGATGCCGCAAAACACATTGAGACACCTGCAGATGATCCGGCATTTGCCAGTGATTTCTGGGATGTTGTATTAGATGGTGCAAGAGCTCACTACGAAGAAGTAAATGGCTATGATGGAATATATTTCTATGGAGAGACTCTTAACAGAATAGATGATTCAAACGCAGAAGCTTATTACAGAAGTAAAATGTCTATAACAGATAATTCTACCAGTGATAACTTAAGAAACAGTGTAATTAATGATCAGTACTATGGACTTAGCAACAGCGGATACTGTTCATATTCAGGTGGAGATGGAACAAAGGTTGTGCTTTGGCCTGAATCTCACGATACATACATGGGTGGTGGATCATCATATGATGCATCAGATAAATCAATAAAGCAGACTTGGGCAATCATTGCATCCCGTAAAGATTCTACAGGATTATATTTTGCAAGACCTTATTATTCAAAGGATATCCTTTCAGGGGATACAGACAAGGCAAGACAGTCCAAGACAACAATTCTTGAGAATCTCGGTGGAGAACAGACTCAGCTGGGAGATGTAGGAACAACTACATGGGCAGATAAGTCGGTAGTGGAAGTTAATAGATTTAGAAATTTCTTTATTGGACAAAGTGAGAAACTTGGAAATGATGGTAACACAGCTTACAACGTAAGAGGTAGAACGGGTATCGTTATCGTTAGAGGCGATGGTCCGGGTGAGGTAAGCATTTCAGGAACAGGAATGACAAATGGAACATATTATGACCAGGTAACAGGTGAGAAATTTACAGTAGCTAATGGAACTGTTTCAGGAAATGTAACTGGAGAGGATTCTATAGCAGTTGTATATAACCCAACTGTAGATTACGGTGATGTAAATGTAGAGGAGCCTGTAAAGATTAGACTTGCAGCTACAACAGCATCAGGAGAAACAGCTTTCTCTACAGATACAATTGATATTACTCTAAGTGCAGGAGATGGAATCTCAGGTACATATACAACAACAGAAGGTGCTTCTGGAACATTTTCTTCAACAAAGACAATTACAGCAGGAGCTCTTACAGAGACAGGAGGCACTTTAGGAGTTACTTTAACCGGAACGACAGAAGACGGAACAACTAAGACAAAATCTTATAAATTCTCAAAGGTGCATGCGGTAAAATCTTATCCAACTCTTAGTGGAGCAGGTGTAGTATTTGATAATTCGAATTACAACTGGTCAAGTACCTATGCATATGTATATCAGGAAGATTCAGCAGGAAATGTAGTGAATAATGCGGCATGGCCTGGAGAAAAAATGACAGATGAGGGAAATGGATATTTCTCATATCTTATACCTGATACATTTTCAGGAACAGTAAGTGTAATCTTTAACGACGGTGGTGGAAGTCAGTATCCAAGGGGAGCAGGCCTTCCTATGGAAGCAACTTCTAAGATGTTATTTGAAAGTGAAGATGCAGGACTTGTTACACTTCCAGTATCTACAGGACTTTTAGAGGCTACGCTTACTCCTTCAGCTACAACAGTAGGACTTGGAAAGACAGTTAACCTTACAACAGCAGTTGCAAATGCAGATGGAACAGTGTCATATTCATATGCAGTATCCGATGGACAGACAATAAGTAGCACATCATCTACAGCAACATGGACACCAACAGCGGTTGGAACATACAAGGTAGCAGTAACAGTTCAAGATGGCAAAGATCTTTACACAGACGTATGTAGCGTAATTGTAACATATGATGAGGAAGATCCAATTGTAAATACTTCATTCATTTCTCAGGAAGCAGTTGTTGGTTCTAAGATTGTATTCAAGGGTTCGGCAACAGGTGGTTCAGGAGAATATCAGTACGCATACTATTACAGAAAGACAGAAGATTCTAGCTGGACAACAGCCGGAACAGAGTGGGGTACATCCATCTATGCTACAGCTAAACCGGGAACAAACACAGTATACGAAGTATGTATCAAAGTCAGAGATGCCAACAACACAAGCAATGTAGTTAAGAAGTATTTAAGTTTTGCAGCAAACACATCTGAGACAGAATTTAAATGTTACGGAAGTGTCTACAAGACAATTTACAAATACGGAAGAACCAACTACTTAACAGCATCTTCAGCCAATGCTTCAGGCGACGTTAAGTACAAATATGAATACAGAAAAGCATCATCATGGACATATGAGACAATAAAAGATTACACAGAAGATACAAAGGTTTCATGGGACGCTCCACAGACCGGTTCATTTACACTTAGAATTACAGCATATGACGGAACAGATTATGCAATAAGAACAATAAATATCAAGGTAAAAAAATAAAAGGTTTTAATCATATAAGCCACCCTAAGGGTTGTTCAGGGGACAATCAGGGGTGGCTATTTTTTGCGCAAAAATACCAAATTCTAAATTTCAGAAAATCATCACACTAATGACATTTAATGCACATTTAGGTAATTAAAATTAAAATTAGGGTAAGGTTCGTAAAGTGGGTTAAAAAAATTATTGATGTATGGATAGGAGGATTTTTATGCGTAACAGAAAGTTAAGTAAATGTTTAGGCATTGTACTTTCTGCAGCAATGGTATGTTCAAGTTTCTATGGGTTACAGGCAAAACAAATGATTACAGCAGAGGCTGCTTATTCTGCAGATAGCACACAGATGAAAGTGGATTCGGACATGATGGATTACTATGGATTACAGGAGGATATCCAGGATGGTGTAATTCTTCATTGTTGGGATTGGAGCTATGATAATATTGCAGCTAACATGGAGGCAATTGCTGAAGCAGGGTATACAGCAGTACAGACATCTCCAATACAGCAGGCAAAGGAATCTACAGTAGGTAAACTCAATTCTACAAACTGGTGGGTATTCTATCAGCCGGCATATTTTTGTATCGATGATACAGGAACATCAGCATTAGGAACAAAATCTGAGTTTGAAGAAATGGTGGAGACAGCTCACTCATATGGAGTAAAGGTAATAGTAGATATTGTTGCAAACCATACGGCTAACAATTCAGGATACGATATTGGTAGCATGATAGATTCGGATTTATATAACAATCAGTCAGTAGCATTCCATTCAAATGGACTTACAGAGATATCTGATTACAGCAGTGACAGATATAGAATTACTCAGTATTCCATGGGTGGACTTCCAGATCTTAACACAGAAAGCTCATTAGTTCAGGGAAAGGTTTTATCACTTCTTGAAGAGTGTATAGACTGTGGTGCAGATGGATTCAGATTCGATGCAGCTAAGCACATTGGAGTACCAAGTGACGAAAATGGTGCATCATCAAGTTTCTGGACAAACACATTACAGGCAGCACAAAGCTATGCATCTTCAACATATGGAAAAGATATCTATGCATATGGTGAGTGTCTTGGATCACCGGGCGGAAGTCTTTCAATGACAAATTATACAAATCTCATGAGTATTACAGAAAGCACAACCAGCTCGGATATTAGAAGTGGTGTAACAAGTTCAAGCGCATCCTCAGCAGCTAAGAGTTCTTACAACTATGTATCATCAGCATCTAAAGCAGTGCTTTGGGCTGAGTCACACGACACTTATGAAGATGGTTCTACATCAGGAATTTCAGTGACAAATATCAATAAAATATGGGCACTTGTAGCATCAAAGACAGGGGCAACTTCTCTTTATTTTGCAAGACCAGGATCAGGTTCATACATTGGTAGTGCCGATACAACAGATTGGAAAGACACAGAGGTTGCAGCAGTTAATGATTTCCACAACTATTACAATGGACAGACAGAATATTTAGGATACAGCGGAAGTATTGTATATAACCAAAGAGGCGATGATGGTATCGTTTTAGTAAATGTATCTGGCACTTCAACAACAGTAAGCAGCATGGACGTAAGTGCTACGGGAATGGAAGATGGTACATATACAGATCAGGTATCCGGCAATACATTTACAGTATCAAGTGGATGCATCAGCGGTTCTATCGGATCAACAGGTGTTGCAGTTGTATATAATGCAGAGTCAAAACCTGCTAATACAATCTCTCAGTCAGGAGGAAGTTTTAAGACAGATACCCTTACACTTACATTAGGACTTAGCAATGCAACATCAGGAACTTATCAGATAGGTTCTGCATCAGCAGTAACATATACATCATCAACATCAATCACCATTGGTTCAGACATGGAAGTTGGTGACAGCGTAACTATTTATTTAACGGCCACAGACGGAAGTACAACAACAAGCACATCATATACATTTACAAAGAAGGAAGATGTGGATAATATTGCATACCTTTCACTTCCTTCAGGATGGAGTACACCTGTTTACTGCTATGCATACGATGACAACAGCAATCAGAATGCAGCATGGCCAGGAGAGGCTATGACATATGATTCATCAACGGGATATTATTACTACACACTTCCAGATGATCTTGACTGCCCATATGTAATATTTACAGATACTTCTAATCAGTATCCTGGAGCAAATCAGACAGGACTTCAGTTCACGACCGATGGAAGCTGGTTATACAAAGATGGAACGTGGTCTACATATTCTGGCGGTGGAGGAAGTAATGATGACGATGAAATACCGGATGTTATCTACCTTCAGAATGATTACGGCTGGAGCACAGTAATGGCATACATGTGGAATAGCTCATCACTAGTAAACAACTCATGGCCAGGAGTTTCAATGACCCTTGTGGATTCAGATGAAGGAATCTACAGTATAGAGACATCTTCAGACTATGACATGATTATATTTGATAACGGAACATATGGTTCAGGTAATCAGACTGGAGACCTTACCATACCAACAGATGGAACCAATATGTACAACAACAGTACAGGAACCTGGTCAACATATACAGCAGATACAACAGTATCAGTAACAGGAGTTAGCTTAAGTTCTACTAGTGCTACATTGGATATTGGAGACACAACAACTCTAACAGCAACAGTTTCACCAAGTAATGCAGATGACACCAGCGTTTCATGGTCTTCTTCTAATACATCAGTGGCTACAGTAAGTAGCTCAGGAGTAGTAACAGCAGTGGCAGCTGGAACAGCTGTAATTACAGTTACAACAACAGATGGAAGTTACACAGCAACATGTTCAATTACTGTAAATGAAGAGGAAGAGGAAGAAGCCATAGTAAATAATTCATTTATTTCTCAGGAAGCAGTAGTAGGTGAAAAGATTGTATTCAAAGGTGCTGCAACAGGTGGTTCAGGATCATATCAGTATGCATATTATTATAGAAAGACAACAGATACAAGTTGGACAACAGCAG
>JAEIGA010005654.1_pt1 | contig 19063 bp, 13 predicted proteins | sample 9270691 | NCBI WGS metagenome assembly JAEIGA01 (sample SAMN17057246, study PRJNA624740) | gut metagenome | biome: biome; isolation source: fecal sample | host: Bos grunniens | place: China: Xizang | collected 2019 | reverse complement strand
GTTGCCAGCAAGTTGCATTCGTGCGAACTCCCAGATGATAATGCCTGCGGTTACCGAGACATTGAGAGAGTGCTTTGTGCCGAACTGAGGGATTTCGAGACAGCCGTCGCACAGATTTATTACTTCCTGCTGTACTCCGTGTACCTCATTGCCCAGTACAACGGCATATTTCTTTTCTGGCGTGATGAAATCAGAGTGTGTGAGCGGAAGCATTGTAGAACCTTCGCACTGCTCCACAGCAAGCACGGTGTATCCTTCGGCTTGCAGACGGCGAACAGCTTCGCAGGTGTCTTCGGCATACTGCCAGCCTACGCTTTCTTCTGCACCCAGTGCAGTCTTGTGTATCTCGTTCTGTGGCGGTGTGGCTGTAATGCCGCACAGCACCACGCCTTCTGCCCGGAAAGCATCACAGGTGCGGAACACCGAACCTACGTTATGCATAGAGCGTACGTTGTCGAGCACTACCACTAACGGCATCTTTTCCGCACTCTGGTATTCTTCTACCGTTATGCGGTTCATCTCTAATGTCTTAAGTTTGCGTATCATGATGCAAAGATAAAACAAAAAAACGAATAAAAAGAAGAAACGTGCCGGAATTCTTTGTTATAGTAATAAGTTCGTATTAATAATGTGCAGGACTATCAGATATGAAGAACTCCTATTGCCGCCGCTTATGAATTTCTTGTATGAAGAAAAAACATTGTCACATGATATGAAATCTGTTCTATTGTATAACAGAAGCATATGATGATTCTTTTCGTGAATGTTAATTCCGCTTTGGGAAAAAGAAAATCCCTGCCAGCATATAGAATGCCGGCAGGGATATATTTATGTATTAGTCAGACTGTTTATGCGTACATTGCTACGATAGCCTCGTAGAGCTCCTGCTTGCCTGAAGTCTGCTTTGGCTCGCCTACAGTCTTGCCGTACTCGTATACCTGCTCGAGTGTGAGCTTGCCGTCCTCGAAGTCCTTACCCATTCCGCTGTCGAATGAAGCGTAACGAGCAGCCTTCATTGCCTTGTATGGAGACTCCTCAAGGAGTTTAGCTGCAGACTCGAGTGCGCGAGCCATTGCGTCCATACCTGCGATGTGTGCGATGAAGATATCCTCGAGGTCTGTAGAGTTACGACGTGTCTTAGCGTCGAAGTTTGTACCACCTGTGCCGAGGCCGCCGCCACGGATGATTTCCATCCATGCCTGTACGAGCTCATACTGGTCGATAGGGAACTGGTCTGTATCCCATCCGTTCTGGTAGTCACCACGGTTTGCGTCGATAGAGCCGAGCATGTTGTTGTCAACAGCCACTGCAAGCTCGTGCTCAAATGTGTGACCAGCGAGAGTTGCGTGGTTCACCTCGATATTCACCTTGAAGTCCTTGTCGAGGTTGTGTGCCTTCAAGAAGCCAATTACAGTCTCTGTGTCAACGTCATACTGGTGCTTAGATGGCTCCATTGGTTTTGGCTCGATGAGGAATGTGCCTGTGAAGCCCTTTGAACGAGCGTAGTCGCGTGCCATTGTAAGCATTGTTGCCATGTGCTCCTTCTCGCGCTTCTGGTCTGTATTGAGGAGTGACATGTAGCCTTCGCGGCCGCCCCAGAATACATAGTTCTCTGCGCCAAGCTCGATGCCAGCATCGATAGCGTTCTTGATCTGTACGATAGCGCGTGCTACTACGTCGAAGTCAGGGTTTGTTGATGCACCGTTCATGTAGCGGCCGTTGCCGAATACGTTAGCTGTAGACCAAAGGAGCTTGATGCCTGTCTCGTTCATCTTCTCCTTGAGGTAAGCAACGATTGCCTTGAGGTTTGCCTCGTACTCCTCAACTGAATTGCCCTCAGAAACGAGGTCAACGTCGTGGAAGCAGTAGTATGGTATGCCGAGCTTCTGCATGATTTCGAAACCTGCGTCTGCCTTCTGCTTTGCTATCTCAATAGCGTCTGCGCCATCATTCCATGGGAATGTCTTTGTGCCGCCACCGAACTGGTCGCCACCCTCTGCGCACAGAGTGTGCCACCATGCCATAGCGAAACGAAGCCAGTCTTTCATTGGCTTGCCCATGATTACTTTCTCTGCATCATAATAGTGGAATGCCATAGGATTCTTTGAATCCTTGCCCTCGAACTGGATTTTACCAATCTCTGGGAAATACTCTTTTGCCATTGTAGTAAATTGTTTTTAGTTATTATAAATGTTTATATCTATTGTTGTATTGGGTTTTGTTTCTTGTCAGAGAAGATGCTTGAAGAGACCGCTTATCTTGCGTACTTCTTCTTGTAAAACTTGTAGTATCGTGCTGCTCTATGGCTGACGCCATCTTCTTTTTCGTCGAGAGGTACGACGTATGGCATCTGTGCAAGCTTCTTGTGGAAATTCTTTATGTCTAATTTCTTGTCAAGAACGTTTTCCATAACGATGCGCAATTGGGCTGCCGTGAATTTCTTTGGAAGAAGTTCGAAGAGAAGGGTAGGGTGGAGCGTTACTGAATTTTTTGTTGACAGTACGGCCTCGTCTACTATGATGTTGTGGTCAAAAGCAAGTTTCGGTAGCTTGCTAATCGGTATCCACTGTGCTTCAAATCCTTCCTCTAACTTTCTCATCTTACGGTCTATGCGCACAAGAGAGAGATAGGCTATTGTAACGATGCGTTCGATATGGTGGTCGAGATTATGGAAACGCTCCAGCCAGATGCTGTCAGAGGGGTCTTTAAGACGTTCAGGACCTCCGAATGCTCGGAACTGCATCATGTTGATGTGTGTCAGACCCGTCAGCTGTTGTAGAACTCTCTTGGCTGCATCGTCAAGATTCTCGTCCATATTGATAAGGCTTCCAGGCAGTTTGTAGTTGCCAGTGCTGTCTTCGCCGCCAGTGTTACATTGTCGCACAACAAGTGCGTTGAGCTGTTCTCCGTCGAAACCAAGAATGACACAGTCAACTGACACATATGGGTTTACTTGTGGAGACATTATCGTTTAGTTAGGTTGTTTGAAATTCTCTTGGCTACAAAGGTAAACATAAGTTTTCAAACTGAAAAGAAAAAAATAGAAAATAATGTGTCGTATTCTACTATTTTAACAAATAAGGGGGTTTTCGTAGGTTTTGCGATAAGTATATCGTGGTTATTATCGTATTGTTTACGAAAAGCCTGTATAGTGTCTTGCCTGTTTTTTTGTTATGGGCGTTATGTGTGTTGGTTTGGTTGCAGGAGTATGCTGTTTTGCTTTTTAATGGTTGGTGTAGGTTTATGTTCTACGGGCTATTCTTGCCGTCTGTTTTTCCTTGTGGTGTTATGTAGAAGGGCATGTGCGTTCTGTCGGGAGAGACATTGCAAGGAATACATAAAAAGAAAAGCAGCCGCTGATATTGAATCTATCAGCGGCTGCTTGCAGTGTTATTTGTCGTAAATGTGGAATATGCGTTTCATCATTTGCCATTTCTGGTCGGATGTGGCATTGGCGTCGCATTGCTGGAACTGTGCTACATATGCTTCCCAGTCTTCTTGGCCAGGGAGTGTTGCAAGGCGTGCCATCGCTTCATCCCAGTTGAAGTCTTCTGGTGCATCGACAATCATTACGAGACGCGTGCCTACGATGTAGACCTCCATCTCCATGATGCCAACTTCGCGCATTCCAGCCAGAACCTCTGGGCGGAAATGTGGCTCATCGTGTGCCTCGCAATAGCGGCGTATGAGTTCGGCGTCGTCTCTCAGCTCCATTGTCTGGCAATAGCGTTTCGTGCGCTTGCCAAAGTCTTTCTGTACGTATCCTTCAGTCATGGCTTATTCGAAATTTTCGCGAATCTTGGCTGCTATGCTTTCAAACTCTTCTGGAGTGAGAGTGAGTTTCTTGTTGGTGAATATCATATCCTTCTCTGACTGCATTGGGATGAGGTGGATATGAGCGTGTGGCACCTCAAGTCCGAGCACAGCCTGACCTACCTTGATGCATGGGAAGGCTTTTTTGAGTGCAAGTGCTACTCGTTTTGCAAACACCTGAAATTCTGCCAGTTCGTCGTCTTCCATATCGAAGATGTAATCAACTTCGCGGCGTGGAATAACAAGAGTATGTCCCTTCTGAAGCGGATTGATATCAAGAAATGCGTAGAACTTGTCGTTCTCTGCACATTTGTAGCTAGGTATTTCTCCGTTAGCTATTTTTGAAAATATAGACATTTGATTAGTTGTTTACTGCTTGTTGACGCCTTGCGCTCAATCTTGCTTTTGTCACTCCTATTGTTATAGAGGCGTGTCTGCAAGAGGATTTGCGCATAGGCATTCGCTATGCATGGTTAGTCTATTGAAATGCTGTCGATGCGCAGCTTGATTGTTCCGCGAGGAATCTGGATTTCAGCCTCGTCTCCAACTTTTTTGTTGAGCAGACCTTGTGCGATAGGAGTCTTAATTGATATCTTGCCCTCTTTGAGGTTAGCTTCCTGTTCGCTCACGATAGTGTAAGTCATGCTTGTATTTGTAGCGAGGTTTGTCATTACAACCTTTGAAAGCAGCTGCACACAGTCAGCGCTCAGTCTGCTCTTGTCGATGATTTTTGCGTCAGCAATAGTCATCTTCATCTGGTTGATCTTATCTTCGAGATGAGCCTGAGCCTCTTTAGCTGCATCATACTCTGCGTTTTCTGACAGATCGCCTTTGTCTCTTGCTTCTGCAATTGCAGCAGAAGCCTTTGGACGTTCGATTGACTCCAGGCGCTGGAGTTCGGCTACGAGATTATTGTAGCCCTCTTGTGACATATAAGCCATATTATATATAATGTATTTAAAGCGGGGTATAAGTGCTTCCCGCAAATTATTAGCAGTGGTGAGATGTCTAATCCGTTAGTCGTTTAATCAGTTTTGCCGGGTTCTTTCGGTTGTCCGTGTCATGTGTCCAGGATGCTGTATAGCATTTGACGGTTGGCGAAAGCTTCCCTGTTAAAACTAATATGTCAGGACTATGCGTATTTTCCTAACCCACCTTGGTTATTTTTTAGAGTTGTTTAGTTGTTTTCTTGATGTATTCTGTTTCTTTGTCAGGCATGCTCAATAGGTTTCGCTATGTTGTTTTTATGCCTTCTAAAGTATCAGGAGCGCTTTTCTTTAGACTACAAAAAGATAAGAATCCCAATGCTATGCAGCATTAGAACTCCCATCAGATTGTCAATAAAAAATGTGCGAACACTCAATGTCCGCAGCGCTATTTGTACCCGGAGCCGGGCTCGAACCGGCACACCTTATCAGTATTGGTGTTTGAGACCAACGCGTCTACCTATTCCGCCATCCGGGCGTACAAATCGGGTGCAAAGGTACTACTTTTATTTCATATTACATAATTATTATGATATTATTAAGAAATATTTAACACTTTGCGAGTTGTACTTTGATGATAAATGGTGTACCTTTGCAGTGCTTATGGAAATATTTGTGTTAAAAGACTATAGCCTATAGTATATGTTAGGAGAAACAATTTCTTTGATTGTGGCGGTATCATGGACAGTCACTGCATTATTTGCCGAGGTGGCGAGCAAGCGACTTGGAGCTATGCAGTTTAATGTCATCCGTATGACGATGGCATTGGTCATGTTTGCTTTGCTGCTGTTTTGCTTGACCGGAAAGCCTTTTCCTCAGCATTGTGATGGTGAGACATGGCTCTGGCTGATACTTTCGGGTGTAGTGGGATATGTGCTTGGCGACTACTGTCTTTTCAACTCTTATGTGCTTATAGGTTCACGCTTCGGCCAGCTGCTTATGACGCTTGCTCCACCCTCAGCGGCTGTCTTCGGTTTTGTTCTGCTTGGTGAACGAATGTCGTGGCATGCACTTGCTGGAATGGCTATAACGATTTCAGGCATCGCTGTTTCATTGTATAGAAGACGTGAAGCGAAGGACGGGGCAAGACTGCCAGGAAAGGGAATCCTTTTCGGAATAGGAGCTGGAGTGTGTCAGGGCATTGGATTGGTGTTGAGTGCTAAGGGTTTGAGACAGTATGGCATGGTGATGGGCGAACAATACGGAAGCGATACGTGGGTATTTGTTTTTGTTGCGCTTGCTGCTACATATATCCGCACGATAGCAGGGTTTGCCGGTTTTACGCTGTGGGCTGCAGCGCGTAATGAACTCCGCTCCTGTTTCAAGGCGTCTCGTGATGTGAGAGGCATGTGTTGTGCCTTTGGTGCAACGTTTACGGGTCCGTTCTTCGGTGTGACGCTCTCGCTATTGGCTACGCAATATACGTCAACAGGCATTGCGCAGACCATCATGTCGCTGACTCCAATACTCATACTGCTGCCCAGCATGATAATCTTCAAGCAGCGTATCGGGATAAGAGATGTGATAGGGGCAGTGATATCTGTATGGGGAGTGACATTTTTCTTTTGAAGACTGTTCTGTAAGATATAACCAAAGAAAATATGGATAATCAATAAAGGCGGCAGAGACTTCCATCTCTGCCGCCTTTATGATTTATTGGCTGTTGTTCTCTACCACGAATTTCATTAATGACTTGACCACCTGATCGGAAGTGTCGCATCTTGGAGTGATAAGCAATACGTTGTTGTTCTCGACGACAATAAAGTCGTGCAAGCCATTGATTACTGCCGTCTTGCCTTTGTCGAGAGTTATGACACATCCTGTGGTGTCTGTAAGAGTCGATTCGGTGTTAAGCACAACGTTGTCGCCATCGTATTTTGCGAAAGCCTCGTATATTCCGTGCCATGCTCCGATGTCAGTCCATCCGAATTGGCATACTTTGACACAAACGTTTTCTGCGCGTTCAAGAATACCAGATTCAAGAGAAAGGTTTGGGTATGTGGAATAGTATTTCTCAATCCATTCGTTTTCTTCCTGCCATGTAGCATCCAGCTTTTCGCTGTCGAGAGAGCGCATGACAGACGGCAGAAATGTTACAAGATGGTCGTGAATGGTTTTTACGGAAGCGATGAAAAGTCCTGTATTCCATAGGAATTCGCCGCTGGAGACGAACATCTTAGCAAAGTCTCGGTCAGGTTTCTCTGTGAATGACTGTACTTTATAGAACTCTTTCTGTCCCTCTTCGCTTGCGTCGCCCATTTGTATGTAGCCGTATCCTGGTTCTGGCCGAGAAGGGTGTATGCCCATTGTGAGGAAGCATCCGTCGTTTTCGGCATGTAACATTCCCTCGAGCACATCGCTTATGAATGCGCAGTCGTTTGTTATGATTTGGTCGGCAGGCGATACGATGAGTGTCGCCTTAGGGTCAATGCGCATAATTCTGTGTGTCATCCATGCTGCAATAGGCGTTGTGTTTCGTCTGACAGGTTCGCAAAGTAGATGCTCGTCGTCAATTTCTGGCAGTTGTTCGTTCACCAGAGCTTTGTAGTCCTTATATGTAGAAACATAGATATTCTCTTTCGGGAGGAACTGCATGAAGCGTTCGTAGGTCAGTTGCAGCATGGTTTTTCCCGTTCCGAGGATATCAATAAATTGCTTTGGCTTGTCTTTCTGGCTGACAGGCCATAGTCGTCTGCCTTTTCCTCCAGCGAGAATAAGGCAGTAGAAATGTTTTTTCTTTTCCTGTATGTTGTTGTTCATGGTAGTGTTTTTTGGGGGGTAGGGGTTACGCTTATCAGCATTCTGATGGCGATTTATTGCTGTTTATGCATTATGCCGCGTTCTACACCATACAAAGGTACGTATCTTTTCTAATACAAGCAAATTCCTGAGGTTATTTTATACAATTTTGACTATAAATAAGGTGATAGTTGTAAACATGAAAAAAGGCCAAGCGATATAGCTTAGCCTTTTTCGTGTTTATTCACCGATTATGGTGTATTCCTGTCCTGGAAGTGTGTTCAGGTCATAAATCATGGTTTGTGTGAGTTCTACTGGTAGTAGTTTGCTCTTATCCTTTACGAGAGGTTGGAGAATCTGATATTTTTGCAGCAATGGATTGTCACAATGCTCAGAGCCTACAATTTCCGTAAGTTTCTTGCCATTCTTCATTCTGAGCGGAGTAGCAGAACGCAGTCGCAATGTGCCTCCTATGGTTGAGCGGATAGTAGCACTTTTCAGTGCGCCGTTGTCCCATGTCATGCTGACAATTTCAAATCCGCCTCGAGTGCATAGTCCGGTAACATGTCCGCTGCTCCATACGTCAGGCAGCGCAGGCAGCAGGTGTACAGCTCCGTCATGGCTCTGAACAAGCATTTCGGCAATGCCTGCTGTGCATCCGAAGTTTCCGTCAATCTGGAACGGCGGATGCGCGTCAAACATATTTCTATATGTACCTCCGTCAGGGTCTTTTATCGTAGCATCAGACCTCTTCAGGCTCAGCTGGTTCTGAATAAGTTTGTATGCGTGGTTGCCGTCGAGCAGTCTTGCCCACAGGCACACCTTCCAACCCATCGACCAGCCTCTTGAAGCGTCTCCGCGTCCTATCATCGATTTGCGCACAGCCGCTGCCAGTTCGGGGTGAGTATATGGCGACATCTGACGTCCTGGATATGCGCACCACAGATGTGACACATGCCTATGGCTTGATGTCTCACGGTCCCAGTCTTCCAGCCATTCCTGCAACTGTCCGTACTGTCCTACCATCATTGGCGGCAGCTGCATGCGTATGCTCATCAGCGTGTCAGCGAATGCGTTAAGCCGTTGCGCCTGCTCTCCCCATAGATTTGCTGCGATGGTCTGAGCTGCCTGCTGTGTGGTGTAGAACAGGTCGTAGATCATCTGATTGTCCATTGCTATGCCAGAGAATATAGCCGGTTTCTGTTTCTTGTTGAAGACAGAGTCGAAGTATTGTTCAAATCCTGGGTTGTTCTCAGGGGAGTTAGATGGAGAAGCGACGAGATATCCTGTCTTTGGGTCTTTTCTGAGGAAGTCTATATAGAACCTGCATGCTTCAGACATGATAGGGAATGCCGTTTCGCTAAGGAATTTTCTGTTGCCTGTAAACAGATATCTCTCCCATAGGTGCGAGCAGAACCATGCGTTGCATGTAGGCCATACGCTGCATGACGCATAGTCTACAGCTCCTGTAGAACGCCATAGGTCAGTATTATGGTGCAGAGTCCATCCTCTTGCTCCATACATCTGTTTAGCCGACTGCTGTCCTGTTACGCTTACGTCTCGAACCATCTGTATGAACGGTTCGTGGCATTCGCTTAAGTTTGTTACTTCTGCAGGCCAGTAGTTCATTTCGACATTGATGTTCGTTGTGTATTTTGAGTCCCATGCCGGATACTGGTCAGCATCAGGATTCCATATACCCTGCAGGTTTGCCGGCTGAGTGCCAGGCTGCGATGAGCAGATGAGTAGATATCGTCCGAACTGGAAGTAGGTAGACACGAGCTGCGGGTCTGTTGTCTCCTTAAATTCCCTTATGCGCACATCTGTAGGCTTCTGCTCCTGGGTATGGTTATTGCCGAGGTGCAGTGTTACTCGGTTAAAGAATTTCTGGTATATCTCCTTATGTTTAGTCAGTGCCTTAGGATACTCTTTCAGTGCATTTCCCTTTGCCAGAAAGCGCTCCATGAGTATCTGTGCTTTCTCTTCGGCATCAGCAGTGATATCTTTGTAGTTAACGAAGTTAGTGGCAGAAGCAACGATGATGAGTGCCTCAGTCGCCCCGTTTACATCAATTTTCCCATTAAGCGTGCGGCAGTTGCCCTCGTCAGTCACAACGTTTATGAACGACACGGCGTGCAGTCCGTTAGGCACGTTCTCCATGTTAGGGCGTGCATGTCTGTGGAATACCCTCAGCTCGTTATTCCGATAGCCCGATTTCTTTACGTCGCAAGCAATGCGTTCTTTCTTGAGTGGCGCAACGAATCCCAGCGAGAAGTCGAGTTTTCCGCTCTTTGAAGCCTTTAGGCGTATCAGTGTTACGTCGTCAGCGAATGATGTTATAACCTCTCGCTCGTAGCCGACACCATCGGCACTATATGCTGTCTTTGCCATGGCGTCATTTAGTGACAGCGTTCTGCGGTATTGTGTGGCGTTACCATGTTTTGCAGGGAATGTCAGCACGAGGTTGCCTAACGACTCGTAAGCCATGCCGTGTCCTGTGATGCTTTTGTCAGCAGTGATGTTGTGCATAGACAGCCGCTGCGCTTTCTCGTAGTCGCCGTTATCAATAGCCGTACGAATCTGCTCCAGCACGCCCAGAGCTTTAGGATTGGTATTGTTATATGGCGACCCGCTCCAGAACGTATCTTCGTTCAGCTGTATAGTGTCGCTCTGCAGTCCGCCGTATACCATTGCTCCGATGCGTCCATTGCCCAATGGCAGCGCTTCTACCCAATGAAATGCCGGGCTGTCGTACCATAGGGTTGACTGCAGATTTTTCTGTGCAAAGATAGCTAACGAACAGACAAGGAAAAATATTGTGAAAGAAAATCTCTTCATAAATAGTATTATGTTTTGAACAACAATATATTTACTTGCAAAGTTAGTTAATATATTTCTAATAAGGCAATCCTTTGCAAGTTTTTTCTTGTTTTCGTTTGAAAAAAACTATGATTTCTGCCGTTTTGCCCTTGATGTGTTCCAAAAAGCCATTGCAAAAGGTTCAGCAGACAGATTTGCGCTGCTCAATGCGTCCCAAATACCCCCCCCCTTTTTTCTCATAAACACCAATGCCGCTACGAGACAATACATCTCTCTACGCCCGAAAAAACAGAAGCTCCATCGGCATTGCAAGCAACCATATCCCTCTCGCACTGAATATCCATGCAGAAAATTTCTACAAAACTCAAACAATTTTGCGCAGAAAATTATTATTTGTGATGAAACAGTTGTCGGTATCGAAGAAATTTTGTAATTTTGCTTGCCGATAAAAGTATGGGGTAGACATTGCCCGTGCGACTGACGGCATGAGGAGAACCCTTTATGCAGAGGCAGGCGGCTTTCTCCCCCTGATGCGAAACAGAATAAAAAAAACTAACCCTATAAAAAACTAACAGAAGATTATGGAAAAACAGTATTTGCTCGGATATGACATTGGCACATCATCAGTCAAGGCTTCGCTTGTCGATGCACAGACAGGTCAGACAATCGCCAGTGCACAGTATCCTGATTCAGAGGCGCCAATCATGTCGAAGCAGGCAGGTTGGGCAGAACAGGAGCCAGAGATGTGGTGGGACGAACTGAAGGCAGCCACATCACGCGTGGCAGAGAAGGCAGGCGGCTCGCTTGCTGACGTCAAGGCCATCGGCATATCATATCAGATGCACGGACTCGTTTGTGTAGACAAAGAATGCCGTGCCCTTCGCCCTTCCATCATCTGGTGTGACGGACGTGCTGTGCCATACGGCAATGCTGCCTTCGATGCCATCGGCGGTGAGACCTGTCTGGCACATCTGCTCAATTCTCCAGGCAATTTCACAGCAGCCAAGCTGGCGTGGGTGAAGGAGAATGAACCTGAGTTGTATGCCAAGATTGATAAGATTATGCTTCCTGGCGACTATATTGCCATGCGTCTGTCAGGTGGAGATAAGAAGACCACCATTTCTGGTCTGTCAGAAGGCATGTTCTGGGACTTCAAGAACAACGAGGTTTCGAAGCATGTCATGGAGCATTTCGGATTCTCTGACAGTCTCATAGCAGAGATAGTGCCAACATTCTCAGTGCAGTCAAGAGTGTGCGAGGCTGTAGCTGCAGAACTCGGTCTGCCAGCAGGCACTCCAATATCATATCGTGGTGGCGACCAGCCAAACAACGCCCTCTCGCTTAATGTTATGAAACCAGGCGAGATAGCAGCTACGGGCGGCACATCAGGCGTAGTCTACGGAGTGCTGGGCGATGTCAACTACGACCCGCTTTCACGCGTCAATACATTCGCACACGTCAACCATAACCAGCCAGACACACGACTTGGCGTGCTGCTCTGCATCAATGGCACAGGTATTCTGAATGCATGGATGAAGCGCACAGTGGCGCCAGAAGGCATATCATACGGTGAGATGAATGATCTTGCAGAGTCTGTACCAGTGGGAGCTGAAGGTCTGTCAGTAATACCTTTCGGCAATGGAGCCGAGCGTGTGCTGCAGAATGAGAATCCAGGTGCAAGCGTACACGGCATAAACTTCAATATCCACACCAAGGCGCACATGCTTCGCGCTGCACAGGAAGGCATCGCATTCTCGTTTGCCTATGGCATGGAGATCATGTCGCAGATGGGCATGGACATAAAGACCATCAAGGCTGGTCACGCCAACTTATTCCTGTCACCACTCTTCCGTCGCACACTGGCAGCCGTGACTGGTGCGTCAATTGAGCTTTACGAGACAGACGGCTCTGTAGGCGCAGCATACGGCGCAGGCATCGGTGCAGGCATATACAAAGATTCAGACGACGCCTTCAAGACTCTGAAACATATTGCTACAGAAGCTCCTGTGGCAGAGACAGCTGCATACAAGGCAGCTTACGAACTCTGGAAAGAGTGTCTTAAGAAATAATCATAGAGTGTTCCGTCCAGATAGTGCTGTCTGGACGGAACATTAACTGGAAACACTTGTTCTTCGTATGGCGCAGGAACACTGGCTGAAATGCTCATTGCAGACAGAAAGACAGCAGTAGCACCGGCTGCCATACTATTTTAGCAGGAGCGTATGCTCTGGCAATTATCACATATTATCACAGTCTCTGACATGCGGCAAGCATGTGTGCCACGTATCGTCCGGCATGCGGGCATAGAGACAATCGCTTGAATACGAAATGCTTATCACAAGACTACAATATACGGGAAACCATTCTCGGCGTGCCATGGCAACATTACGTGGCATGCTGTCGCTTATGGCTTTCCTCCTTGTCAATACAATCACGGTCTCTGCCCAGCCCAGATGCAAGGTGACACTCTTCGGCGTGGAGAACGGTCTGCCAGCCGGTATTACGACATCCATAGCCCAGTCTACCGACAATCTGATATGGGTGACATCATGGAACGGCTTGAGCTGTTACGACGGATACAGATTTACTACGTTCCGCAACTATCCAGGGAAGAACCTGCTGCCTACGAACCATCTGATACACGTCACAGCAGGAACGCACGGAAATCTGTGGACGGAGACATACACTGACGAGATGTTTTTCTTCGATAGCCGCAAATGCCAGTATGTACCGATAAAAACATCGGCGGCATCAAACGGCGAATTGCATGCCAAGCTTGGCAACCCGACATCGCAGGGAGTGAACAAAAGTCTGAAACTGCGTAAGGCTTATCCGCTTGCCAACGGACAGACATGGCTTATAGGACGAGGCAACGACCACTTCCGTGTGACCGACAGCATCATCACATCGTCAGACGAAGCCATCAGGCATTTCTCACTGCCAGGGGAGTTTATGCGGGTTTGTCTCGACAGCAAAGGCAACGAATGGTGCTTCACATCGCAGGGCGTATATCTTCAAGGCGAGAAAAAACTCTCTGACCTGCCTTTCGACCATCTCGCAGAGGTGAAAGGCACGACGTGGCTTGCCACACCTGACGGTGTGTTAGGCAAATATTATAACGGCAAGATTGTGCTGGTGAAACTCACGACAGCCGTGAAGGAGTTTAATAATATGATAGCCGTCGACAACCGTTATCTGGCGTTCGCCACCGACAACGGCGTGCTTATCTACGATACAAGCACACAGAGAGAACAGGTTGTGGCAGTACAGAATCCGTCAAACCCCGTCAGTGGTGTGAGCGAAATCTTCCTCGACAAGTTCCGCCGCCTTTGGTGCTTCAATTCAGGAAGCGGCGTTACGATGATTGACATCAACACCCGTCAGACAGTATGGATGAATGCCACACTGCCTGATGAGGCAGACAATACGCATGCCAGCGCTCCTGTATTCCATATAGACAATAATAATACGGTATGGATGATTCCGACAAACGGCACATTTGCCTACTATGACGAAAAACAGAAGCAGCTCGTACCGTACGCACTGAAGCCTGGAAGTGGCATAAGCGGAGAGATTGCGCGCGTGAGAAGGGCATTCTCTGACCGTCAGGGAAACCTGTGGCTCATGGCGCAGCATAATCTTGCGCTCGTCAATTTCCAGTATATGAATGTCATGACCGTAAAGCGTAACGACTTTGAAAACACGCGTGCGGTGTATCAGTTGCCCGGAACTTCTGGCGTAACGCTGGTAGGAACTGTCGACGGAAAGGTTCTTACGTATGACTATGCAATGAAGCTTACTGCCCAGGAACAGATTGCGAAAAACGTATATGCAGTATACAGTGACAGCCGCAACCGTATATGGTATGCTTCAAAGGGTGACGGCGTCATCGTGAAATGTCCTGACGGAACGCAAAGACATTACAAGCATGACAGCAATAACGGCTACTCACTGAGTTCTGATGATGTGTATGACATCATGGAAGACGGCAAGGGGCGCATACTTGTAGCGACATTCGGAGGAGGACTGAATATCATTGATGAGTCTGACCCTGATGCGTGGAAGTTTATACATGCGGGCAATGACCTGAAACAATATGATGTAAACACGTTTGCAAAAATCAGACGAATAGAAAGAGCAAAGAACGGTGTCATCCTTCTGTCAACGACGGACGGTCTGCTCACTTACAGCGAAGACTTCAGAAAGTATGAAGCAGTGAAATTCTTCGCATCGTCTCGTATCGACGGCGACCCTGCTTCGCTCTACAGCAGTGCAGTCATGCAGACATGTGCCATGAAGAATGGCAGCGTGTATGTGGCAACACTGGGAGGCGGACTGCAGCGTATTACCTCGGAATCGCTGCTGAAGGACAAACTTACATTTGAGGGCGTTAACACTCATTCCATAGAGACTATTTTCGGACTCGTCTGTGACAACAAGGATAATCTGTGGGTTATCGGCGAGTCACGCATAGCCCGCCTTGACAGCAAGAGCGGCGAGTTTGTAGAGTTCGGAGCAAAGGAGATAGGCGATGTGAATATCACTGAGGCACGGCCGTCGCACAATGTGCAGACTGACCGTATCGTTCTTGGCATAGAAGGAGGTATACTATCTTTCGAACCGAAGAACATGAAGAAGAGCCACTATCAGCCAAAGATTGTCTTTACTGCAATAAACTATCCTGACAATCAGGGCATGCAGCCGCTTCTCAACATCGAACGGCTGAATCTTGATACAGACCGCCGTACGTTTACAATATATTTCTCGGCGCTCGACTATAATGACAACAGCGGCATACGCTATGCTTATAAGCTCGACGATGGCAGCGCTGCCACTGACGACGGATGGACATACACACGCTCAGGCATGAATAGCGTGTCGTTCAGCGATTTCCCTGCGGGCAGCCATACGCTTTACGTGCGCAGCACAAACAGTGATGGCGTCTGGATGGACAATGTGCAGGCGATAAAAATCTATGCCGAACCGACATTCTTTGAGAGCTGGTGGGGCAGACTGATTGTTATCCTTATACTGATTCTGGCCATCGGATATGCTATTCAGAGATACATGCACCGTAAGAAAGCAGAAATCAGGGAGGAGGCAACAGAGCAGGCGGATGCCAGAAAGGTGAGGTTCCTCTTGCAAACTCCAGAGATTATTGACGAGGACAAGCAACTCATGGACCGCCTGCTGGAGTATATCGGAGAGCATATCTCTGAACCAGAACTGAAGGTCGACGACCTTGCCTCTAACCTTAATCTCGGACGCTCGGCATTCTATACACGCATCAGACGTGTGGCAGATATGACCCCGAACGATTTCCTGCGTCATGTGCGCATGCAGAGAGCAGAGGAGCTGGTGAAGAAATCACACCTCCCATTCTCGCAGATAGCATATCAGGTGGGATTCACTGACCCTAAGTACTTCGGAAAATGCTTCAAGAAGCACACCGGGATGTCTCCGTCTGAGTATCGTGAGAAATTCGCTTCCGCGACAGAGCCTATTGAGCCGGAGGAGGAATAGTTCATACTGACAATACACATAAAAAGCCATCCGCAGATACAACTGTTGTGTCGTGTCAGCAGATGGCTTTTCTTGTGTCTGAACGTCTGGCGGTTTTCCTGCATTTTATACAATGACGATGCCGTGTTTAGCGACAGCATTCCGTACTGCCGTAATCACATCTTGCCAATCACCCCGAGTCTGGAGGCACGGACAAATTCTATAATCTCACCCACCAGTTTGTCGTCAGGCACCTGCTCCTCCACTTGGTTTATGGCGTCGAACAGGCTGGTCTGCCCGTGGAAGATGAGGCGGTAAGCATTGGCGATGTGTGCGAGCGTCTTGTCGTCTACTCCGTAGTTGCGTAGCACAGTGGTGTTTACTCCACCGTAGTGTACAGGGTTGTCGGAGGCGATAATAAACGGAGGGACGTCTTTGCTGAAGCGTGTACCGCTCTGAATCATCGCTACGTCGCCAACGCGAGTGCCAGGATTGGCTATTACTCCGGAGGAGAATATCACACGGTTGCCTATCTCGCAGTTGCCGGCTATCTTTGTGCCGTAGCCCAGCACGTTGGCATGGCCTATCTTTGTGTCATGTGATATATGGACACCTTCCATAAAGAAGTTCTTATTGCCGATGACTGTCTTGCCATCGCTGAATGTGGCGCGGTTTATGACAACGTTTTCCCTGATATAGTTATTGTTACCGATTATCAGGCGAGACTTGTCGCCACGGAAATTAAAGTCCTGCGGGTCAGCACCCAGCACGGTGTTCTGGAATATGCGGTTGCCGCTTCCCATGCGTGTGCCGTTCATTATGCTGACGTATGGATAGATGATGCAATTATCGCCAATGACTACATCGCCTTCGATGTATGCGAATGGATATATTGTCACGTTCTTGCCGATACGTGCGTTCGGGTCAATGTGTGCATTCTTACTTATCTTACTCATAATTAAATGTATTAAGTGGGTTATTTTTATATGTCTTGCATTAGTTTCGTGTGTGCGAAAATTGAATTGACATTTTGTTGCAATTATATCAGAGTCTCATGCACATAAACTTAGTATCTGCCGCCTCCTAATGCCGAATAAAGACTTACGGTTGCCTGCATCTGGTAGAAATTGTCAGCCACGTTGGTCAGTTCGGCATTGAGCAGATTTGCCTGTGCGGTGAGCACTTCCAGATATGTGCTGCCGCTGCTATTGTATAGTTGACGTGTGTCCTCTACTGTTTTTCTGTAAAGGTTGACTTGTTTTGCGCTGAGGCTGCTACGTTCGGCGTAAGTATAATAACCCATTAAGGCATTGCTAACTTCACTGCCAGCTTTGAATACCGCATTCTGCCATGCATTATATGCCTTTTCCTGCTGGGCCTTCGATGCTTTAAGATTAGCTATTAGTCTGCCGTTTTGGAAGATTGGTTGTGCCAGGCTTCCTACGGCAGATAACAACCATTTGCCAGGATTGACAATGCCTGCCCCGCTATTATTTGTGAATACACCTGATGCACTGATATTTATGCCGGGATAGAAGCGGCTGCGGGCGGTCTGCACGTCATGATAGCACTTGGCTAGAGCCATTTCTGCAGCGTGTACGTCAGGACGGTTGTTGAGTAATTGAAGTGGTATGCCTGTGCTGAACTTTGTTGGCAGTGATTGTTCAGATAGTTTCCCGCGTGGTATGTGTTGCCCACTCTGCCCGACAAGAATTGACAGAGAGTTCTCTACCTCGCGTATCTGACGGATGATGTCTTCTGCTTGTGCAAGAGTAGAGTAGTAACTTGCCTCTGCGCTTTGCACGCTTGTAGAACGTGCTCTGCCATACTTCATTTGTAGAGACATCATGTCCCATGTGTCTTTTGTTATTGAAGCCATTTCACTGACAATCTCTTTCTGACGGTCGAGCATCAACAGTGTGTAGTACATGTTTGCAATGCTTGAAATCAGACTAGTCTGTACAGCCTGCTGATAGTCGCGTGTCGTAAGCAGCTGCTTTTGTGCGCTACGTTTTGATGAAAGCAGATTGCCGAACAAATCTATATTCCAACTGGCAAAAACTGGCAACTGATAGGTTCTTGTAGTCTTTGAGTTGTCAAACGATGATAAGGTTCCTTGTGGCGAGATGCTTATAGATGGCAGGAAAGATAATTTTGCTGCGTTTAATTGTGCCTCCGCTATTTTTACGTCAAGTACGGCATTCTGGAGGTCTGGGTTTTTCTCTATGCCTTGTGCTATCAAGTTTTGTAGATGATAATCCGTAAAGACGTTACGCCATGGAAGGTTACCGAAACTTGTTGTGTCAGTAACGACAAGAGTATCTGCAGCAGAATACGGATTGCGTACCAGCCCTTGTGTATCTACTTCTGGACGTTCGTATTTCGAATACATCCCGCAGCTACTTACACAGATAGACATTATGGCGAGTGCTGCAGACAATAGGCCTTGGCGTGAGACAATTTTTTTTGCATTGCAGTACTTTTGTGTGTATTTTGATGTTTTAGTTTTCATATCATTATTTTTTTGCATCGTAGTTTCAATAAGGTCTTGATATTCTCGCTCTTGCAGAGGATCGAACTATTTTCATTCGTTTTCTCCAGAACGTGTATACTGCAGCAGTTCGGTGTCTATCTGGGCATCATTGTCTGTAAAGTCAATAGGTCTGAACCGTTCTTGCAGCCATTGGAAGACAGCGAAGAGGGATGGTACGACAAACACCTGACACAGAGTGCCAATCAGCATGCCTCCTACTGCCGCCGCTCCGAGAGTCTGGTTGCCGTTCTTCCCGACACCGCTTGCGAACATAAGCGGCAGCAGACCGATAATCATGGCTAACGATGTCATGATGATAGGACGCAGACGTGCAGCTGCTCCGAGTATTGCGGCATATCGTATGGCCATACCCATTCGTCGGCGTTCGAGTGCGAACTGCACGATGAGGATAGCATTCTTAGCCAGCAGTCCGATAAGCATAATCAGGGCAATTTGCATGTATATGTCATTGCTATGTCCGAACCACTGAGTGAAAAGGAATGCGCCAGCCAGTCCGAATGGTATAGAAAGTATTACCGCCAAAGGCAGGATGTAGCTCTCATACTGTGCTGACAGAATCAGATAGACAAACAGAATGCATAGCAGGAAAATCATCACAGTGCTGCTGCTCGACTCCTTTTCTGAACGTGTCAGTCCTGAATAGTCTATT